>CXWL01012643.1_pt1 | contig 12317 bp, 12 predicted proteins | sample 590931 | NCBI WGS metagenome assembly CXWL01 (sample SAMEA3498368, study PRJEB10139) | groundwater metagenome | biome: water well; material: biofilm material | place: Germany | collected 2015-04-27
GGCTGAAAGTTGGCTGGAGTATAGAGCAACTGACCCTGCAAATAAATTGAATAATTTTTAGCATGCAATAAAAAGGCTACTATACTTTTTTTCAGCGAAAGAGTTTTGTGAGTAATCAAGCAATAAGAGACGGATATTGGACTTTATGATTTACATTAACAAACAAGTTCTACACAGGCTAAATTCATGAGTTGGTTTCATCAAAATCAAAATGCAGTTCTAGGAATTGATATAAGTACTGCAGCTGTCAAATTATTGGAGTTAAGCCGAGTGGCAGCCCGTTATCGCGTTGAATGTTTCTCAGTTGCTCCTCTGCCTCAGGACGCTATTATTGATAAAAATATTGCCAACGTTGATGTAATTGCTGAAGCAATCAAAGTAGCTTTAAAGCAATCCGGATCGAAATTAAAGCAAGCTTCTGTCGCTGTTACCGGTTCCGCAGTTATGACAAAAGGCATAACGATGCCTGCTTCCTTAAGCGATGATGAGATGGAAGAGCAGATTCTGGTTGAGGCTGATCAGTATGTGCCGTATTCCCTGGATGAGGTAAATCTTGATTTTGAAGTGCAAGGTATCAATGAAAATAATCCGCAACTGGTTGATGTGTTGCTTGCTGCTTCCAGAAAGGAAAATGTTGATGACAGAGTTGAGGCGTTATCAAAAGCAGGATTAAAGGCGAAAATTGTCGATGTTGAAGCCTTTGCCATGGAAAATGCGTTTTCATTGATTACCCACCAGTTTGCTGATTCCGTGCAAGGTAAAACCATTGCCATCGCAGACATAGGGGCCACTATGGCAACATTGAATGTATTACACAATAACAGAACCATATATACCCGAGAGCAGGGCTTTGGGGGGAAACAGTTGACTGAGGAAATTCAACGCCGCTACGGCCTTTCCTATGAAGAAGCCGGTTTGGCAAAAAGACATGGCGGGTTACCGGACAACTATATTACAGACGTTCTCGAACCGTTTAAACGCGCAATGGTGCAGCAAATTCAGCGGTCATTACAGTTTTTTGTATCGTCTAGTGCGAATAGAGGTATAGACGGCATGATTCTGGCCGGCGGTTGTGCTTCCATGCCGGGCATTGAAAAAATGGTTGAGCAGGTTCTTGGTGTTCCGGTTTACATCGCTAACCCCTTTGTCAGTATGTCTCTCTCCAATAAAGTAAAACCGCAGGCCTTGAGTAATGATGCCCCGGCAATGATGATTGCTTGTGGATTGGCGCTAAGGAGTTTTGACTAATGGCTAAAATAAACTTACTGCCATGGCGAGAAGAGCAACGTAAACAGAAGAAACAAAGTTTTTTAACAGCACTTGGTTTATCAGCGATCGCCACTTTAGGCATACTTGGATTGATTCATGCCAATATTAATGGACAAAAGGAATATCAAGAACATCGAAATAAAATGCTGCAAGATGAAATTGCATTGTTAGATATTAAAATCGTAGAGATTAAATCGATAGAAGATAAGAAACGAAAGTTATTGGCAAAGATTGATTTGATTCAAAAACTACAGGAAAGCAGGCCAGAAATAGTTCATTTATTTGATGAGATTCCAAAGTCGACACCTGACGGCGTTTTTTTGACAAAGATTACACAAACCGGTGCTGATTTAGTCTTTGATGGGAAGTCTCAATCCAATGCCCGAGTATCTGCCTTTATGAGAGCTATTGAGACATCGCCTTGGCTGGAACTGCCCACCTTGAATGTCATCCAGTCCCCGGAAAAAACCGACCCCGATGAATTAAGTGATTTTACTTTGCATGCAAAGCAAGGCAAAGACACGCCTGAAGCTGAAAATGGAGAGACTCATGAATCTGTCGGAAATTAATTGGGATATCAACGCATCAGGGTCTTGGCCATTACCGGTCAAAATGATTGTTATAGGCATTGTGTGTTGCGTTATTGCTGGTGCTGGAATTTATCTGGATACGATGCCGCAATTGGAGGAGCTCGAAGCCATTGAGAAAAAAGAGCCGGAATTAAAAACATTTTTTGAAACAAAACAAAAAAAAGCAGCCAACCTTCAGGATTACAAGGATCAATTGACGTTAATTGAAGCTTCATTGGAGGAAATGATCAGGCAAATGCCGACGGAAGAAGAGGTTGCAAGCTTACTGGTTGATATTTCACAAACTGGATTGGCAAGTGGTCTGGAGTTTAAGTTGTTCAAGCCAGGCGCGCCTATCGTTAAGGACTTCTACTCGGAGTTGCCGATAAATATTCAGGTCAGAGGTAAATATGAAGAACTTGGTTTGTTTGTTAGTGGACTTGCTTCTTTACCCAGGATTGTAACTGTGCATGACATTAATATTGTTCCGCTAGGAAAAGATAAGTCTGGAACCATGCAGATGAATGCAATGGTAAAGACCTATAACGAAGGGGTGAGTGCTGGATCAGGGAGCGCCGAAAGCAAAAAGAAAAGGAGCAGAAAATCATGATGCACTTTCTATTGCGGCGCTTATACAGTGGGCGTTCTTTTGGACAACTCAGCAGTGTGCTGCTCCTGGTTTTGATGACAGGTTGCAGCAACGACGATTATTCAGATTTAAATCAATATATTTCGCAAGTTAAAGCCAGGCCGAAAGGGCCAATACAGCCTTTACCGGAAATAAAAGTCATTGAGCCCTTTGTTTTTAAACCGGAGGGATTGCGTGATCCGTTTAAACCACTAGAGCTTCCCGAAGACACCGGAAATATTGATATTTCAAAGACTAACGGTATAAAACCGGATCCCTCTCGACGAAAGGAAGAACTGGAAGCTTTTCCGTTAGATGGCTTAAAAATGGTTGGAACTGTGGTTATGAAATCAAGTTTATGGGGACTAATTAAGGCTAGTGACGGCACAATTCACCGCGTTCAGGTAGGCAATTACATGGGTAAAAACCACGGAAAAATTATTCGGATCATTACCGATAAAATTGAGTTAATGGAAATAATTCCTGATAAGCCCGGTACATGGCGGGAACAGCAAACTTCATTAGCTTTGACAGAGTGATTGTGGGGATAAAAAATGATTAACAAACAAGGTTGCATGATGTTGAATAAAATGGGACTGTCTCTCTTTTCACGAATCGGTTTGGGTTTGCTGGTTTTTATATTTCAGTCGGTAACTGTCAAAGCCAGTGACTTGGCCTTAACGGGAATTGATGTAGCTGCGCTTGCGGGCGGTAAATTGCAAATTCAAATGGATATGAATGGCGTCCCTCAGGTGCCGAAAGTTTTTCATACCGATAATCCTGCTCGAATTGCGCTCGATTTTCCAGGCACCAAAAATGCCATGGCTAAAAAGGTTTTTCCAGTAAATCAAGGTGCAGTTAGCAGTATTTTTGTGGCCGAAACGGCTGATAGAGTGAGAGTTATTATCAATCTTCTGGAATCCACACCATACCAAACAAAAGTTGTCGATAATAAAATTCTTTTGACTTTGAACAGCGAAAAATCGGTTGCGCCTTCAGCAAAAATGGCAACGCTTCCTGTCACTGCTAGAAAGCCACTAGCAGTACCTTCCGCCTCATTAATGCCTGAACAAGCCATCAGTGGTTTTGATTTTAAGCGAGGTGATAACGGTGAAGGACGCATTTTGGTTTCGCTTGCAAATCCCAATACAATAGTAAATTCCAGGGAAGAGGGGGGTAAAGTTGTAATCAGTTTTCTGAATACCCGTTTGCCGGAAAATCTTTCCAAAAGGCTCGATGTGTCTGAGTTTGCAACGCCTGTGAAATTTATTGATACGTCTTCCAGCAGTCAAGGAGCAATAGTTACCGTTGAAATGCAAAATAATCTGTACGATTACTCGCTGTTTCAATCGGATGGCTTGTTGACAGTGGAATTTCGTGCCTTGACGCCTTTGGAAAAAGAAATTCTCGAAAGTAAACGGCCCAGCACTCAGGATAGGTTATCTTTGAATTTTCAGGATATCGAGATACGCAGTGTTATTGCAATTTTGGCGGAGTTTACTGGACAAAACATTGTCGCTGGCGATGAAGTAACAGGAAATGTTACGTTGAAACTGGATGATGTGCCTTGGGACGAAGCCTTAAACTTTATTATGATGTCCAAGGGTCTGGAGAAGTATGAATCGGATAATATCACGATGATTGCCCCGGTTGGCAAGATCAAGGAATATAAGGAAAAACAGCAGGCGACAGAAGTCGTTGTCGAACAACTGGAGCCGCTGGTTACTGAATATATCAAGATTAACTATGCGCGGGCCGAGAATTTCAGAAATTTGTTTAATGGCCAAGATACCGGTGCTTTTGGTACTTGTGGAACAGCCAGTTCATCTGGATCTTCATCTTCTGGGCAGTCGCAATTAAACCAAGGCTACCAAAATCAAAATCAAAACCAGAACCAACCTCAAACTTCAGATCAAAACCAAACTAACTCGGCTAATGGTTCAACAAGCAATAACGACAAATTCAGACTGTTGTCTTCACGAGGTTCTGCACTAGTGGATGCCAGAACCAATACGTTAATCATTCGTGAAACCGCCAAGCGGCTTGAAGAAATGAAGCAGCTGATTCGCAGGCTGGATGTTCAGGTACGTCAGGTGATGATAGAGTCAAGAATTGTATCTGCAAATAATGATTTTGCCAGAGAATTGGGTGTCCGGTTTGGTGTTGCGAAACAGGGTGATGCTGGAGGTGGTAAAAATTTTGCCATCGGTGGTCAAGGTACTCGAGGAAGTAGCACTTCAGGCGCAACAGCTGTTAATGATATGCTGGTGAATTTAGCTACTAAGGGCAATCCCTATGGTGCGTTAGGTATGACTTTGGCCAGAGGCGCCGATTATGTGCTTAATCTTGAAATCTCTGCATTACAGGATCAAGGTCTGGGGGAACTGGTATCCAACCCTAGAGTGATGACCTCTGATCGTTGTAAGGCAACAATAAAACAGGGAACGCAAATAGCCTATCAAACTTCAAGCGCCAATTCCGGCCCTGTAACTCAATTGGTGGATGCGTTACTGCAGTTAGATGTTACGCCACAGATCACCCCCAGTGGCAGTGTGGTCATGGCTTTAAAAGTGACCAAAGATGCACCACTTCCACCGAATACACCGGACGGGCCTCCCCCAATTGATACCCGGCAACTTGAAACCAATGTTCATGTCATGGATGGTGAGACGGTAGTATTGGGCGGAGTCTTTGAGGGGAGGCAGAATAGTAATACTAACAAAGTACCTTTTTTTTCGGACTTGCCTGGCATAGGCTTCTTGTTTAAAAGAAATTTTACTGAAGATAAAAAATCGGAATTGTTAATCTTTATTACCCCGAAAATCGTTAAGGATAATCTAGTTAGCAATTGATGACTTCTACTTGAGCCAAAAAGGGGGCATAATGCCCCCTTTTTTAATGCTTTTATTTAGACAGAACACTACGTGACACCATCAGAAAATATTTATTTAATTGGCCTTATGGGCGCCGGCAAAACTACGATTGGGCGGCTGTTGGCAAAATCTCTAGCTGTGCCTTTTTATGATAGCGACAAAGCCATAGAAGAAAATACCGGTGTTGATATCCCCACTATATTTGAGTTTGAAGGCGAAGACGGTTTCAGAGATCGCGAACAAAAAATGATCCGGCAATTGACAAAAATTGACGGCATCGTCATGGCAACCGGTGGCGGAGCAATCTTGCGGGAAGAAAATCGCAAGCTTTTACAGGAAAATGGTTTTGTGGTTTATTTGAAATGCTCAGTTGACCGGATTCTGGAGCGAACACGAAGAGATACTCAACGGCCTTTATTGAAAACGGATAATCCGAGAGGAAAAATCGAAGATTTATTCGATCAGCGAGAACCGCTTTATTTAGCGTGTGCCGATTTTAAAATCGACACCGGCACATTGCCCAGCAAAATTGTGGCAAATCATATATTGAATGAATTTAGATCGTTATCGCGCTAATAGTTATGAAAAAATTACAGGTAGCGTTAGGTGATCGTAGTTACCCTATTTATATCGGCAGTAATTTGCTGAGTCAGGCCGACTTATTCAGACAGCATATAAAATCCAGTCAGGTCATCGTTGTTACCAATGAAACGATTGCCCCCTTGTATCTGGCCTCTGTTTTACAAAGTCTGCAGGGATACAAAACAGAACAAGTTATATTACCCGATGGCGAACAATTCAAGACCCTAGATGTACTTACTCAAATCTTTGACAAATTGTTGTCGAGCAAATTCGGACGCAAGGCAACGCTAGTCGCTTTGGGGGGCGGAGTCATTGGCGATATGGGGGGCTTTGCAGCAGCGTGTTATCAGCGCGGAATCCCTTTTCTGCAAATTCCTACCACATTGCTGGCTCAGGTAGATTCTTCGGTTGGCGGTAAGACCGGTGTAAATCACCCGTTGGGCAAAAACATGATTGGGGCTTTTTATCAACCGCAGTGTGTAATTGCTGACACCACTGTTCTGGATACGCTTGATGACCGGCAATTATCGGCGGGTCTGGCCGAAGTTATAAAATACGGACTCATTCGGGATCCCGAGTTTTTGGTCTGGCTGGAAAACAATATTGAAGCCCTGCTAAACAGAAATAAACAGGCTTTGGCTTATGCTATTGAGCGCTCCTGTCTCAATAAGGCCGAAGTGGTCGCAGAAGATGAAAATGAAAACGGAGTCAGGGCTACGCTAAACTTAGGCCATACTTTTGGTCATGCTATTGAGACCGGCGTAGGTTACGGCGCTTATCTACATGGTGAAGCCGTTGCTATCGGCACTTGTCAGGCTGCCGACTTATCCAGAAGACTCGGCTGGTTGAATGATCAAGATGTGGCCAGGATTATTTCATTATTTATTAAAGCGAAATTGCCGGTATGTCCGCCTGCTGAAATCGATACTGAGCGATTCCTTGAATTGATGTCAGTCGATAAAAAAAATACTGATGGCACGATAAGACTAATTTTGTTGGAACAAATCGGCAGGGCAACGTTACCGATCAATGTTAATCAAGAGTTACTGGAAATGACGCTTAAAAGCTATGGAAGAAATTGATACCTTAACTTATCATGTGAGAAGAGTTGCTCCCGGTCAGGAAAAAGTGGATGAGCAATTCTTAATTACACCGGAGAGAATCCAGAAACTTGACTTACTGATGCATTTGCTTGCCAATTTGACTCAGGCGCTAGTCGTCTGCGGTCCGGAAGGTATTGGTAAAACCACATTGCTAAAAGTTTTACAGGAAAGGAAGGTTAGTTCATGGTCTTATTGCCTTGTACAAGGCAATTCAGAGTTGAGTTTTGAAAAAATTCTTGGGCTAATAGCCGGCGGCATAAATGAGGGAATGCACAAATCGGATAGGCCATTATCGGCTCTGTTAGAGCAATATGAAAGCCGGAATAAAAAAATCATTTTAATGATTGATGATGCGGGCGTTTTGGTTCCAGGTCTAATCACGGCACTGATTCAATATGCGGCCGCCAATCCGGTATTAAGACTGATTTTGGTCTTAACGCATGATGATCTGTATTTGAAGAATGGAACCGACCGGGTTATAGAAGAGTGCCATTTTGTTGAAATCCCGCCGTTATCTGAAAAGCAGTGTGGCGTATTCCTGCAGAATTTGGCTGCAAAACCCTTTGCAAAGATAGCATTCAATTCAATCAATGAAACCTTCATTGAAAAAATCTACCGTGAAACACATGGAATACCGGGGAGAATTATTGCTGATTTACCGGATAATGCTAGTTCCAGGCAGGGTCAGAATCCAACTCTGATGTTGGTTTTAGCCGTTACTGCGTTAATAGCGATTGCATTTTTTATTCAGTGGTTTAGTGCCTCAAATAAAGAGAGTGCTGAAAAGCCAGCTATAAAAAGTGTTCAGAAAAGCACTAAACTAGAACCGGCCACTTCACAGCCTAAACTTACACAAACATTAAAAAATGAGCCTGTTTTACTAAACGAACAATTTGATCAGTTAAATAATGCGGCGATATTGTCTGAGCAGCAAACGCCAAACGAAACCTTTTTAGAACAGAATCAGGCAGAAAAGGTTAACAAGGACACGGTGGCAATTGAACCGGCGGATGGCTTAAATGGCGATCTCAAAACAGAGATAAAACCACTTCAACCTGCTCGTCAGGAAGTGATCATTCCTGCTAAATCTCAAATTGAAATATCGCCCTCTACTGCGCCGGCATTGGTTCAACAGCCGGAAACAAAAGAATCAGAAAACGCTTTGGTTTCTGACGAGGAGAGGCTTCAAAGTGGAGCTGCCGAAGATGAGGGATCGGATTGGGTCCGTAACCAGCCTGCAGAAAGTTTTACGTTACAAGTTATGGTTTTAAGTAAAGAACAAGCAATCAAGGATATTATCAAACAACAACGGGCGCAGGGCCGCACTGTTCGGTATATTAAAACCGTATCGCCCAATGGTAGTGCAAAATATCTTTTACTTTACGGTTCATATGCCAGTTCCAATCTGGCAAACAAGGCTAAGCAATCCTTACCGCTTGAATTTCGTCAATCCTATGCTCGAAAATTCGGTTCAATTAAAAATCAGGCCGGTTCCATCCGCTGAACTTAAATCAAAAAAACATGACGCCTCTTACTAAAAACGATACCTTTATCAGAACCCTTTTGAAACAACCTGTTGAACGCACACCGATCTGGATGATGCGTCAGGCCGGAAGATATTTGCCGGAATATAGAGAAATCAGGGAACAAGCGGGTAGTTTTATGAATCTATGTACCAATCCAGAATTGGCCTGCGAGGTGACATTACAACCCTTACGGCGCTTTGACTTTGATGCGGCTATTTTATTTTCGGATATTTTAACCATTCCCGATGCCATGGGGCTGGGTCTATATTTTACGGAAGGTGAAGGCCCTAAATTTAAAAATCCGGTTAGAACGGAGGCCGATATAAAGAAACTACCAATTCCAGACCCTAATACCGACCTGCGTTATGTGGTTGATGCGGTACGGTTAATTAGAAAGGCTTTGCAGGGTAGTGTTCCACTGATTGGTTTTTCGGGGAGCCCTTGGACCTTGGCAACCTATATGGTGGAAGGTAGCAGTAGTAAAAGTTTTCAGAAAATTAAAAGCCTGATGTTTAACCAGCCGGCCTTGCTGCACACGATGCTGGATAAACTTGCACAAGCGGTTGCTGCCTATTTGAATGCACAAATTGAAGCAGGGGCTCAAGCGGTCATGTTGTTTGATACCTGGGGTGGCATGCTCACTACTGAAGATTATAATGAGTTTTCTTTATATTACGCTAAACAAGTCCGAGCCCTGTTGAAAACAGAGGTGGCAGGCCAAAAAATCCCGACAATACTTTTTACAAAAGGTGGCGGGCAATGGTTAGAGGCAATGGCTGATGCGGGGTATGACGCCTTAGGTCTGGATTGGCAGACTGATATACAACAAGCCCGTGACCGTGTGGGTAATCGGGTTGCGCTGCAGGGAAATATGGATCCGGTCGCGTTATATGCCCAACCGGAAATAATCACTGAAAAAGTAAAAACAATTTTACATAAATTCGGCTCCGGTTCAGGTCATGTCTTTAATCTAGGTCATGGCATACTGCCGGATATTAATCCTGATCACGTTAAAGCGATGGTTGATGCAGTGCACCAATACAGTCCAGCGTATCATCAAATCTAAAAGAGGTTTTTATTATATGAAGTTCATTCACTGTTTACTTGTCATTAGTATGTTCATGATCAGCCCGTCCATCTGGGCTAAAAAAGCCGAGACGACCAAGCCGGTTGATGTTGTGGTTTACAGAAGCCCAACATGCGGTTGTTGTGAAAAATGGCTAGCCCATTTAAAAGAGAGTAATTTCAATATTCAGGACATTGTTACCGATAACGTTCAAGCGATTAAGGATAAATACGGTGTCCCAAAAGAAATGGCTTCTTGCCATACCGCTATTGTTGATGGCTATGTTGTGGAAGGTCATGTGCCGGCGAAAGACATTTTATCGATGTTAAAATCAAAGCCCAAGGTTATAGGCGTTTCGGTACCCGGCATGCCCAAAGGAACTCCGGGAATGGAAATGGGCGGCGCTAAAGATCCCTATGATGTCGTCAGTTTTGACCGTGACAAAAAATTTGAAATCTTTAGCAATCACGAGAAAGATTAACAAGTTAAATCATGGGATGAACCTAGAAAAATCCTTTAAATAAGGGTTTTTCAAGATTGAGAATTAGCGCAAGCCAATTTTTTGATAACACAGACTGGCGATTAAGCGGAGAAGAATTAAAAATAGAGTGCTAGTGATGGCGAATCAATACTAAATTGACAGAAGCCAAAAAGAAGCGTACAAATGCCGCTATAGTTTCGAATCGAAACTATAGCGGCATTTTTTTTTCTTTATGGAGATTAAACAATGAAAATTTTTATTTCATTCACATTGACCCTTTTAATGTTCGTATTTTCAGGTTGTATCTCTGCAGGTGGATCTGAAATAGCTTATCCTGAAGGCTACAGGAACTGGTTCCATGCCAAAACCATGCTAATAAAGCCTGGGCATCAACTCGAAAATCCATTTCAAGGGATTCATCATGTTTACGCAAATTCGAAAGCGGTGAGTGGGCTGAAAAACGGGACCTATGCCGATGGTGCTGTTTTGGTGTTTGATTTGCTCAATTATTCTGATAAAGACCTGACAATCCAGGAAGGAGCCAGGAAATTGCTTGGAATTATGCATAAGGACTCCCGGAAATATGCTTCAACCGGAGGCTGGGGCTTTGAAGCATTTTCCGGTGATAGTAAAACAGAGCGATTGGTAAAAGATGCCGGCGCATCCTGCTTTGCTTGCCATGCGCCGGCTAAGAAGAGTGACTACGTTTTTTCACAGTTGCGAAAATAGCATATTGAGAATAGCTTAAGGGTGGGGCATGGTCTGATTGCTTTGATTTACGGCTAAAAAGTCATTGATGCCCGGTTTATGATCTATAGAATAGAGTCGAACCCTGCCGTCTGTGGCTTATCCCCGTTTCTGAAGTCTGAACAGGATGATGAGCAAAAATAATCAGCTCCATTTAGTTGATTGGAAAGAAGCGTGATGAAGGGGTTAGTCTTTTCCGGATAAAAATGGCACAAAACTTACCGGTTCGAGTCGCTCAACTTCGTATCCGGATTCGGTTAAGATCACTCGTTGCAATTCCTGGTTACCGATTTTACCTATCGGGATGACCATAATGGCGCCAATAGCCATTTGATCGAGTAGCATTTCCGGAATTTCAGAAGGTGCGGCGGATACCAGGATGCCGTCATAAGGCGCATAATCAGGCCATCCCCAGCCGCCATCGCTATGCAAATAACTGACGTTCTTGATATTTAAGTCCAGTAAGTGGGCTTTGGCTTTTTTTTGCAGCGGTAGAATTCTTTCCACGGAATACACGTGGTCGACTAATTGCGAAAGTACGGCTGTCTGGTAACCGCAACCGGTTCCTATTTCCAGCACTTTTTTTAAGCGGCCGAATTCCAGCAACAGTTCAGTCATTCTTGCCACGATATACGGCTGGGAAATGGTTTGGTTGTAGCCAATCGGTAAGGCCGTATCTTCATAAGCGCGGCTAGACAGCGCTTCATCCATAAAAATGTGCCGGGGGGTTTCCCGCATGACGTCCAGAATTTTATTGCTGGTAATGCCCTGCTCCAATAAGCGCGTGATCATACGCTCACGTGTCCGGCGTGAAGTCATGCCTATTCCCTGCAAACTAATATTCATAGTTTTTGTTCCTTAGGTAACCAAGCCTTTAAAGTATCAATGCGATCATACCAGGTTAAATCGATCTGTAAGGGTGTCACAGAGACATAAGCGGAGTTAATGGCATAAAAGTCTGTTCCTGGTCCGGCGTCCTGCTCGGCACCAGGTGGGCCAACCCAGTAAATGCTGCGGCCACGCGGATCCCTACTTTTGATCATGGGCTCTGACTTGTGTCGCTGGCCAAGCCGGGTCGCCTGAAAGCCTTTCAGATCCTTGATCGGAATATCGGGCACATTGACATTAAGAATGGTATCACGCGGTAAAGGGTTCTGAATTAATGTCTGAAGCAGGACCACAGCGACATGAGCAGCGGTTTCAAAATGCACCGGATCTTCAATGGATGCCAGTGAAATTGCAATGGCTGGCAGGCCTAGAAAACGGCCCTCGGTTGCAGCAGCAACAGTGCCTGAGTAAAGTACATCGTCGCCCAGGTTTGCGCCATGATTGATGCCGGCAAAAACCATATCGGGTTCCATTTCCAGTAATCCGGTTATAGCTAGATGCACACAGTCGGTGGGTGTGCCGTCTACTTTAATGAAACCATTATCCTCTTGTGTGGCTCGAAGAGGCATTTCCAGTGTCAAGGAA
>CXWL01029338.1_pt1 | contig 12314 bp, 10 predicted proteins | sample 590931 | NCBI WGS metagenome assembly CXWL01 (sample SAMEA3498368, study PRJEB10139) | groundwater metagenome | biome: water well; material: biofilm material | place: Germany | collected 2015-04-27
AGTCGCTGCCAAAACCCCCGAAAAAATACACAAACTCTACGTCGATCCCGTTCATGGTCTGCGTCCCTACCAGGCGCGCAATCTCGCCTACAAGCTCTACCGCGACATCAATCAGGTTCGTCAGGCTGCCGACATTATCGCGAAACTGTACAATCTCTATTGGTCATGCGACGCGTCGCTCATCGAGATCAACCCGCTGATTACTACGGCCGGGGGCAATGTCATTGCCCTCGACGCCAAGCTCAACGTCGATGACAACGCGCTGTATCGTCAGAAGAATATTGCCGACATGCGCGATCTCGACGCCGAGATTCCGGCCGAGGTTGCCGCCCGCGAAGCCGATCTGTCGTTCGTCAAGCTTGACGGCACCATCGGCTGCATTGTCAACGGCGCCGGTCTGGCAATGGCGACCATGGATCTCGTCAAACGGTACGGTGCGGAACCCGCGAATTTTCTCGATATCGGCGGTTCCTCCAATCCGCAAAAGGTAGTCAGCGCGATCCGCATCATTCTCGGCGACCCGAACGTTCGTTCCATTCTCATCAATATCTTTGGCGGCATCACGCGCTGTGACGACGTCGCCACGGGCATTGTCAAGGCGTTCAGCGAGCTTCAGCTCAACGTGCCGATTGTTGTCCGCCTGACCGGTACCAACGAAAAGGAAGCGCAGAAGATTCTGGCCGGTGTGAAACTCCCGACCGCGAACACCCTCGACGAGGCGGTCAAAAAAGCAATCACGATGGCCGGCGATGAAGCAACGGCGTAACGAGTAAGGCAGGAAAGAATACATGGCTATATTCATAGACAAGAAAACGAAAGTGATCGTGCAGGGCATCACCGGACGCGACGGCTCCTTCCACGCCGAGCAAATGAAGAAATATGGTACCGACGTGGTCGGCGGCGTGACTCCCGGCAAGGGCGGAACCAAGGTCGGTTCCATTCCCGTCTTCAATACGATGGAAGACGCAGTGACCGCCACCGGCGCCAACACGTCGGTCATCTACGTTCCCCCGTCATTTGCGGTTGACGCCATCTACGAAGCGGTCGATGCCGGCATCAAACTCGTCGTCTGCGTAACCGAGGGGGTTGCGGCCAACGATATGATGAAAGTCGTTCCGTACGTCAAGGCGCACGGGGCCAGACTGATCGGTCCGAATTGCCCCGGCCTGATCTCGCCCGAACTTTCCAAGGTCGGGATTCTCCCCGGCACTATCGTCAAGAAGGGCTTCGTCGGGGTCGTCTCTCGCTCCGGGACCCTGACCTACGAAGCGATCTGGGCGCTCACTCTCGCCGGCATGGGCCAGACCACTTGTATCGGAATCGGTGGAGATCAGGTTATTGGCACCAACTTCATCGACTGCCTTGAGGCCTTTCAGGCTGACCCGCAAACCAGGGCCATTGTCATGATCGGCGAGATCGGTGGCTCCGACGAAGAGATGGCTGCCGCGTACATCAAGAAACGAGTCAACAAACCGGTCGTGTCGTTCATCGCCGGCCAGACCGCACCTCCCGGCAAGAGAATGGGACACGCTGGCGCCATTATTTCCGGCGGCTCAGGGACTGCGAAAGAGAAGATCGAGGCGCTCAACAAGGCGGGCGTCCCAGTTGCCGGATCGCCAACCGAGATTCCTGCGCTGTTGAAAGATCTGATGAAGAAAAGGAGCGCCAAAACTTCCGGAGCCGCAGTAAAGAAGACGCCCAGGAAAGTTGCTGCAAAGAAAGCTCCGTCCCGGAGCAAGAGTAGTTCGTCTAAGAAATCCAGACCCGTGTCCAGGAGCGTCGGAAAGAAGCGAAGATAGACATGTTCAGTATCGCGCAGATTAACTGTTTCACGATAGAGGTATCCAATGACTGACTCTGGTCAGGTCGGCGAAGTCGGTAAGAAACCGGCTCCGAAGAGCAAGTATGACTACTCCAAGGGTCCGGCCCCTTTGAATATCAACATGAGCTGGTGCAAGGCCTGCAACCTCTGCATCGCTCTCTGTCCCACGACGGTCTTCGAACCGGATCGGGACGGTAAACCCATCCAGGCCCGTCCGGACGACTGCATTCAGTGCTCTATCTGCTGGGAGCATTGTCCTGATTTCGCCATAACGTCAAACTACAAGTGAGAGGGACAGCATAATGGCGGACAAGAAACGAAAACTCATGCAGGGGAACATCGCCTGCGTGAATGGGGCGATCTATGCTGGCCTGCGTTTTTTCGCCGGCTACCCGATCACTCCCTCGACCGAAGTTGCCGAAGGATGCGCTCGCGAACTCCCTAAGATCGGTGGTCGGTTCATTCAGATGGAAGACGAAATCGCTTCCATCGCGGCCGTTGTTGGCGCTTCGGTCTCAGGCCTCAAATCGATGACAGCGACTTCCGGGCCCGGCTATTCGCTCATGCAGGAGCTCATCGGCTATGCCTATATCACCGAAACCCCGAGCGTGATTGTCAATGTTCAGCGCGGTGGTCCTTCCACCGGCCTGCCCACCAAAGTCAGCCAGTCGGATACAATGCAGGCGCGCTGGGGCACTCATGGTGATTACACAGCGATCGCCGTCGCCCCCTCTTCAGTTGGCGACACCCTCACAGAAACTATCCGCGCTTTCAATCTCGCCGAGCGCTTCCGCACTCCGGTGACGATTCTTCTCGACGAGGTGATCGGCCACATGCGCGAGATGATCACCCTGCCCGAACCGGGTGAATATCCCGTCATTTCGCGCGTTCGACCTGCTGTCCCTCCCGATCAGTTTGTTCCTTTTGAGATGACTCCGAATATGGTTTCTCCGATGCCAGGCTACAACGAAGGGTACCGCTACAACGTCACAGGTCTCACCCACGACACGATGGGCTTCAGCACCAATCGCGCCGACGAAATCGCGCCGAAGCTCGACAAGCTGAAGTACAAGATTGAAAACTACACTGCCGAAATCGAAAAGCTCCGGATCGACATGATGGATGACGCCGACGTCGCGTTTATCGCCTACGGCACCGTCGCGCGCACGGCGCTGCAGGCCGCCTCCATCGCCCGCAAGGCCGGCTTCAAGGTCGGTAACATCCAGCTCTGCACGATCTGGCCGTTCCCGGATCAACGAATTCGCGAGCTCTGTTCGCGCTGCAAGACCGTGATTGTCGCCGAACTCAACATGGGACAGATCGTCTACGAAATCCGCCGCGTCCTTCCCCACGACATGGCAGTTCACACCATCCAACGATATGACGGCGAAATCCTCACGCCGCTGCAGCTGTTGGAAAAGCTCGAAGAGGTGCTCTAATGGCTATAGCGGAAAAACAGAAGTCCGACGTCATCCTGCAATACCTGCGCCCGCGAAAGAAGTTCCCCAGTGTCTGGTGTCCGGGGTGCGGTAACGGCGTCGTCATGGGCGCGCTCATTCGTGCCATTGATCGCCTCGGCCTCTCGCGCGACGAAGTCGCCATGGTCTCCGGTATCGGCTGCACCAGTCGCATGCCGGTTTACCTGGATTTCAATTCGCTGCACACCGCCCACGGTCGTGCCCTCGCCTTTGCGACAGGCGTCAAGTTTGCCCAGCCCAACATGAAGGTCATTGTTATTACTGGCGATGGCGACGCACTGGCGATCGGCGGCAATCACTTCATCCACGCCTGCCGCCGCAACATCGACATCACGACCATTCTCATCAACAACCACATCTACGGTATGACCGGCGGGCAGGGATCCCCGACCACTCCTCCTGGGGCCATGTCGACCACCACGCCGTACGGCAACTCCGAAAAGCCGTTCGACCCCTGCAGCCTTGCCCAGGCCGCAGGCGCGACCTTTGTCGGGCGCACGACCGTGTACCATGCGCCGCAAATGGAGAAGATGATCATGCAGGCCATCGAACATCGCGGCTTCTCACTGGTCGAAGCCATCTCGAACTGCCATACGTACTTTGGGCGGCTGAACAAATCCGGTGACGCCGTCACCATGATCAAGTCCTTCAAAGAAAATGCCGTGACACTCGCCAAGGCCAAAGATATGCCTCCTGACGACCTGAAAGGAAAGATCGTCATGGGAATCATGCATCAGGTTCAGAAGACAGAGTTCTGCGATGAATATCAGCATGTCGTCGATGTACAGATGGGAGGGCGCAAGTCATGACCCCAAAACTTCTCGATAAGATTGAAATCCCTCAGGATCGCTTTGAGATGCGCCTTTCCGGTTCCGGTGGACAGGGCATGATTCTGGCCTCGGTCATCATGGGCGAAGCCATTGGGGGCGGCGACGGGCGCAACGTCTCCCAAACCCAATCCTACGGTCCCGAAGCGCGCGGTGGGGCCTCAAAGTCCGATGTTGTGATCTCATCGAATGAGATCTTCTACCCCAAGGCGATCAAGCTTGATCTTCTCCTCGCCATGACTCAGGAGGCGCTCGACAAGTATTACGGCGATCTCAAGGAGGGGGGAACTCTGATCGTCGACACCACCCTTGTGACCGATGTCCCGACAGACAACTACTACGGTCTACCGTTCACGCGTCTTGCTCGCGAAGAGGCCGGCCACGTCATGGTGGCCAATGTGATTGCGCTCGCAGCCATTGCCGCTCTCACCGACGTCGTCAGCCGCGAATCCCTGACCAGCGCTGTCTTAGCCCGTGCTCCGCGCGGCACCGAAGAGAAGAATCGCAAGGCCATCGACATCGGCTTTAGTGAAGGTCTCAAGATCAAGAAACGTTAACGAATGGGAATACAGAATCTATGAGCAAGACCCTTCTGATGATCAAACCCGATGCTACCGAGCGACACCTGATCGGCCACGTCATAACTCGTCTCGAGCATGCCCGCTTTCGCATCGTCAGCATGCGAACCGTGACCTTAACCGAACCGGACGCCCGTCGCTTCTACGCTGTGCACGAAGGCAAACCTTTCCTCAACGACCTGGTGCGATTCATGACCTCCGGTCAGATTGTTGCCATCGCTTTGGAAAAAGAGAACGCCGTCCTCGATCTGCGCGCCCTCATCGGCGCGACCGATCCGGCCAAGGCCGCCTGCGGCACACTCCGCAATGAAATCGGGCGCGACATCGAAAAGAACTCCGTGCATGCCTCGGATTCCGACGACAACGCCGCCAAGGAGATCCCCTTTTTCTTTGCCTGAGGATCAAATAGCATGCGAAGTCGGTTGGTATGGAAATCACTGTGACTTACGGAGCGAAATCGTTGAGCTTTAATGCGCCAGCCAACGCCACCGTAGACTGCTTCATGCCTGCTGTGGCTGACAAGCTGGTTGACCTCTCCGCATTCCGATCTGCGCTTCATGAAGGCGGCACGGACGTCTTCCTGAGCATTGATTCGCCGTTAATCATCGTGAACGATGGCTATCGCCACACACCCACCGCGCTCATCCTCGAGTGGCTGGAAATCCTCCAACCCGGTCTCATCGATCGAGCCCACTTCCTGATCGCCACCGGCGCCCACAGCGCCCCAACTGAGGAACATCTGCGTGCGATCTTTGGCCCGTTTGGTTCGCGCATCAGAGCGCGCCTGAGCTATCACGATGCCGGCGATCCTATAAGCATGATCAGGCTGGGCGTCGATTCGATGGGGGGAGAGGTGCATATCAATCGCCTCGTCTGCGCCTATGATCGAATTCTTGTCATTGGTTCAGTCGAACCCCACTATTTCGCCGGATTTACCGGCGGGCGCAAATCGTTCTTCCCCGGACTGTGCGATCTCGCGACCATAGAGCGTAACCATAATCTCGCCGTCTCCCTTGACTGCGCTCCCTTGAAACTCGAGGGGAATCCGGTCGCCGAACACCTCAACTCCCTGCTTTCTCTCCTCGATCTCAACACGATCCGTTCAATCCAGATCGTAGCCGATACTCGCGGACAGATCGCCGGTATTTTTGTCGGCGCGCTTGAGAATAGTTTCACGAACGCAACCCGTCTCGCTGAAAGCGTCTACGCCCGCGCTGTTTCCCAGCCATACGACGCTCTCGTCTGCGAACTTTGTCCGCCCCTCGATGCCAACCTCTATCAGGCCCAAAAGGCGCTTGAAAACAGTCGTGCCGCAGTGCTCGACGGAGGCGCTGTTATTGTTGTTTCGGAGTGCAGAGAGGGAATCGGCTCTGACCATTTCTTTGACCAGGCAGACACCTGGGATCGCAAGAAGAATCTCCCAGTCGACGGCATTCTCCGCTTTGGCTCGCACAAGCTCGCCCGGGTGAACGCACTCGCCGCACGCATGGATGTCTGTCTGCATTCCAGTCTCGAAGACGCTGTCGTGCGGAAAGTCTTCTTCGAGCCGGTCGCCGATCTGAAGGCCTTTCTCGCCACAAAGGCTCTCGGTCGCCGCCGCTTTCGACTTGGCGTGGTCTACGACGCCGGTCACACTGTCCTTCGTCATGACACACCTGTATCATTTAGTCATAACACTTTTTCCAGTGAGGAAGTATGAACAAGAAGATCGCTGTAATCGGAGCCGGAAACGTCGGAGCCTCGTGCGCTCTGTATCTGGCCGAAGCCAATCTGGCAGACATCGTGCTCGTCGACATTCTCGAGGGAATACCGCAGGGCAAGGCGCTCGACCTGACCCAGGCCGGTCCCGTCCGCGGCTACAATTCCCGCGTAACCGGCACCAACGACTACAAAGAGATTACCGGAGCCGACATTGTCGTCATGACTGCCGGTCTGGCTCGCAAGCCCGGCATGACCCGCGAAGATCTGCTCACCAAGAATGCTGAAATCGTCGGCTCGGCCGCGGAGAATATCAAGAAATATGCTCCCAAGGCCTTCGTCATCGTTGTGTCCAATCCTCTCGACCTGATGACCTACCATATGTTCAAAGTGACCGGCTTCCCGACCAATCGCGTTTTCGGTCAGGCCGGCGTGCTCGACTCGATCCGTTTCCGCACCTTCATCGCCATGGAACTCGGCGTCGCCGTGACCGACACGCAGGCGATGGTTCTCGGCGGTCATGGCGACACCATGGTCCCGCTTCCGCGCTACACCACTGTCTCCGGCATTCCGATCTCCGAATTGATTTCTGCCGACCGCATCAAGGCGATTTGTGATCGCACCGCGGATGGCGGCGGCGAAATCGTCCGCCTGCTCAAAACCGGTTCCGCCTTCTACGCCCCCGCGGCGGCGTCGGTCGACATGGTCCGTTCCGTCTTCAACGACGAAAAACGCGTCCTTGCCGCTTCCGCCATGCTTACCGGTCAGTATGGAATCAAGGATATCTATATCGGGGTGCCGGTCATTCTGGGTGCCAATGGCGTCGAGAAAATACTCGACCTGAAACTGGCCGACAGCGAACTCTCCGCGCTGCAGAAATCAGCGGCCACCTACAAAGAACACATGAAGATTCTTGGCTACTAAAGGAAGGACCATGCCCAAGTACAAACATATATCCGTGCCAACCACCGGGACACCGATCGCCGTCAAAAACAAGAAGTTGGTCATCCCCGACCATCCGATCATTACTGTGATCGAAGGGGACGGCATCGGTCGCGACATCATGAAGGCTACTCGGCGCGTCGTCGATGCCGCCGTGGCCAAAGCCTACAACAATCGCAAGTCCATTGCCTGGTTGGATGTCCACGCCGGCGAAAAAGCCAACGACCTCTATGGCGAGTGGCTCCCCAAGGAAACCCTCGATGCCATCAAGAAATTCTATGTCGGCATCAAGGGTCCGCTGACCACCCCGATCGGCGGGGGCTTCCGCTCCCTCAATGTGACCATCCGCCAGGTGCTCAATCTCTACGCCTGCGTGCGACCCGTGCGCTATTTCCCCGGTGTCGGCTCGCCGGTCGTCCATCCCGAACGGGTCAATATCGTCATCTTCCGCGAGAACACCGAGGATGTCTACGCCGGTATCGAGTGGAAAAAAGGAAGCCCCGAGGTGAAGAAAGTCATCACCTGGCTGAACAAGACCATGAAGACCGGTATCCGCCCCGACTCCGGCATTGGCGTCAAACCGATCTCGGTTACCGGTACCAAGCGTCTGGTTCGCAAGGCTATTCAGTTCGCGGTCGACAAACAGCGCAGCTCGGTCACCCTGGTTCACAAAGGGAACATCATGAAATTCACGGAAGGGGCCTTCCGTGATTGGGGTTATGAAGTGGCCAAAAAAGAGTTCCGCGACAAGATTGTCACCGAAGACGAACTCTACGCCAACCACAACGGCACTGTCCCCGCCGGCAAGATTCTCATCAAAGATCGCATAGCCGACTCCATTTTCCAGCAGATTCTTATTCGCCCCGAAGAATACGATGTTCTCGCCACCCCCAACCTCAACGGCGACTATCTTTCCGACGCCGCCGCGGCCCAGGTCGGCGGCCTTGGTATGGCTCCCGGCGCAAACATCGGGGACTATATCGGCATGTTCGAGGCGACCCACGGCACCGCGCCGAAATACGCCGACAAGGATATGGTCAACCCCGGCTCACTTCTCTTGTCCGCCGTGCTGATGCTTCAGTATCTCGGATGGGATGAGGCCGGGACGATGATCGAAAGCGCCCTTGAGAAAACCATCGCCCAGAAGACCGTCACCTACGATCTCGAGCGGCAGATGGAGGGGGCGACCAAGGTCAGCACCTCCCAGTTCGGAACCAACATCATCGCGAACCTGTAGCGATCTGAGCTACGAATGCTCACAGCCAAGGCTGGCTCATTCGACTGAGCCGGCCTTCTTGTTGCGCGGGATCGGCACAGCCAGTGCTATTCGAGCGATCACGCAGATCCCCTCTGCACTTTGGGGTTGACAAAACGAACAGATTTGCTACATTGCACTTGAAAAGACATCAAGAAGTGGGGACCATTGATGCGAGTGAAGTGGTTGCTTTCTGCAGTCCTGATGACGGGATGTAGCCCGTTGGTGTTTTCGCATAATCTCACTTTCAACCTTGAACGCTCGTTTACCATCAAAGCACCGCTACAGTATGCTGACAACCTCAGATTCGCGGACCTCAATCGAGACGGGATGCCGGAAGTTCTCGCACAGGACAGCGCATATACGGTTCTGTATTCGATCTCTGGCGATTCGAACATCGCTGTAATTCACAAAGAAGACATGACCCGTTGGGGTATGGTTTTTGCTGATGTGAATAGGGATAGCGTCGCCGATGTTGTACTCAGCTATCTCAGGACAACAGAGAATCTCCAGCAATCTGTTGTGATTAGTCTCTTCGATGGCGCGAGGGGATTTCGATTGACTGCTTCAGACACAATTCTGACTTCCAAGGTCAGCTACTACGGCCCCGGGGTTCTAGGCGGTGTCTTCACCAGTGGCGACATTGATCGGGACGGCTTCGGCGAGCTCGTCTTTTCCCTGGACTCCACAACAGAGTACAATTTTGGGGGGTGGATGAAGGACTACTCTGAAGCCGGGCACACCTACTGCTTCCATAGCTTCCCAGATTCGCTCTCCTGGCGGAGTCAGTTCTTTCTTACGAAGTTGGACAGTGCGGTCGCGGTCAACAATCAAAGAGTGTTCTTTGGTGAAGCCTACTCCTTTTCAGTTCACACTGAGTTTGGGCCGGGTGTTGACTTTTTCAAGTACACCTCGACCATACTGGGAATTCAAAGTGACGGAACACCTCTCAGCGTCATCGGCAGGGGGAGCGCTGTCAATTGTCATGCACGGGACTATACTGATTCGGACATCAACCGCGTCTTGTGTTCTGGCAATATCGGCGGGACTGGCAGCGGGTATCTCTTGACTGAATATAGGAGAGCTGTCTCTGGTCGTGATGCTGGCTATCCGACTTGCGGCGTATTCGCGGATTCGATTCGGCTCTACCGCCTTCTCAGCGACTACACTATTAGTCACGTTTCGTCAAGAAGTGGTCGCGCTTATGCTGACTACTTCTACCATCCGCTGTTCCCAGGATCCTTGCTTTCTTCGCGTGGCGGCAAGATGTACGTATTTGACGGTTTCTCCTTGTCAGCAAGTGACAGCACACCCTCCTTGCCTTCAGGTCGTCTTAGCTGGCAGTACCCGATGGCCGACAGCATACCGCGCCTTGTGGCTGTTAATGGGACGACTCTTTCCTACTATACACTTGAAGTTGCTTTAGGGGTGGACGACAACGACGACACCCGGAGTCTGCCGGAGTCAGTAGAACTCTATCCCAATTTCCCAAATCCATTCAATTCCTCGACCGTCATCTTCTTCGACCTTCCGCGTAGTGAGAGCGTCAGATTGGTCATCATTGACATCCTTGGGCGGGAAACACGAACCCTTACGGACACCCGATATTCAGCTGGACTGCACCACGCACTATGGGATGGCAGGGATGCTCGCGGCCGCTTAGTTGGAAGCGGCATTTATTTCTATCGCCTTGAAGTCGGTAGCTTCTCGCAGTCCCGAAAAANNTCGCCTCTTTCCCCCATTCCCGCGTCGGGAAGGGACAGGGGGTTAGGTCCTTTGACAAAACGCTGTGGGCCCCATTCCCGTGCAGGGAAGGGGGCTGGGGGGTTAGGTTGTTCGCGCCTCGACAATCCTCTGCGTGTCGCGTGCGATCACCAACTCTTCATTCGTGGGAATAACAAGCGTGCGTACAGTTGCTCCGTCTGCCGAGATATCCGTTTCCTTGCCGACCGCACTCTTGTTCTTAGCGTCGTCAACCCGTATCCCCAGATATTCCATATTCTCGCATGCCAGCTTACGGATGATCGCTGAGTTTTCCCCGACGCCGGCCGTAAATACCACGCAGTCCAGTCCGCTGAGAGCCGCCGTATACGACCCGATATACTTCTTCAGGCGATAGCAGTACATATCGAGCGCCAGCTTCGAATTGACATTCCCTTTATCCGCCGCGTCCACAATCTCTCGCATATCCGACGACACTCCCGAAATCCCCGCCAGTCCCGAATGCTTGTTCAGCAGCGTGCTGGCCTCGTGAAGCGACAATTCCTCGCGCGCCATGATATGCAGGATGATCGCCGGATCCATGTCTCCGGAACGTGTCCCCATCAGCAATCCTTCGAGAGGCGTAAACCCCATCGAAGTGTCAATCGACACCCCCCGATCGATCGCCGCTACTGACGCCCCGTTCCCCAGATGACAGGTGATCATCTTCAGCTCCGTTCTCGGACGTCCCAGCATGGCTGCGGCCCGTTCGCTCACATACTGGTGCGATGTCCCGTGAAAGCCATACCGTCTGATGCTGTACTTCTTATAGAACAGATAGGGGATTCCGTAGATATACGCATGCGCCGGCATCTTGTAGTGAAAAGCCGTATCGAACACGGCCACCTGCGGCACATTCGGCAGCGTTTTGATGCAGGCGTTGATCCCTCGGATGTTGTGAGGGTTATGAAGCGGGGCCAGCTCGATCAGCGAGCGGAGCGTCGACATCAACTCCGGCGTAATCAAAACGGAGTCCGTGAACTCTTCACCGCCGTGCACGACCCGGTGTCCCATCGCCCCTATTTCATTCTTGTCCTTGATGACGCCGTGGTTGGCCGAGAGCAGCATCGACACCACATATTCAATGGCAATGATGTGATCCAGTATCTCCGCCGAGACCTTCACCTCGGGACGGTCAAACGGCTTGTGGGTCAGCACCGATTCCGACATCCCGATCCGGCTCACTAACCCTTTGGCCAGTGCCACCTGAGTCTCGGTGTCAATCAGCTGATACTTCACCGACGACGATCCGCAGTTTAGAACCAGAATCTTCATCGCACCGCCTCCAGTGCCCGTTTGGCCGGAGCGGTCACGCGATTCCCCTCCGCGTCGTACTCAAAGAACCCCTTGCCGGTCTTCACTCCGAGGTGTCCCGCACGAACCAGTTTACGCAGGATCGGGCAGGGGTTGTATTTGTGATCCGACAGTTCCTCCAGCATGTTCATCATCCACGACATTACGACGTCGAGTCCCATCATGTCCGCCAGCGCGAGCGGCCCCACATTGAACCCAAAGCCGAGTTTCATCGCTTCGTCGATATCCTCCGCCGACGCCACCCCTTCCATCAGCACATGCATCGCCTCGTTCAACAGCGGCACAATGATCCGCGTCGTCACATAGCCGGGATACTCGATGACGGTGATCCACCTCTTCTCGAGCATCTCGGCCAGCTCGACCGCTTTCATAAAGGTGGCGTCGTCGGTCTTCAACCCTTTTACAATCTCGACCAATGGGATTTTGGTCACTGGATTCAGAAAGTGCATCCCGATCACCTTCTGCGGGCGCGTCGTTGACGCTGCAATCTCTGAGATCGACAAGGTGCCGGTGTTCGTCACTAGCACTGTTTCCGGGGCGCATATAGCGTCGAGCTTCGCAAACAAAGCTCGTTTCTCTTCCATTCGCTCATACACAGCTTCCAGCACGATCTCGGCATCCTGCACCACCGTCATATCC
>CXWL01127161.1_pt1 | contig 12313 bp, 16 predicted proteins | sample 590931 | NCBI WGS metagenome assembly CXWL01 (sample SAMEA3498368, study PRJEB10139) | groundwater metagenome | biome: water well; material: biofilm material | place: Germany | collected 2015-04-27
CTACTGTAACTAAGGCGCTTGCGGCGCTGCTGCTGGCCGGCGTGTGCCAACTCGCCATGGCAGGCCAGGTGGCGGGCACGGTGGTCAACCTGAGCGGGCCCTTGCTGGCCAAGAAGGCCGACGGCGCGATCAAGGTCCTGGCAATGAAGTCCGAAGTGGAGCAGGGCGACACGCTGGTGGCCGAAAAGAATACCTACGCCCAGATCCGCTTTGTCGACAACAGCGAAGTCACGCTCAAGCCGAATACCACCTTCAAGGTTGACGCGTTTGCCTATGACGCGGGCAAGCCGGACGGGGACAGCGCCAGCTTCACGCTGGTCAAGGGCGGGCTGCGTTCGATCACCGGCTTGCTGGGCAAGCGCAACCGCGACAAGTTCCAGCTTAAAACGCCCACTGCCACCATCGGCATTCGCGGCACCACCTTTACTGCGGAGTATGTGGCCACACCGGGCGCGCTTGCGCCTGGCCTGCATGTGGCGGTGATTGACGGCATGATCCACGTCAGCAACAGTGGCGGCGCGCAAACGTTTTCGGCGGGGCAGTTCGGTTTCGTGCGCTCGCCCAGCATGCCGCCGGTGATCGTGCCGGCTAACCCAGCGCTGCAATTTACGTCGCCGCCCGCGTTTTCGGTTGGCAATGCGCTGGGCAAGACGGCGGGACCGGCGCCTGTTGCTTGCGAAGTGCGCTGAGCTTAACGCTTGAGCAGGTGGCGGAAGGTCGGCTCGATATGGAGCGCGTGCAAGTGGCGTACGATGTCGTCCAGCGTGGCGTCCTTGAGCAACAAGCCCTGCGCGGCAGGCGCGGCCACGGGCGTGCCCATGGCGTGCTGCAACTGCGCTGCGCTGATGCTCTGTGCGCCTTCCAGCAGGGCGGCCTGCGCGGCCAGCGGCGGCGCCATCTCCAGGCCCGATTCGTCGGCGAACGATGCGCCCAGGCCAGGGTTGATGAAGGCGGCCCACAGGCCAGTATCCGGATGCTGGAATGGCGGCAGTGTCGTTGGCGCGCCAAGCGCCTCACGTGGCAACGGCAGATCGGCAAAATAGGCGCGATGCAGCTGCACGACGAACTGCTGCGCCAGTGCGGGGGAAACGCCATCGAGCGACAGCCACAGGTAAAAGCCCTGCTTGCCCGAGATGCTCACCACCGGAGCCGGCAAGGCGAGCTCCGTTTGCAAGGCATTTGCCACCGCGCACAGCAGCGTCCAGTCGTCGAACGGAAGCACGATGGCGCGGATGCTGCCATCGCGCGATGCGTACAGCCGGTTCAGTTCAGTCGTCATCTTGTCCATGGGCTCACTCGCGCGGATGGTCGCTTTGCTGGGTCGAGAACAGATCCCACAGCGCAATGAACAGGGCTGCCACGACCGGGCCGATGACAAAGCCGTTCAGGCCGAATATGGCCATGCCGCCGATGGTCGAAATGAGCACCAGATAGTCGGGCATCTTGATGTCCTTGCCCACCAGGATGGGGCGCAGCACATTGTCGACCATGCCAATTGCCAGCACGCCGAACGCGGTCAGGAACACGGCTTTCCAGATGGCGCCCGTGACCAGGAAATACAGCGCGACCGGGGCCCAGATCAGCGCGGCGCCGATGGCAGGCAGCAGCGACAAAAAGGCCATCACGACCGCCCACAGCAGCGGGCCTTGCACGCCCAGGCCCCAGAAGGCCAGGCCGCCCAGCGCGCCCTGCGCAGCCGCCACCAGGAAGTTGCCCTTGACGGTGGCGCGGATGACGGTGGTGAACTTGTCGAACAAATGCTTCTTGTGCGCCGTGCTCAGCGGAATGGCGCGCTGGATGCGGGCGGCCAGCGCCGGGCCGTCCATCAGCAGGAAAAACAGCAGGTACAGCATGACGAAAAAGCTGACGATGAAATCAAAAGCATTCTTGCCGAAGTCGATCACGTTGGTGGCAATGAGCTTGCTGCCTTGCACGGCGGCGTCAGACAGCTTCGCTTGCAAGGTGACGATGCTGTCCAGACCGAAGCGCGCCATNNGAGCTCAGCTTTTCATACAGTAGCGTGCCTTCGCTGGCCAGGTTGATGGCGATCAGCGTGATTGGCAGAATCACCAGCACCAGGCAAATGCCAAGCGTGGTCAGCGCCGCCAGAATCGGGCGTTTCTTCAGCTTGCGCTGGACCCAGCGGTGCAGCGGCGAAAACATGATGGCCAGTACAGCGCCCCAGAAGACGGCCCCGGCAAATGGCGCCAGGATCCAGAAAAACGCGATGGTCACCAGGACCANNGCTGGCATATGAAAAAAACCCTGTGCACCGCGAGGCGCACAGGGTTTCTTGATACGGCAGGGGCCGCTTACAGCACTTCGCTGGCGTGATCGGCCAGGCGCGAACGCTCGCCGCGCGCCAGCGTCACGTGGCCGCTGTGCGACCAGCCCTTGAAGCGGTCGACCACATAGGTCAGGCCGCTCGAGCCTTCGGTCAGGTACGGTGTGTCGATCTGGGCGATGTTGCCAAGGCACAGGATCTTGGTGCCGGGACCGGCGCGCGTGACCAGCGTCTTGACCTGCTTGGGCGTCAAGTTCTGCGCCTCGTCGATGATCAGGAACTTGTTGACGAAGGTGCGGCCGCGCATGAAGTTGAGCGACTTGATCTTGATGCGCGAGCGGATCAGGTCTTGCGTGGCCGCACGGCCCCACTCGCCGCCGTCGGAGTCGGACTTGTTGAGCACTTCGAGGTTGTCGTCGAAAGCGCCCATCCATGGCGACATCTTTTCTTCTTCGGTGCCCGGCAGGAAACCGATGTCTTCGCCCACCGGCACGGTGACGCGGGTGACGATGATCTCGTTGTAGAGCTTGGTTTCCAGCACTTGCGCCAGACCGGCCGCGAGCGCCAGCAGCGTCTTGCCCGTGCCTGCCTGGCCCAGCAGCGTGACGAAGTCGCACTCCGGGTTCATCAGCAGGTTCAGCGCAAAGTTCTGTTCGCGGTTGCGGGCGGTCACGCCCCACACGTTGTTCTTGCTGTGGCTAAAGTCGCGCAGCGTCTGCAGCACGGCGGTCTTGCCATTGAGCTGCTTGACCTGGCCGTAGAACGGCGCTTCGCCGTTCTTTGGCTCGAGGAACACGAACTGGTTCACCAGCAGGGTAGGAATGGTCGGGCCAGTCACACGGTAGAAGGTAGCCGAGGCGCCGTTCTTGTTTTCCTGCCAGGACTCCATGTCCTTGCCGTTCTTGTTCCAGAAGTCGTCCGGCAGNNCAGCACATGGTCGTTGAAGTAATCTTCGGCAGGCAGGCCCAGCGCGCGCGCCTTGATGCGCATATTGATGTCTTTCGACACCAGCACGATGGCGCGGCCCGGCTGTTCGGCTTCCAGATTGCGCACCACGCCCAGGATCTGGTTGTCGGCTTTGCCTTGCGGCAGGCCTTCCGGCAGCATCGGACCGTTTTGCAGGCGGGTCTGGAAGAACAAGCGGCCCTTGGCGTCCTTGTTGCCCAGCTTGGACAGCGTGATGCCGTTTTCGATTGCGCCGTCTTCCAGCGTGCCCACCAGCGCGTCGAGCGTGCGCGAGACCTGGCGTGCATTGCGCGCCACTTCGGACATGCCCTTCTTGTGGTCGTCGAGTTCTTCCAGCGTCATCATCGGCAGGTAGACATCGTGTTCCTCGAAGCGGAACAGCGACGACGGATCGTGCATCAGCACGTTGGTGTCGAGCACGAACATCTTGGTCATGCCGGAGCGGTCGGCGTTGCGGCTGGCCTTGGACTTGACCATCATTTCAACCGGCTTGTGCTTGGCCGGATGCGATTCGAGTTCGACGTGCTGTTTTTCCTTGCCGCGCGCGGACGGCTTGGCCACTGGCGCCGGCGCTGCCACTTCGGCCACTGCCGGGGCTGGCTTGGCCTTGGTGGTGCGGGCCGGCTTGGCGACCACTTCCGGCGGCGCTTCTGCTACAGCGGCCAGCTTCGGTTTAGGGGGAGCAAAAGCGGCGCCAGCAGGCTTGCTGCGGTCGGCTTTTGGATAATCTTTAGCGAGCAGCAGCGCGGCAGGCTTGGTAGGAAGTTTTGGCAGTGGCATCAGGGTCTCAATCTAAAAATTTCTTGGAGGATAGCCCGGCTTCGTTGCCAGCGAACAGGCCGGTGGCAACGGGGTCGATGCGGCTTTGCGAACTATAGGGCGCTGTGGAGAACCGGCATGCTTGCCGGCCCGCCTGGTGGCCAGATTGAAGTGATGCGGGGAAGCTGACTGTTTGACTCAAAATGGAGAGTTTTACTCAGGTTGAGAGTGGTTAATCAAGGCTGGCTCTTGATAAATTCCAGCACTTCTTCGGCGTGATTAGGAACTTTCACACCACGCCATTCTTTCACCAATTTGCCTTCAGCGTCAATTATAAACGTACTGCGCTCGACACCGCGGACTTGCTTTCCGTACATATTCTTCATTTTCATCACACCGAACTGCAAGCACATCGCTTCCTCGGGGTCGGTGATCAGTTCGAACGGCAGGCCCAGCTTGGCCTTGAAGCCATCATGCGAGCGCAGCGAATCGCGGCTGATGCCGTAAATCTCGGTGGCGGCGTCCTGAAATTGCGGATACAGCTCGCGGAAGGCGATGCTTTCGGTGGTGCAGCCGGGCGTGTTGTCCTTCGGGTAGAAGTACAGCACCGTGTAGCGCGCCGGACGGCCCAGCAGCTGGAAGGGAGTGCCGCCGGTCATGACGGCAGAAAAGTCGTTATAGGTTGCTGCAGTTGGGCTATCCGCCACGGGTCTCTCCAAAAGAGTGCGTCAGGCTGGGAATCGTATACCCCGCAGCTTAACAGGGACTGAAGCTTTGGCCAAATTGGTGCATCACGCTTTCACGGGATCGATGATCAGGGCCAGCGTGACCTTGCGCCCTTCGCCCATCAGCACGTTATAAGTGCGGCAGGCAGCCTTGCTGTCCATCGATTCGACGCCGATGTGGCGCGCCGACAGGCTGGCGATCAGGCGCGGATGGACGAAACGCTGGGTGGCACCGGTGCCGAGGATGACGACGTCCGGCTTGTCGGCCTCGATCTGCTCGAAATGGGCGGCGGTGAGCGCCTCGAAGGCGGGCACATTCCACGGGCGTGGCGCCGTTTCCGGCATCACGATCAGGCTGAACTGGAAGCGCTCGGCGTTGATTTCTACCCCTGCGTCATCGTAACCGGTGACGGTCTGGTATTGTTTGGTAGTGCTGGCATGAAGCTTCATGATAAAAGAACGTGAAGAGGGGAGGTCGCCAGCATGCCATAAAGAGCGTTAAAGCGCGAATTTTCACGATTCTGCCGTCAAAAGCGGCTGAAACAGGCTATTTCTCCATGTTTTAGGAAACCCGGCGGTTGATTAAATGCACCGCTTTGGGCAGAATGGTATTTATCGCACTGCAACATAAACGCTACTGGACAGGAAATATCTTGCGACCGATTCTGAAATCGAACAAATTAGACGACGTGTGCTACGAGATCCGCGGCCCTGCACTGGAAAAGTGCAAGCAGATGGAAGAAGAGGGCCACAAGATCATCAAGCTCAACATCGGGAATCTGGCCGTGTTCGGTTTCGACCCTCCTGACGAGATCGTGCACGACATGATCGTCAACATGCAGGGCGCGGCGGGCTACACCGATTCGAAGGGCATGTTCGCGCCACGCAAGGCGGTCATGCACTACACGCAAAGCAAGAACATTCGCGGCGTGACGATCGAAGACATTTACCTGGGCAATGGCGCCTCCGAACTGATCGTCATGGCCATGAACGGCCTGCTCAACAACGGCGACGAAGTGCTGGTGCCGGCGCCCGACTACCCGCTGTGGACGGCGGCAGTGAGCCTGTCGGGCGGCAATCCGGTGCATTACGTCTGCGACGAGCAGGCCGGCTGGTATCCCGACATTGACGACATGCGGCGCAAGATCACCTCGAACACCAAGGCGATCGTGGTGATCAATCCGAACAATCCGACCGGGGCGCTGTATCCGCGCGAGATCCTGCTCGAGATCGTCGAACTGGCGCGCCAGCACCAGCTGATCATCATGGCTGACGAAATTTACGACAAGGTCCTGTACGACGGCGAAGAGCATGATTCGATCGCCTCGCTGGCCGACGATGTGCTGTTCATTACCCTGAACGGCCTGTCGAAGAACTACCGCTCGTGCGGCTACCGCGCCGGGTGGATGGTGGTGTCGGGCGAAAAGCGCCACGCCAAGGATTACATCGACGGCTTGAACATGCTCGCTTCGATGCGCCTGTGCGCAAACGCGCCCGGCCAGTTTGCGATCCAGACCGCGCTGGGCGGCTACCAGAGCATCAATGACCTGGTGGGCCCGGGCGGACGCCTGCTCAAGCAGCGCGACCTGGCGCACAAGCTGCTCACCGACATTCCGGGCGTTACNNTTTGCCTATGACTTGCTGTCCGAAGAAAAAGTATTGATTGTCCAGGGGACGGGTTTTAACTGGATCGCGCCGGATCACTTCCGCCTCGTGTTCCTGCCCAACTCCGATGACCTGACCGACGCTTGTGGCCGGATTGCGCGTTTCCTTGACGGTTATCGTCGACGCCACGGCCAGGGCTGAACAACACATAAGAAATGACTATGAAACCCATCAAAATCGGCCTGATCGGCCTAGGCGTTGTCGGCAGCGGCACCTTCAATGTGTTGAAGCGCAACCAGGAAGAAATTCGCCGGCGCGCCGGCCGTGGCATTGAAATCGCGCTCATTGCGGTGCGCAATGCGGAGCGCGCCGAAGCGCTGGTATCGGGCGACTGCCAGATCGTCACCGACCCCTTCCTGGTGGTGGACCATCCGGAAATCGACATCGTCGTCGAGCTGATCGGCGGCTGCGACACGGCCAAGGATCTGGTGCTGCGTGCCATTAACAACGGCAAGCACGTTGTTACCGCCAACAAGGCGCTGCTGGCGCTGCATGGCAACGAAATTTTCGCGGCGGCTCAGGCCAAGGGCGTGATGGTGGCGTTTGAAGCGGCAGTTGCTGGCGGTATCCCCATCATCAAGGCGCTGCGCGAAGGCTTGACTGCGAACCGGATTGAATCGGTGGCCGGCATCATCAACGGCACCACCAACTTCATCCTGACCGAGATGCGCGACAAGGGCCTCGATTTCGGCACCGTGCTGAAACAGGCGCAGGCGCTGGGCTATGCGGAAGCCGATCCGACCTTCGACATTGAGGGCGTGGACGCTGCGCACAAGCTGACCATCATGTCGGCAATTGCCTTTGGCATTCCGGTGCAGTTTGAAAAAGCGCACGTGGAAGGCATCAGCAATTTGCAGTCGATCGATATCCGCTACGCCGAGCAGCTGGGCTACCGCATCAAGTTGCTGGGCATCACCAAACGCGCGACCGTCAACGGCGCCGAAGGCATCGAGCTGCGCGTGCATCCGACCTTAATTCCCGCCAAGCGTTTGATCGCGAACGTGGAAGGGGCGATGAATGCCGTGCTGGTGCAGGCCGATGCCGTGGGCGCTTCGCTGTATTACGGCAAAGGTGCGGGCTCGGAGCCGACCGCATCGTCGGTGATTGCCGATCTGGTCGATATCACGCGCCTGGCTACGGCCAATCCGGAATACCGCGTGCCGCATCTGGCGTTCCAGCCGAACCAGATGACCGATGTCGAGATTTTGCCGATGTCCGAGATCACGACCAGCTATTACTTGCGCGTGTATGTGAAGGATCAGCTCGGTGTGATGGCGGACCTGACGAGGATTTTGGCCGACGCGAAGATTTCGATCGACGCCGTGCTGCAGAAGGAGCCGGGCGAGGGTGAAACCCGCACCGACATCATCATGCTGACACATCAGACCCAGGAGAAGAATATCGACGCTGCAATTGCGAAGATTGAGGCGCTGGAGACGGTAGTGGGCAAGCTGGTCAAGATCAGGCTTGAGAACCTGAGCTAAGAGCCGTCGCCCTGGCGTTCGCGAGGGCGACGTTGTTTTGGGGCTCCGGTGTAAGATGGGCTACCTTTTCCCGCCTGGAGAATGCGATGCCCATCAAAATCATCGATACCTACGAAGTCGAATTCACTGGTGAATTACTGGCTGGCTCCGAACAGTGGGGCGCGTATGTGGCCATCTTCGCACCCTCTGATAATCCGATGCATTTGAACACGATCTATCCGAAGCATCGTGTGTCGGCCGATCTGAAATTATTGGACCAGCATTCAGCCGAGGCAGAGGCCGAACGTGCTGCGACCGTCATTTTGGACGATCTTCGTTCCTAGTGCAGCGCGGACGCGTTTTTGCTGGCACGATCATTTCACCAACATCTCGCGCGCCCCCGGATCGATCCGCTTCACGAACTGCATCACCGACTCCACCGTCACCGTATCGATCTGCCCGGCAGCGCGGCGCCCGAACGGGTGATCATCAAACTCCACATTCGCCCTGAACAAGCGCGCGCCCAGCCGCTGGGCGGTCGGCACGTGCACGGTGATCGGTGCATAGCCCGCCAGCTTGAGCCACTGCTGCGCCTTGGCGCGGTCGGCGACCGGAAACTCGCTGGCGCTGGCCGCATAGGTCTCGAGCACCCACTGGTTCGAGTTCTGATACTGCGTCGCAAACGCGTAGGCCAGCATGTTGTAGCGCGCCGAGTGCAGACTGCGCGCGGCAGGAGAGGCCAGCATCGCGACGATCTTGGCCTGGCTCTGCGCCGACGGAATCATGATCGAGGCCTCGTGCGCGAACACGTCGAAGAAGAAGTTGGCCAGCCCCTCGTCATACAGCGCCGACTGCGCCGTGCCGCATTCATTCAATTCGTGCACCACCAGCCAGCGCCCTTTCGGATGGTCGCGCCACACGTACGCCATGTGCGAATAGCGCAGCCCCTGCTTCGACAGGTCCTGGCCAACTCGCGCAATCAGCGCCACCTGGGCGTCGGTCGCCTCCAGCGCGGCGAGCGTGTTCTCGGCCCGCTTGATGCCGCGGACAAAGGTCTCCACGCTGGCCTGCTTTTCTTCGCAGGATTGTCCGGCATTGGCCGAACCCAGGCCGCAAGCGAGCAGCAGTACCAGCAACAGGCGCTTCATATTCAAGTACCCGATACGCGTGAGTGGTGCAGCAAGGCCTTGCCCGCCTGATTGGGAATGAAGGCGATCACCGCGCCCGCCACCACCAGCGCGTAGCCGCTGGCCATGGTCACCACGCTGACCGCGGTGCCGGCCGCCAGCGAGGCGCTGGTGACCACCTTGCCGCTCATCTTGAGCGTCACGCGCGAGCCCTCCACCGCGCCCTTGAGCACCACCACGGTCGATTCGCCGACCTTTTCCACGCTTTCCACCACCGCCGTGCCCGAGCCTTCGAGCATCGACATGGCGCCGCCCACCACGACGATCGAACCGAGGGCCGACATTTCGGACGCATTCGAGTTGTAGCCCCGGGTCGGCTCACGCGCGGTGGCGTTACACAGGGTGCAGGCAAGGACCAGGCAGAGGATGGTTTTCATTTATTTGCTTTTCTGTAAAGTTATACCAAGTGGTAAGACTGTATAGTGAACGCGAATTTGACTAATCTCAATCAAATGCTCTACGGTATCGCTTTTACCGCAGATAAGTATTAAGATCTGCTACCGACAGACAAGGGAACTTCCGCATGCCACACGCAATTACACTGGTCGACACGTTGAAGCGCCTTCTCAAGGCGCGCGGGATGACGTACGGCGAATTGGCCGCGCGCATCGATATGTCGGAAGCGAGTGTCAAACGCATGTTCTCACAGAAAAACTTCACCCTGCAGCGGCTCGACGAGATTCTCAGCGCCAGCGGCATCGAGTTCGAAGAGCTCAGCGCCGCCCAGGGCGCGCCCACCCTCATTTCGCATCTGACGCTGGCGCAGGAGCGCGAGATCATGGGCGACCCGCGCCTGCTGGTGGTGGCGGTATCGGCCATGAACCAGATCAGCTTTGACGACATCGTCAAGCTGTATGACATGAGCGGCGCAGAAGTGACCAAATACCTGCTGCGGCTCGATAAAATCGGTTTCCTCGAGCTGCTGCCAAATAACCGCGTCAAGCTGCTGATCGCACGCACCTTCAGCTGGATCGCGAATGGCCCCATCCAGAGCTACTTCCGGCACGAGGCGGCCGCCGACTATCTCGATTCGCGCTTCGACGGCGAAGACGAGGTGCTGCGCCTGGTGAACGTGATGNNCCGCAAGAATTCAAGACCCTGTTACGCAATCCCTCCAACCCTTCCGAGACCAAGCCATGAGCCAATCCGGCCAGTTTTCCTTGTTGACGCAGCGGCGTTTCGCGCCGTTCTTCTGGACCCAGTTCCTGGGCGCCTTCAACGATAACGTCTTCAAGACCGCTTTCCTGGTGGTGATGACGTTCGATGCCGTCAACTGGGGCGTGGCCGATCCGGCGCTGCTGGCGACCTTGATCCCTGGACTGTTCATTTTGCCGTATGTGGTGTTTTCCGCTACTGCCGGCCAGATTGCCGAGAAAATGGAAAAGTCGCGCCTGGCGCGCTATGTGAAGATCATCGAGATCATCATCATGCTCGTCGCTGGCACGGGCTGGATGACAAAATCCATCCCGCTATTGTTGCTGGCAGTGGTGGGCATGGGAGTGCATTCAACGCTGTTCGGTCCTGTCAAATATGCCTATCTGCCACAGCACCTCAAACCGGAGGAACTGGTGGGCGGGAACGGTCTGGTGGAGATGGGTACTTTTGTCGGCATTTTGCTTGGCCAGATCCTCGGCGCGTGGCTGGTGCGCTATCAGCCGGGCGGCATTACGATGGTCGCGGGCGCGGCGCTGTTCTTCGCGGTGNNTGTCCCAGTTCCCTCTGTATGCCAGCAATTACCTGCACGGGAATTCGACCGTGTTCGTCGGCCTGCTAACGGTGTTTTCCATTGGCGTGGGCGTGGGCTCGCTGCTGTGCGAAAAACTGTCCGGCCACAAGGTTGAAATCGGTCTGGTGCCATTTGGTTCGATCGGCCTGTCGCTGTTCGGCATTGAGCTCTATTTCGCCAGCGTGGCCTATACCGCCAGCGCCACCGAAATTGGCATGATGGCCTTGGTCGCCACGCCGGGTGCGCCGCGCATCCTGTTCGACGTGGCCATGCTGGGCGTTTTCGGCGGCCTGTTCATCGTGCCACTGTTCGCGCTGATCCAGACCCGCTGCGACCCCAAGCATCTGTCGCGCACCATCGGCGGTATGAACATCCTCAACGCACTGTTCATGATTGCCGCCACCGGCGCCGGCATCGGCATGCACGCGCTGAAGTTCACGATTCCCGAAATGTTCCTGGCCACTGCCATCCTGAACGCGATCGTGGCGATCTACATCTTCTCGCTGGTGCCGGAATTCCTGATCCGCTTCATGGCGTGGATGCTGATTCATACTATCCACCGGGTGGAAGTGGTCGATGTCGAGCGCATTCCCGATGAGGGTCCGGCGGTGCTGGTCTGCAACCACGTCAGCTACGTCGATGCGCTGGTGATCGGTGCGGCCAGCCCGCGTCCGATCCGCTTCGTGATGGACCATCGCATCTTCAAGACGCCGTTCATGGGCTGGTTCTTCCGCACTGCGCGCGCCATTCCGATCGCGCCGGCCAAGGAAGACCCGTGGCTGATGGAGAAGGCCTACATCGACATCGCGCAAGCGCTGGCCGAGGGTGACCTGGTGTGCATTTTCCCGGAGGGCAAACTGACCTCGACTGGCGAAATGAACGAATTCCGCGGCGGTATTGTCAAGATCCTCGAGCGCAGCAAAGTACCCGTCATTCCGATGGCGCTGCGCGGCCTGTGGGGCAGCTTGCTCACGCGCGACGCCGGCAATCTGTTCGAACGCTCGTTCGCTCGCGGGCCGCGCTCGCAGCTGGCGCTGGCGGTCGGCGCACCGGTCGAGCCAGTCGACGCCACGCCCGAATACCTGCACGAGCAGGTCAAGGCGTTGCGGGGCGATTGGAAGTAGTGGAAGCAGCAGCATGAAAATCCGCGCCTACCTCGCGCTGATGGCAGCGGCGATCCTGATACCGGTGATCGTATTTTCGACCGTCTCGCTGAACATGNNCGCATTTCGCAGGTCTCGGTCGACCGTGAACTGACCAACTCGGCCAGCGCGGTGCGCATGCTGGCCAATTCGCCTTACCTCGCCAGCGGCGACCTGGCCGGCTTTTACCAGCAGGCCCAGTATGCCGACCGTTCCGGCACCACCTGGACGGTGCTCATCGACGATCGTGGCCAGCAGTTGCTCAGTACCGCAGTCCCATTCGGCACGCCGCTGCCTGCGGTCGAATCAATGGAGCGGATCCGCAACGTGCTCAAGGCCGGCACGCCGCAAATTTCCAACCTGATTCGCGGCGTGGCCACGCAGGCGCTGCAAGTG
>CXWL01001127.1_pt1 | contig 12311 bp, 12 predicted proteins | sample 590931 | NCBI WGS metagenome assembly CXWL01 (sample SAMEA3498368, study PRJEB10139) | groundwater metagenome | biome: water well; material: biofilm material | place: Germany | collected 2015-04-27
ATTCGCGAGCTCGGGAGCCCACCTGGCGCACCGAGTTTCGCCTTTTTCCGGACAGAATCTAGCACTAGCACTAGAGCGCGCTCACCGGGAAGAGTGGCTGAGGCTCGGAAGGCCCCGCATGCCCGAGCTCGCCGGGCCGGACGACGCCTTCGGCCGAGTCGTGCGGATCACACGTTTCATCTGGGTTGGGCACGCGATGCACCAAGCTGACCCCGTCATCGGTCGGCTCGTGCGCCTGGCCCGCGGCGCGGAGGCCTTGGCGCTGGTTCTGTTCCTCATCGGGGTCGCGTGCATCCTGACGGGTGTTGCGCCTTCATGATCGGCTGCGGCAGACCGTCGAGGGACTCGCTCCGGCGCAGGCCATTGACCTGCCCTGTCCGGGACCAACTCGCCACCTCCTGTTGTAGGTTGCGCCACCATGAAGACACCGACCGCACTCGCCGTCCTGTCCATCCTGCCCTTGACGGCGTCGCTGGCCGCCAGTGAGCCAGCAGATCCTTTTCCCGGCCTCCGGAGCCACGAGATCCCCGGCTACCTGACGGCCGTCATCCACTACGACCCCCAGGTGAGCGAGCTCGTCAACAAGACCCTGAGCTCGGACGACGACCCGTTCACGGCGGTCCGCGTCCTCCGCACGAGGCTCGACCGCACCAAGGACGGCTGGTACTTCGTGGACTACAGCGAAGGGGCGAGTGCCGACCCGGAGCTCATCATCACGCCGGAAGGTCGGGACGAGGCCGCGGTCACCCTGCCTGGCCTCCATTTCTACCTGCCGGGCAACGGTGCGCTCTACACGAGCGGCCACGTCGACACCATGTTCGACGAGCACCGCAAGTACACCGTCAAGGGCGCGGCGATCACCGAGACGAAGCAGCCATTTCTCGCGGTCGGGCTCGAAGGGAAGGCCAAGAAGGACCTGACGATCTACGCCACGCCAGCCCAGACGGACGCCGTCGCCACGATCGCCAAGGGCTCGACGATGACCATCCTGCTGGCCGACGGCGCCGACCACTACCTGGTGAGGACCGCATTCGGGCTGGTCGGCTGGGTAATGATTCCGGCTGATTCGCAAGAGGCGGCGGTGATCGACGGCCTGTACTACGCGGGCGACTGACCGGCACCAGGCCAGCTCTCAGGCGGCGTCAGCCGACCGGCAGCAACAACCGCAGCGCCGCGGTCGAAGCGGCGCGGTCGACGGAGAACCAGGCCTCGCCGCCGGCCGTCTGGGTCACCTCGCGCAGCGCCGGCTCGCCGCGCGCGCCGCCGGCGAGGAGCTCACCGTGGGTCTCGCGCAGCCGCCACAGCTCGGGCTCGGTCGCCGACCAGACGACGTCGAGGACCAGCAGGCCCTCGTGCAGACGGCTGCGGATCATCACCCGGGTGACCGCGAAGCCCTGTCGCAGGTGCCCGAGGGCGCCGACGAGGGCGTCGACCAGGCGGCCACCGTCGAGGTTCAGGCGGGCGTCGGCCACCGCCTCGGCGGCGACCTCGAGGTCGAGCTCGCGCTGGCAGCGGGCAGTGAAGTCGGCAACCACCTCGCTCGCCAGGCGACGCCCACCGCGGCGCGGCGGCTGCCGATGCGACACTACCGTGCCCAGCTCGTCGACCAGGCGACTCAACCGCGTCGCCTCCTGCACCACCACCGCCTGCAGGCCACTCGCTCCTGGAGCGTCCTGCGGACCGGCCAGCAGCTCGAGGGCCTCGGCGGCGGCGCGCAGGCTCGCCAGCGAGCCGCGCAGCTCGCGCACCATGGCCTCGAGCCGCGCCGCCGGCTCGGCGCCCGGCGGCCGGTTCCCGGCCCGCGATGAGGACCGCTCGCGCCGGTCGCTCACGGTTTCCGACTCAAGGCGACGCACCTGCCAGACAGCGGCCGACAGCAGCCATCAGGTCGCGGGTCGAAAAGGGTTTGGTGACGTAGAGGTCGGCCCCCTCGGCCAGGCCGCGCACCCGCTCCGCGTCGCGCCCGCGGGCGGTGAGCAGAATGATCTTGAGACCGGCGAGCTCCGGCAGCTCGCGTAGCCGCCGGCAGACCTCGTAGCCGTCGATGCCCGGCAGCATGACGTCGAGCAGCACCAGGTCCGGCGGCGCGGCAGCGACCGCCGCCAGCGCCGCCTCGCCATCCGCCACCACACTCACCGCGTAGCCCTGCTGGCGGAGCAGGAACTCCAGTGAGAGGACGATGTTCGGCTCGTCATCGACGATCAGGATGCGCTGTTGGACTGTCACGGGTCGCCTCCGCCTGCCGCCGCGGCGTCCGGCGCCACCGGCAATGAAACCACGAAGCGAGCGCCGCCGCCCACCGCTGCTTCGACCCAGATGCTACCCTCATGCTGCTGGGCGATGCGACGCGAAATGGCCAACCCGAGGCCGGTGCCGCGGGGCTGACCGCTGACCGGCGGCTCGATCTGGCGAAATTTCTCGAAGATCGCCTCGCGCTCGGCAGCCGGGACCCCGGGGCCGTTGTCGGTCACCGCCAGGCGCAGCTCGTCGCCGACGCGCCCGACGTCGACGCGGACTCGGCCGCCCACCTCCGGGCAGACCTTGATCGCGTTCGAGATCAGGTTGATCGCCAGCTGCACCAGACGGTCGCCGTCGCCGTTGACGGCTGGCAGATCGCCGCGCCGACGGTGCTCGACGACGACGCCCCGGCCGGCGGCCAGCTGGCCGAGCGCGGCGACGGCATCGTCCACCGCCGCCGCCAGGTCGACCGGCTCGAAGTGGTTCTGCTCGTCGTCGGCCTCGAGCTTGGCGAGGTCGAGGAGCGAGTTGATCAACCGGGTGAGCCGCTCGTTCTCCTTGGCGATGATGTGCAGGAACTCGCTGCGCTGCGCAACGTCGAGACCCGGGTTGTCGTGCAGAATCTCCGCGAAGGCGCGGATCGCCGTCAACGGCGTGCGCAGCTCGTGCGCCATCGTCGACAGCACGTCATCCTTCAGACGGTCGAGCTCGCGCAGGCGCTCGTTGACCCGCTGCAGCTCGGCGCTCGCCGCCTCGAGCTCGCGCGACTTCTCACCCAGCTCGCGGCTGCTGGCGAGGGCGCGCGAGGTCTCGTCGAGCAACTCGAACACCGCCCCGACGCCGAGCGCCTGCTCCTGCGCCACCGACGTCAGGGCAACGCGGGCCGAGGCCGCACCGGTGGTGCCGGCGAGCAACCGCTCGGCGAAGGCGATGAGCTCGGGGTCGGCGTAGACCATGCTCGCGAGCACCAGGCCGCGCTCCTCCGCCCACCCACGCAGCGCCTGCTCGCTGCGCTCGGCGCCGAGAAAGCGCGCCAGCAGGGCTTGCACCGAGGCCACCGGGGTGTCGGCGCCCCAGGCCGGATCCTCCGGCTCGCCCTGGCGCCGGAAGATGCCGACGAAGCGTCGTGCCTGGCGCTCCTCGACCGCGTCCTGGCCGCCGAGCGACGAAATGCCGACGAAGGAAACCACGTTGACCAGCAGACTCCACACCAGGGAGTGGGTCAACGGGTCGAGCCCGCTCAGACCGAACAGGGCCTGCGGCCGCAGGGCAGCGATGCCGAACGGTCCGTCGGCGAGAAACGACGGCGCAAGCAGGCCGCTCGCCACCAGGTTGGGCAGCGGCAGGGTGTAGCCCCAGATCAGGAAGCCGCTGATCAGGCCGACGAAGGCGCCGCGCCGCGTGGCCCCCGTCCAGTAGAGGCCACCGAGAGTTGCCGGCGCCAGCTGGGCGGCGGCGGCGAACGACACCAGGCCAATGGTCACCAGCGACACGCCGGCGCCGGCCACCACGGCATAGACGTGCCCCAGCGACAGGATGACGATGATCGACAGTCGACGACTGACCAGGAGCGGCCGGCGTAGATCGCCGCCGGCGGCTCCCTGGCGGCGCAGGAGGACCGGCAGCACCAGGTCGTTCGCCACCATGTTCGACAGCGCCAGGCTCTCGACGATCACCATCCCGGTGGCCGCCGACAGGCCGCCGAGAAAGACCAGGACGGCGAGCGCCGGCTGGCCGGCGGCGAGTGGCAGGGCGAGGACGAAGGTGTCGCCCGCCTGGCCGGCGGTGGCCGGCGACATCCGGCCGGCGAGGGCGATCGGCAGCACGAAGACGTTGATCACCAACAGGTACAGCGGCAACAGCCAGGCCGCCGTGCGCAGGTGGCGCTCGTCGACGTTCTCCACCACCCCGACCTGGAACTGGCGCGGCATCAGCCAGAATGCCAGCAACGAGATCAGGGTCATCCACGCCCAGGCGCCGTCGCCGGTGTCGCGAGCCAGGAGCGAGCGCAGGGCAGGGTCGCTCGCCGCGCGCGCGAAGAGATCGAGGAAGCCGTCGTGCAGTCCGTAGACGACGAAGACACCGACGGCAAGAAACGCCACCAGCTTGACCAGCGACTCGAAGGCGATGGCGAGCACCAGGCCGGCGTGCTGCACGGTGAGGTCGAGCGAGCGCGTGCCGAAGAGGATGGCGAAGGCGGCGAGCAGGCCGGCGGAGACGAGGGAGACCGCGTCGAAGGTCAGCGGCTCGGGGTGGGTCGCATTCCACAGCAGCCGGAAGCTGGTGACCACCGCCTTGAGCTGGAGCGCGATGTACGGCACCGCGCCGACCACCGCCACCACCGCCACCACTGCGCCGAGGGAGGCGCTCTTGCCGTAACGCGAGGCGAGGAAGTCGGCCACCGAGGTAAGGCGCTCGGCCTTGGCGATACGCAGGATCTTGCGGTAGACCACCCAGCCGAGGGCCGCGCCGAGCGTCGGTCCGAGGTAGATCGGCAGGAAGCCGTAGCCATCCACCGCCGCCCGCCCGACGCTGCCGTAGAAGGTCCAGGCCGTGCAATAGACGGCCAACGACAGCGCGTAGATCCACGGATGGGCGAGCGGGCTGCGCCCCTGTGCCGCCCGCCGGTCGCCCCGCCAGGCGATGACGAACAGCAGGCCGATATAGGCCAGGGCCACCGCCACCAGCAGGCTGGGGGGCAGCATCGGGGCTCAGTCGCCGGCGGGGGCGCGGGCCGCCAGCGCGATCAGCGTGATCAGGCAGGCCCAGGCACCGAAGAGGTAGACCCAGGCCCGCGGCATCCCGCCGAGCCAGGCGTCACCCGACGCCACGCGCAAGAGCGGCGCGTCGAAGAGCAGGCCGCCGAGGAGGAAGAGCGCCACCAGGCGTCCGGTGCGCAGCCGTTCGCCGTGGAGCCGCTCCGCCGGCGAACGCTCTGGGTGGAGGCGCTTCCCGGGAGTCGCCACGCGCGCCTGGCGTCCGGTCTCAGCGCTGACTGAACAGGGAGCCCAGAATGTTGGCGCCCTGCTGCGCGAGGTCGCCGAGGCCGCCGTCGTTGCCACCGGCGTTGGCCTTGGCGGAGCCACCACCGCCGCCGCCAAACAGCGAGCCCAAGACGCCGCCGAGCAGGTCGCCAGGGTTGCCGCCGCCGGCGCCCGCGCCGGCCGACGCACCGCCCAGGCCGGAGCCGCCCAGACCGAACATCGAGGCCAGGCTGCCGAGGTCGAAACCGCTGCCCTGCTGCTGGCGCTGGCGTCCGAGGAAGCCGAGAACGATCGGCGCCAACATGGCCAGAATCTTGGTGACCTGCGCCATGTCGAGCCCGCTCTGCTGGCCAATGTGGTTGGTGACGCTGGCGCTGTCGGCGCCAAAGATGTGGTTGACGGCACGCATCCCACTGGCGCTGGCACCGCCGCTGAACGCCGAGCCCAGGTCGTCGAGCACGCTGCCGTCGTGATCGCGGTCGAGCACTGACGACAGCTTGTCGGCACCGTGCGGCGTGCTGGCATTCTTCGCCAGGGCGCCGAGCAGAAGGGGCATCGCGCTGGCCACCGCCGCGCTCGCCTGCCCCGGGTCGATGCCGAGCTGGTCGGCAATGCCGCCGCTCATCTGCTGCAGGTTGCTACCGCCGAGCTGGCTGCCGAGGAGGTCGAAGAGCGAGGACATTGAAAGCTCCCTGAGCTGGTGATCGTGTGGCCTGATTGCCGCCCTTGCATCGTACTGCCACCCCCCCGGCCCGGCCAAGTCCCACCCGCGGGGACGGTTCGCAATAGGCACCTGGTTGGGCATGGTTAGCGCGCAATGTATGCTCGCTCACGCCGACCGGGTTCCGGTCCTCACGACAAGCCGCCCGTACCCGCGACGACCACGACACCCCGTCGATCGATGGCCGCAACCCGCACCCAGCTCGCCCGCCGCCATCGTGAGCTCGAGGCGTTGCACGACGTCGCCCTCGACATCGTCGGCGAGCTCGCGCTCGACGTGCTGCTGCAGAAGATCGTCGACCGCTCGCGCTCGCTGTTGCAGTCGCGCTACGCGGCGTTGTCGGTGATCGACGGCGAGAACCGCATCGAGCGCTTCTTCACCGCCGGCATCACCAAGGCGGACCGGGCCCGTATCGGCGCCCCACCACAAGGCCAGGGGTTGCTCGGTGTGCCGCTGCATCAGGGCCAGTCGCTGCGCCTGGGAGATCTGGCCGCCGATCCGCGGGCGGCCGGCTTCCCCGCCAATCACCCGCCGATGGTCACCCTGCTCGCCGTGCCGCTGCCGTGCAAGAGCCCGTTTCGCGGCAACCTCTACCTCTCCGACCGCAAGGACGCGAACCCCTTCACCGCCGAGGACGAAGAGATCCTCACCAGGCTTGCCACCGTCGCCGCCATTGCCATCGACAACTCGTTCCTGCACCAGCAGGCCCGCGCCCTGGCCGCCGCCGAAGAGCGGCTGCGCATCGCCCGCGAGATGCACGACGGCCAGGCCCAGGTGCTGGCCTACGTCAACGCCAAGGCGCAGGCCGTCCGCGAGCACCTGCGAGCCGGCCGCCTCGAGGTCGCCGAGAGCCACCTCGTCCAGCTGGCGGCCGCCGCCCGCGAGGTCTACGGCGACACCCGGGAGGCCATCCTCGACCTACGCACCGCCGCCGAAGATCGCCCCTGGATCCCGGCGCTGCGCGAGTACCTCGAGCGCTGGCAGGCGCAGAACGACGTCCCGGTAGACATGACCCTGGACGAGCGGGTCAAGCTGCCGCCCGGCGTCGACCACCAGGTTCTGCGTATCGTCCAGGAGGCGCTGAGCAACACGCGCAAGCACGCGCAGGCCCGACGGGTGATCGTCGAGCTGGTGCGCTCGGCCGCCGGCACCCGCGTCCTGGTCGCCGACGACGGCGTCGGCTTTGCGGTCCACGCCCATCTGCCCTCACCCATGACCGCGAGCGCTGGCGATACCGCCCCGCCGCCGGTCCCGAGCAAACCCAAGGCCCCACGCTTCGGCCTCACCTCGATGCGCGAACGCGCCCACTCGCTGGGCGCCACCCTGCGCATCGATTCGATTCCCGGTCAGGGCACCCGCGTCGAGCTGCTGCTTCCCGGCTAGCCTTCACCAGTTCAGGAGAAACTCCATGCGCATTCTCATCGCCGACGACCATGCCCTGTTCCGCGACAGCCTGCGGAGCCTGCTCGAAGCCCGCGGCTATGACGTCGTCGGCGAAGCTCGCAACGGCCGCGAGGCGGTGGACCTCTGCCGCACGCTCAAGCCCGAGGTCGTCCTGATGGACCTTGCCATGCCCGAGATGGACGGTCTGGCAGCCACCCGTGAGCTCGCCACCCATCAACCCGACGTCAAGGTCGTGGTGCTCACGGCCTCGGCGGAGGACGAGGAGCTGTTCGAGGCGATCAAGGCCGGCGCCCAGGGCTACGTCCTCAAGAACCTCGAGTCGGGACCCTTCTTCGAGCTCTTGAACGGCGTCGAACGCGGCGAGCCGGCGCTGACGCCGTCGCTGGCGAGGAAGGTGCTCCGCGAGCTCGCGCACCCCTCGCGCGGCGCCAAGGACGACCCCGATGCCCTGACCGAGCGCGAGCAGGAAGTGCTCGAGTGCCTGGTCAAGGGCGTGACCTCGAATCGCCAGCTGGCCCACGAGCTGGGGGTGAGCGAGAACACGGTCAAGTTTCACGTCCGCAACATCCTCGACAAGCTGCACCTCAACAACCGCGCGCAGGCGGTCGGCTATGCCCTGCGCAACCGGCTGGTGGACCCGGCGAAGAGCACCTGAGGTAGCTCCGGATGCCCTGGCCGTAGGGCGGGCACGGCGGCCTCGCCCTTTCCCGACGGCGAGCGTCATTTCTCCGTCATTCCTTGCCTGCTAGCGTTCGCGCATGACCCGCGCAATCCTGATCGGCACGCTGCTCGGCCTTGCGGGTGGCGTGGCCCTCTGGTTCTTGGCCTCACCGACCGCCGCCGGCCTGGTGTGGGCCGCCACGGCAGCTCTCGCCCTCGGGCCGCTCACCCTCGGCGTCGTCCGCGACCTGACGCATGGCCGCCTCGGCGTCGATCTCATCGCCCTTCTGGGGATCGCCGGCGCCCTGGCCGTCGGCGAGTATCTGGCCGCCGCCGTGGTGGCTCTCATGCTGTCGGGCGGCAACGCCCTCGAGAGCTACGCCGACGGTCGGGCCCGGCGCGAGCTCCTCGGGCTGCTGGCCCGTGCTCCGCGCGAGGTGCGACGCTACCAAGGCGACTCCCTCGAGGTCGTGCCGATCGACCAGGTCGCGGCCGGCGACCGCCTGCTGGTACGGCCAGGCGAGGTCGTGCCAGTCGACGGCCTGCTCGCCGCCCGCCCCGACGCAACCAGCGCGACCCTTGACGAGTCCGCGCTGACCGGCGAGGCGCTGCCGGTCCAACGCCGCGAGGGTGATGCCATCCTGAGCGGCGTGCTCAATGCCGGCGGGCCGTTCGACCTCACCGCCACCGCCCGCGCCACCGACAGCACCTACGCCGGCATCCTGCGCCTGGTAGCCACCGCCCAGGCCGCCAAGGCACCCCTGATCCGCCTCGCCGATCGCTATGCGTTGGTCTTCCTCGCCGTCACCCTGGCGGTTGCTGGCGGCGCCTGGGCGATCGGCGGCAACGCGGAGCTGGCGGTCGCCGTGCTGGTGGTGGCCACGCCCTGCCCGCTGATCCTCGCCGCGCCGGTGGCGATCGTCGCCGGCATCTCGCGGGCGGCCCGTCACGGCATCATTTTCAAGGGTGGCGGCGCGCTCGAGACCCTCGCCCGCGGCACCGTCCTCCTGCTCGACAAGACCGGCACGATCACCAAGGGCGAGCCGCACCTCGACGCGATCGAGGTGTTCGCTCCAAGTGGTCCAGCGGCCACCGGCCACCCAGTCGGCCGCGACCCGGTCGCCGCCAATGAGCTGCTGCGCCTGGCCGCCTCGCTCGACCAGGTGTCGCCCCATGTGCTGGCAGGCGCCCTGGTCCGCGCCACCCGCGACCGCCACCTGCGCCTGTCCTTCCCCGTCGCTCCCCACGAGGAGCTCGGCCAGGGACTGCGTGGTCAGGTCGACGGCCGCGAGGTGGCCCTCGGCCGCCTCGAGTGGCTCATGGCCTCGGCGAACGCCGACACCCCACTGCCGCCGGCGCTCGTCGAGCACGCCAAGGCTCTGCGCCAGGGCGCGCAGGAGATCGGCGCCTCGGCCGTCTTCGTATCCGTCGACGGCAGCCTGAGCGGCGCGCTGGTGCTCGCCGACGAGCTTCGGCCCGACGCGGCCGCCACCCTCCGCCAGCTTCGCGCCGCCGGCCTGGTGCGCCAGGTGATGGTCACTGGCGACCGCCGTCCCCTCGCCGAGGCCATTGCCAAGCAGCTCGGCCTCGATGGCGTCTACGCCGAGCAGACGCCGGAAGACAAGCTACGGGCAGTCGCCGCCGAGCGCGGCCAGGGCGTGCTGGTGATGGTCGGCGACGGCATCAACGACGCTCCGGCCCTCGCCGCCGCCGATGTCGGCGTCGCCTTGGCCGCTCGCGGCGGCGCCACGGCAACCTCCGAAGCAGCCGACGTGGTGATCATCCAGGATCGGCTCGACCGGCTCGCCAGCGGCGTCGAGATCGCCCGCCGGGCCCGCGGAATCGCCGTCCAGAGCATCCTCATCGGCATGCTGCTCTCGATGATCGCTATGGGCTTTGCGGCCTGCGGCCTGCTGCCGCCGGTGGCCGGGGCGCTGCTCCAGGAGGCCATCGACGTCGCGGTGATCCTCAACGCCCTGCGCGCCCTGTAACCGGCGTGATGCCATCCGGGCCACGCCGCGCTATCATGCGCATACGTGGCTAGTTCTATCCGCAGGCCCCAGCCGGGCTCGACCGTGGGCGACACCCCTGCCGCCGCGGCGGTGGCGCCCCGCGTGATCGGGGCATCAGCGTCATCGCCGACCTACCTGGGCGTGCCGGCAGCCGACACCCGCACCCTGACCACCCGCGTCGCGGACCTCATCCGCGGCGCCATCGTCAGTGGGGCGCTGCCCGCCGGCCAGGCCCTGCGCCAGGAGGAGCTGGCCGCGCGCTTCGGCATCAGCCGGATTCCCCTGCGCGAGGCCCTTCGCCAGCTGGAGGTCGAAGGCCTGATCCTGAGCGCTCCCTACCGCGGCGCCGTCGTCGCCCCGCTGTCGGCGGCGGAGATTCGTGAGATCACCGCCCTGCGCCTCAACCTCGAGCGAGTCGCTCTCGAGCTGGCGGTGCCGCGGCTCACCGACACCGTGCTAGACGCCTTGGCGGGGAGCGCCGACGAGCTCGGCCGGAACCCTGACTTCGCCCGCCAGGTGCAGCTGCACGAGGACTTCTTCCTGCGTCTCTACGGCGCTGCCGAGGCGCCGTTGCTGCTTTCCGTGGTGCGTCTCGTGCTCGGCCGCGGGCTGCGCTACCTGCCGCCCCAGGCCGGCGACGGCGACGGCGGCCTGGCTCCGCTCGTCGCCGCCCTGCGAGACCGCAACGCCAGCGCCGCCTGGGCGCTGCTCGCCGCGCGCCTCGAAGCCGACCGCGACGACGCGCTCCGCCGCCTGTCGTAGGGGGCGGCCGCGCGCCGCGCCCCTACCCCGCCAGCTCCTTGGCAAATGCCGCCCGCATCGCCGCCAGCTCGCTGCGCTTGGCCGGGTCGAGGGTCGGGAAGCGCAGGTCGAGCTCGTCGAGGGCGTCCACCACGACGGCGGCGACCACCAGGCGGGTGAACCACTTGTGGTCCGCCGGTACCACGTACCACGGCGCGTGGCGGGTGCTGGTGTGGCGGATCATCTTCTCGTAGGCCGTCATGTAGTCGTCCCAGCGTGCCCGCTCGCCGGCGTCGGCGGCCGAGAACTTCCACTGCTTGGCGGGGTCATCCATGCGCGCCACGAAGCGCCGCAGCTGCTCCTCCTTCGACACGTGCAGGAAGAACTTGCGCACCACGGTGCCGTTGCGCGCCAGGTGCCGCTCGAAGTCGTTGATGCTCTCGAAGCGCTCCTGCCACACCCGACGCGTCACCAGCTCGGGCGGCAGATGCTGCTTGTCGAGAATCTCCGGGTGGACACGCACCACCAGCACCTCTTCGTAGTACGACCGGTTGAAGATGCCGATCCGACCCCGCTCGGGCAGGCAGCGCGTGGTGCGCCAAAGGAAGTCGTGATCGAGCTCCTCCGCCGACGGCGCCTTGAACGAAAACACCTGGCAGCCCTGCGGGTTCACCCCCGACATCACGTGCTCGATCGTGCTGTCCTTGCCGGCGGCGTCCATCGCCTGGAACACCAGCAACAGCGACCATCGATCCTGGGCATAGAGCAGCTCCTGGAGCTTGCTCAGCCGGCCGACCCCAGCGGTCAGCAGGGTCTTGGTTTCCGGCCCGGCACTCAGCCCACCGGTGTCATCGGGGTCGATGTCGCGCAGCCGGAAGCTCCCGGCATTGCGCACTCGGTAGCGATCCGCCAGCCGTCCTGCTTTGCTGCTCGCCATGTCCAGCCTCCCTTGGGACGACGATTGTAGTCCGCACCCACCCAGCCACGCTGTGGAACGGTGGCGGCACCCACCCGACCGGGGGTCGTCGCCCGGAATGCGGCTGCTAGGCTGCAATCCGGCCGCACTGGTGACGAACCTCGGCAGGAGGAACAGGCGATGAGAAGACTGGTTGCCCGCGACGTCATGAACCCCGAAGTGCTCAGCATCCACGTCGACAGCAGCGTCGCCGAGCTCGCCACGTTCCTGCTCGACAACGAAATCTCCGGCGCTCCCGTCGAAGACGGCAACGGCCACCTGGTGGGCGTCGTTTCGCTCACCGACATTGCGATGGCGGCTTCCGAGAGCGGAGGCCTCAGCGTCGATCCGCCGGACCGCGGCAAGAACGCATTCTTCGCGCACGGCTGGGAGGACAAGGTGGCCCGCGAGGACCTGGTCGGCTTCCACCTCGACGACCAGGAGCTCGCGGTGCGCGACATCATGACCCCCGCCGTCTTCGCGGTCGACGTCGACACGCCGGTGTCGAAGGTCGCCGAGACCATGCTCGAGAACCACGTCCATCGTCTGGTGGTCACCCAGGGCGCCCAGGTCGCCGGCATCATCACCACCTCGGC
>CXWL01028254.1_pt1 | contig 12309 bp, 11 predicted proteins | sample 590931 | NCBI WGS metagenome assembly CXWL01 (sample SAMEA3498368, study PRJEB10139) | groundwater metagenome | biome: water well; material: biofilm material | place: Germany | collected 2015-04-27
GTTCGACGAACTCTTCTTCTCGCGCACGGACGCCGCCGGAATCATCAAGTATGGCAACGGCGTGTTTCAGCGGGTTGCGGCCTATGGCTGGAACGAGTTGCTGGAAAAGCCGCACAAGATCATTCGCCACGGCGACATGCCGCGCGCGGTGTTCTGGTTGCTGTGGGACACGATCAAGCAGGGCAAACCCATTGGCGCGTTCGTCAAGAACCGCGCCAAGGACGGACGAGCCTATTGGGTCTTTGCAATCGTGACGCCGGTGGAGGGCGGCTATCTTTCAGTTCGCTTGCGACCCTCCAGCGATGTCCTGGCAATCGTGAAGCAGGAATATGCGGCGCTGGCCGCGCTCGAACGCGCCGAACGGCTGGCCCCTGCTGATAGCGCGAAGGTCTTGCTGACGCGCCTGGGCGAGCTTGGCTTCAGCGATTATGCGGCGTTCATGGCGGCGGCATTGGGCGCTGAACTGGTGGCGCGAGATGCACATCTCGCCCGCCCGATCGATAATGCAATCCAGCAATTCGATCGGCTCAACAAAACCGCCCAAGCTCTCCTCACCCGTGCGGACGTCATAGCCGAGGCCTACGCGGCCAACGAAAGCGTGCCGTTCAATTTTCGCGTGCTGGCAGCGCAATTGGGGCAGGAGGGCGCTGCGATCGGAATCATATCGAGCAATTACAGCCTCTTGTCCGACCAGATGAGAACAATCGTCACGGCCTTCACCGCCGCGGCGCGGGATGTGCGCCGCGCCGTCAACGACGGCTATTTCCTGGTCTGCGCCGCGCGGGTGCAGCGCGAGTTGTTGGCGTTCTTTCAGCAGGAGGCGCACGCATGCCCGCTGCCGCGCGAGCCGGAGATGCTTCTGCTCGATCGGCAGCAAGGGGAATACCGCGCATTGGCGGCGGAGGGCCTGCAAGAGATTGCCAAGAAAATCGCTGGCTTCCAGCAGGCGTGCGTTGAGATGACCAGGTTGGCGGCGGGGCTTGAAGTGACCCGCATCATGGGCAAGGTGGAGTGCTCACGCCATACAAGCGTAAAGGAACGCACCGATGAACTTCTGAACGATCTTGAGACGTTTCAGAAAACCATCGCCGCGGCGCTGAAGGAAATCGAACGCCTGAACCAGCTTATTCACACAGGAACGAACATTCTCCTGGCGAATGCAAGGGCGGCCTAAGGGCCCCGGCATTTGAGCTTTCTGACGGCGAGCCGGACGCCGAAACGCAAATTCTGCTTGCGTCGCTGGCGCGCTGAACCGCTGGGCTGGGATCAGGCTGGCGCTTGCGCGCGCGCAACGTCATTCACCATGCGCTGTGCTTGCTTTTCGTCGGTTCCGAGCGCGACCACATAGCGTTGAAGAAGACGTTTCTCGGCTGAGCGCCATTGGCCGTCGGCGGCGAAAATCGCAACCAGGGCGCGGATGAGCGCCCCCCGTTGATCTGGCGTCATCGCGCCTTGCGCCATCTGAAAATGCGCCACCAATTGTCCGGATTTCAGATTCGCGCTGGCAGCTTCTTCAATCAGTTGAACTCGCGTTGCCTCGATTGCGAACGCCGATTTTAGGATGTCGATGATTGCATCAAGTTCGGCGTCAGCAAGGTCGCCGTCGGATTTGGCAGCGTTGATCAACGCCAGGCGTACAAACGCCGCGAAATCGCTGCCGACGACAGCGCGCACGCCGGCAGCCCGCATGTTAGTCACCCACATCGAGCCACCAACATAAAGAACGAGAAGCGCAAGACCGATCCAGAGCGAATAGCCAAACACGTAGTCGATGATAGGAATTGTGTAGGCGGGCGAGCTTGATGAGATTGCGCCCGCTTCAGCAAGAGCCGCCATCTGGTCTTGACTGAGGGTCCAGTAGGAATCGCCGCCGCCAGCCGGCACTGCCACGTATTCTATGTCGCGCACCCACGCGCCCAGCACAAACCACTGGATGCTGGCGCGACGGGCAAGGTACACGCCGCCGCTCCACTCTGCTGGAACGTCGCTGGCGAGTTCTGGCGGAACCTGGATCGGCTCGATGCGATAGATCTTGTCTTCAGTTCCGAAGCGACCGCCGCCACGCGCTTCAGCAGGGGCGCCTGCGGCCAAGCCGATGATGGCTGCAAGAACAATAAGGAATATCCGCACCCGACCTCTCCCGTTTCCGCGCTGAGGTAAAGGGTGGGGGAGGGGCGGTCAAATTTGACGTCTGGATGACAGAGTGGCCGTCATAATGTATGCAATCGAACGCCAGTCGGCCGGACGGCCGCGGGCGCAATCTTGTTCGAGCTTGCTCGGACAAGCCTCGCAAGAGGGTCCGAAAGGACGCGTTCGAGGAAAGTCCGGGCTCCACGCGGATACGGCGGCGGGTAATTCCCGCCGGAAGCAATTCTAGGGATAGCGCCACAGAGAACAGNNTGAAACGGTGGGGTAAGAGCCCACCGCGCCGACCGTAAGGAAGGCGGCACGGCAAGCCCCGCCGGGAGCAAGACCGAATAGGGATGCGAGGCGCGCAAGCGTACGGCCCGTCCGTGGGAGCGCATCCGGGTAGGTCGCGAGAACCATGCGGCGACGCATGGTCCAGAGGAATGGTCGTCACGGGGGCAACCCCGAACAGAACCCGGCTTACAGGCCGACTGGCATTTTTTGTTTTTCACGCCTGCGGAGGGGCGTGAATCGTGAAAGACATGATCCACCCCCGGACGCGCCGCCAGCGCTTGTCGCGTGGTCGGCGGCCCCGGGATGGGAGTTTGGATGACACACGCCCCCGTCCTCCTTGCCGAAGCCATGGAAGCGCTCGCGATTGAGCCGGGCGGGCTTTATCTTGACGCGACCTTTGGCGGCGGCGGTTATACGCGCGCCATGCTGGCGGCAGGCGCGCGGGTGATTGCGATTGACCGCGATCCCGACGCGATCGCGCGCGGGGCAGCTCTGGTGGCTGAATTTTCCAATCTGCTCGCGCTGGTCGCGGCGCGATTCGGCGACATTGAGAATTCCATTAACGAACCCTTAAAGGGCGCCGTGTTCGATCTCGGCGTTTCCTCGTTTCAGTTCGACGAGGGCGCACGCGGTTTTTCGTTTCAGGCCGACGCGGATTTGGACATGCGGATGGAGAAGCAAGGCTTAAGCGCCGCCGACGCCGTGAACCGGCTCAGCGAAGTCGCGCTCGCCGACCTGATCTATCATTACGGCGAGGACGACGAGAGCCGTCGTATCGCCCGCACCATTGTGCAAACCCGCGCCGCCAAACCCATCGCCCGCACCCTGGAGCTGGCCGACATCGTCGAGCGCGCGGTGGGCGGACGCAAAGGCGCGCGCACGCATCCAGCGACGAAAACCTTCCAAGCCTTACGCATTCTGGTGAATGACGAATTGGGGGAGCTTGCGCGCGGACTTTCCGCGGCCGAGCGCACGCTGGCGCCGGGCGGGCGCCTCGTCGTAGTGTCGTTTCATTCGCTGGAAGACCGCATGGTCAAGCAATTCATCACGGCGCGCGCCGATGCGCAGGGGCGCGGTTCGCGCCACATGCCGGACCTGCCCGTGGACGATCCATCGCGGCGTGCGCCAAGTTTTGCACTTGAGCGCAAGCGCGCCACCGCGCCAGGGGACGACGAGGTCGCCGCCAATCCGCGCGCGCGCTCGGCCAGCTTGCGTTGGGCGACACGCACCGATGCGCCGGCCTGGGATGAACTCGAACCACCGGCGCTGGCGCCGCGCGCGGAGGCCGAATGGACAAAACTCAATTAAGGCGCGCGCTGCAGATTGCGGCGGCGCTTATTGTCGTGGTGCTGGTGATCGGCCTCTACAAAGCCAAGACCGACGCGGCCAAAACTGAAGCTCATGTGCGGCAATTGCAGGCTGAAATCAGCGAAACCGAATCCGATCTGCGCGCGCTGCGCGCCGATATCGCTGCGCAGGAAAGCCCCGGTCGCATCGAGGCGATGGCGCGGGACCGGCTGGGCTTGGTGGTGGGCGGCGAGAGCGCGGCGCTGCCCGAAGCGACGATGGACCGAAATCTGCCGCCGCCGCAAAGCCCGGCGCAACCGTGAGGCCGTTTGGCGCCGCGCGTGTATTCGCGCCCGATCGCGGCATTACCGAAACGGCGAGCGAAGCGGCGCCTGCGCGCAACCGCGTGCGCTTTCTTGCGCTGGGCATATTCGCGGTTTTGATGCTGCTTGGCGCGCGCGCGATTCAGTTGGCGCTTTCCGGCGACCCGCTGGCGCTTCCGCGCGCCGCGGCGATCGCGTCCATCCCACGCGCGGACATTATTGATCGCAATGGCGTGCTTCTCGCCACCACAGTTCGCGCCTACGCCTTGACCGCCACTCCATCGCGCGTGTGGAATGCGGAAGAAACAGCCGACGCGCTGCGCAATCTGTTTCCCGAACTCGACCGCGCGACCATCGTGCGCCGCCTCTCCGACGCTTCGCGCCAGCTTGTGTTCCTGCGCCGAGCCTTGACGCCGGAGCAGCGCGAGCAGGTGCTGGCCCTCGGGCTCGCCGGCATAGGTTTTGAGGCGGAGAGCCAGCGTGTCTACCCGCAGGGCGTGCTCGCCGCGCACGTGCTCGGCTTCACTGATGTTGACCTCAATCCGCTGTCCGGGGTCGAGCGCGGGTTGGACGTGGAAATTCGCGCAGCCGGCGAAGCGGGGCGCGCGGTTCGCTTGTCGCTCGACGTACGCATGCAATACGCGCTCGAAACTGAACTCGATGTGGCGGCGCGCGCCGCCGGCGCCAGCGGCGGCGCCGCGATTTTGCTCGACGGTCGCAGTGGCGAGGTGTTCGCGCTGGCGTCGTGGCCGCGCTTCGATCCCAACGACGCTGGCCAAGCTTCGGAAAACCAACGCCGCGACCGCGTGGCCGGCGACGTGCACGAGCTTGGCTCCACCATCAAGCCGTTCACGGTGGCGATGGCGCTTGAGGAAGAACTCACCGCCTCGGGCGAGGTGTTCGACCTGACGCGGCCGTTCGACATCGACGGTAGCCTGATCGAGGACCACGAACCCATATCGGGGCTCGTGGGCCTGCGCGAAATCCTCGCACGCTCTTCAAACATTGGCGCCGCGCGGCTGGCGTTGCGCTTGGGCGGCGCGCGCCAGCGCGGCTATCTCGAACGCCTTGGTCTTTTGTCGCCGGCGCGGTTGCAGCTGGGCCACAACCAGGCGCCGATTGCTCCGGCCGCGCGTGGCCGGCGCGACGTCGCCGCCTTGGGCTTTGGCTATGGGCTCGCCGCTACGCCGGCCGCGCTCGCAGGGGCCTACACCGTGTTTGCCAACCAAGGCGCCCGCATCTCGCCGACTCTGACGCCGCGTGCGCCGGGCGATGTCATCGAACGCACGCCGGTTTTCTCGGCCGAAGTTGCGCGCCGGCTTGTGCTCTATCTGCGCGCGGCCGTTGTTGATGGCACCGGGCGCGAGGCTGAGGTGCCGGGGCTGGCGATCGCGGGCAAAACCGGCACCGCCGAGAAACTCGGCGCGGAAACTTACGATGAGAGTCGCAATTTTTCCTCGTTCGCGGGCGTATTTCCGGCGAACGATCCGCGCTATGTCATTGTGCTCGCGCTTGATGATACTGGCGCGGGGGAGGCGGGCGGCGCGGTCGCGGCGCCGGCGGTGGCGCGAACGCTGCGGCGCATCGCACCCATGCTCGGCCTCAATGTGACGCCGCGCGCGGGAGAATAGGGAGCGGGAATGAAGCTCGGCGCGTTGTTCGAAGGCGGCGTCCCGGAAACCGCGCGCGATCTGGATATCGCCGGCCTCACCGCCGACTCGCGCAAGGTGAAGCCCGGTTTTCTGTTCGCCGCGCTGCCAGGCGTCGCCGCGCATGGGCGCGATTTCGTCGCGCAGGCAAGGGCCAATGGCGCGGTGGCGGTGTTGTCGGGGGGCGACTTAAGCTGTGACCCAGGCATTGCACACATCGTCGCGGGCAATCCCCGGCGCGCGTTCGCGCTGGCTGCTTCGGCGTTTTATCCGCGTCGCCCTGAGACGATCGTTGCGGTCACCGGCACCAACGGCAAAAGTTCGACCGTTGATTTTCTGCGCCAGATATGGACGCACGCTGGAAAGCGCGCGGCAAGTTTGGGCACGCTGGGCGCGATCGCGCCGTCGGGCGTGATCGATCTCGGCCACACTACGCCCGATCCGGCAGCCGTCCATGCCACACTCACCCGGCTCGCCGACGACGGCGTCACCCATGCGGCGATGGAAGCCTCGAGCCACGGGCTTGAGCAGCATCGCATCGACGGCGTGCGTTTCGCCGCCGCCGCGTTCACCAACCTGACGCAGGATCACCTCGACTATCATCGTGACATGGCCGCCTATCGCGACGCGAAATTGAAACTGTGGGCGTTGGTGAGAGAGCGGGGCGTGGCAATTATCAACGCTGATGCAGCGGAATCCGCGGCGTTCGAAGCAGGCGCTGCGAAGTGCGGTCTCGACATCGTGCTTTGCGGCTGGCGCGCGCCGCGCGCGCATGCCTTGAAGATCGTGGAAATCCAGCCCCGCCCCAACGCGCAGACCATGACATTGTTGTGGGCTGGCAAGGAGGTCACGCTGGAACTGCCGCTCATCGGCGAGTTCCAGGCGCTTAACGCGGTGTGCGCGGCGGCGCTCGCGCTGGCGACGGGCGAGAGTCCGCAAGCGGTGTGGACCGGCATGGCCGCGCTGAAGCCGGTGAGGGGCCGCATGGAACATGTGGGTCAAAGCAAATCGGGTGGGCACGTGTTTGTCGACTACGCACACACCCCTGACGGGCTTGATGTGTTGCTCCGCGCCGCGCGCCCCCACGCGCCCGGGCGCGTGGTCGTGGTGTTTGGTTGCGGCGGCGAGCGCGATACCGACAAGCGCGCCAAGATGGGCGCCATAGCCGCGCGGCAAGCCGACGTGGTGATTGTCACGGACGACAATCCGCGCAGCGAGGATCCCGCCGCCATCCGCGCACAGATCCTGCGGGGCGCTCCCCAAGCGTCGGAGATCGCCGACCGTGCGCGGGCCATTGGCGAGGCCATATCGATGCTGCGCCCCGGCGATGCCGTGCTGATCGCCGGCAAGGGCCACGAGACCGGGCAAATCATCAAAGGCGTCACCCACCCGTTTTCGGATCAGGACGTGGCCCGCGCGGCGTTGGCGGCGCTGGGGTGAGAGCCGACGCTAGGGATAGGCCAGTTACTCACAGCGACGCTTCCGCCGGCGCGCGTCGGCGGCTATTCAGCTTCACTCGTGGAGTTCGATCGGTGACGCCGTGGTGGGCGCTGCCGCCGCGCTCAGAGGGGACGATTGATGCTTGAGCTCTTGGGACAATACGAAGAGCGTTCGCAATTCTTCAATCTCTTCAACTACATCACCTTCCGAACCGGCGGCGCTATGTTCACGGCGATGATCATCGCCTTTGCCATAGGCGCCCCGTTTATCCACTGGCTGCGCAAGAAGCAGGGCAAGGGTCAGCCGATCCGCGCCGATGGCCCGGAAAGCCATCTGCTGACCAAAAAGGGCACGCCGACCATGGGCGGGCTCATCATTCTCATCAGCCTCGGCATTGCCTCATTGCTTTGGTCGGATCTGCAAAACCCTTACGTCTGGGCGGTTCTGTTGGTGACCTTGAGTTTCGGGACCATCGGTTTCGTCGATGACTTCGCCAAGGTGACGAAGCAGCACCATGGCGGCCTTTCCGCGCGCACGCGCCTTGGTTTTGAGTTCCTGGCCGCGTTTTTCGCGGCGCTGGTGATGCTGGTGGCGGAATGGATCGCCAAGACGCCGGGCCAGGCCCATGACGCCCTGGGGTTCTTCAACGCGCTGATGGCGGGCGATCCGCTGACGACCGTCGCGCTGCCGTTCTTGTCCGGCTGGGGCCTGCAATTGTTCGCCTTCTACATCCTCTTCGCGATGATCGTGATTGTCGGTTTCGGCAACGCGGTGAACCTCACCGATGGGCTAGACGGCCTGGCGATTGTGCCGGTGATGATCGCGGCAGCCACGTTCGGCATGATCGCTTATCTCGTGGGCCGCGTGGATTATTCGGCCTACCTTGGCATTCCCCATGTCGCGGGCGTATCCGAGTTATCCACTATTCTCGGCGCGCTGCTTGGAGGCTCGTTGGGCTTCCTATGGTATAATGCACCGCCCGCGCGTGTGTTCATGGGCGATACCGGCTCGCTGGCGCTGGGCGGCCTGCTCGGCGCGGTGGCGGTGGCGACCAAGCATGAAATCGTGCTGGGGATCGTCGGTGGTCTGTTTGTGCTCGAAACTTTGTCGGTCATGGTGCAGGTGGCGGTGTTCAAGCGCACCGGCAAACGTGTGTTCCTTATGGCGCCCATCCACCATCATTTCGAGAAGCTCGGGTGGCAGGAGCCCACAATCGTCATCCGCTTCTGGATCATTTCGGTGATCTTCGCGATGGCGGGCTTGGCGACATTGAAGTTGCGTTAACGGTGCGAAGCAGCGCACACCCGCCGCTCTCTGAAACGTGGGAGGCGATCGGATGATTCCGATCACGGAGTTCAAGGGCCGTGACGTCGCGGTGTTCGGCCTGGCGCGCACTGGGCTCGCGGCCGCGCGCGCGCTCNNTTTCCAGAACCCCACCGCGTGGTGACATTGGCGGACGCTGTTGGCGTGCCGATCCTCAGCGATATCGAATTATTCGCGCGCGCAGTGAATGCGCTGCCGGCGACGCGGCGACCCAAATTGGTTGGCATCACTGGCACCAACGGCAAATCCACAACCTCCGCTCTGGTCGCGCACATTTTGCGCGAGGCGGGCAAGGATGTGCGCCTGGGCGGCAATATCGGCGCGGCTGTACTCGAATTGGCGCCGCTGCACGCCGGCGCCTATTACGTGCTTGAACTTTCTTCGTTTCAGCTTGAGCTGACCCAGTCGCTGCGCCTCGATGTGGCGGTGTGGCTCAACACAACGCCCGATCATCTGGATCGCCATGGCGATATGTCCGCCTATGTCGCCGCCAAGAAGCGCATCTTCGCCAACCAGGGCGCGGCGGATTGGGCGATCATCGGCGTTGATGATCTCCATGGCGCGGCCGCCTGCACCGAACTCACGCGCGCCGGCATCGCCCATCTGGCGCCGATCTCTGCGGGGCAGTCGGTTGGGCGCGGTGTCTGTGCGCTTGACGGCAAGCTCGTAGACGCGCTGAGCGGGCGCTCGGAAATCGTCGCCGACCTCGCCAAAGCGCCCGCGCTGCCGGGGCGTCACAATGCTCAGAACGCGGCGGCGGCGTACGCGGTTGCGCGCGCGCTGGGCGTCGATCCGCGCATCATCGCGCAGGCGCTGCACACCTTTGCCGGGTTGCCGCATCGTTTGGAGCGCGTCGCCACCGTCGAGGGCGTGCGCTTTGTCAACGATTCGAAGGCCACCAACGCCAACGCCGCGGCGCAAGCGCTCGCGGTGTACCCGCGTGTCTATTGGATCGCCGGCGGCGTCGCCAAGGACGGCGGCATCGACGATCTGGCGCATTTCTATCCCCGCATGGCGCGTGCGTATTTGATTGGGCAGGCGGCGGGAGATTTCTCCGATACGCTGCGCGGCAAGGTTCCCGTCACCATGGCTGGGCACCTTGAGGCGGCGGTGAAACTCGCGTTTGCCGATGCGCGCGCTTCGGGTGAGCCTCACGCAGTGGTTCTGCTTTCGCCGGCTTGCGCCTCTTACGATCAGTTCAAAAGCTACGAGGAGCGCGGCGACAAGTTCAAGGCGTACGTGGCCGCGTTGGCGAATACGGCGCCAGAGCGCAATGGCGCCGGGGCGCCCGCGGCTTTGACGCGCGCGGGTCCGCTGCCGCGGAGCAAGCCGTGAACGCGGCGCTGGCAGAACGCTTTGGCGCGGCGCTTGATCGCATGCGCACCTATGACCGCCCGCTTATGTTCATGGCGGCGGCGCTGATCGCGCTCGGCATTTTGTTTTCGATGGCGGCGAGTCCCGCGGCCACCGCGCGCATCCGCATNNTCGTCGCGATCACACTGCCTCTGTGCGCGCTCGCGGCCTGGATCGGGCCGGAAGTGAAGGGCGCGCAGCGTTGGTTCGATTTCGGTTTCTTTTCGCTGCAGCCCTCGGAAATCCTGAAACCGGCGCTCATCGTAGTGTGGGCGTGGATGCTGGGTGAAAGCATGAAGCAGGCGCGCTTTCCTGGCCGCACGGTTTCTCTCGCTTTGTTTGCGCTCGCGGCGGCGGCGCTGCTGTCGCAACCTGATGTTGGTCAAACTGCGTTGTTGGCGCTGGTGCTTGGGCCCATGCTCATTCTGTCGGGCATGGCGCTCAGATGGGTGCTGGGCGGGGGCGTGTTGGCGGTGCTCGGCGCCTGGGCGATTTATGGGCTCTACCCGCATGCGCGTGAGCGCGTGGACACGTTTCTCAACCCGGAGGGCGACGCGGCGTATCAGGTGAACCGCGCGCTCGACGCCATCGCCGCCGGCGGTGTGTTCGGCCGCGGGCCGGGCGAGGGGGTCATCAAGCGATCGCTGCCGGATGCGCACGCTGATTTTGTGTTCGCGGTGGCGGCGGAGGAGTTTGGCCTGCTGGCTTCAATCGGCTTGATCGCATTGTTCGGCGCATTAGCGTTCCGCGGCCTTTCGCGTGCGAGCCGGCTCAACGAACCGTTCGAGCAATTGGCCGCCGCCGGCCTCATCACTCTGCTGGTCACGCAAGCGGCGATTCATATCGCGGTGAATTTGAGCCTGTTGCCGGCCAAGGGCATGACACTGCCGTTCATTTCCTTTGGCGGCTCCTCGATGGTCGGATCGGCGTTGGCGCTGGGATTTTGCCTGTCCTTGCTGCGCGATCGCCCTGGCGCTTATCTCTATGCGGGACCGAGGCGCGATTAGATGGCGAAGAAAGTGGTTGTCATCGCCGCCGGGGGTACGGGCGGGCATCTATTCCCGGCGGCGGCGTTCGCCGAGGAAATGCGTCAGCGCGATTGGCGCGTCGTGCTGATGACGGATGCGCGCGGGCGCCGCTACGCCGAGGGTTTTCCCGCCGAACGCATCGAGGATGTTCCCGCCGCTTCGATCACCGCCAATCCGTTCAAGGCCATTCCGGCAATGTTCAAAATCATGCGCGGCGTCAGTGAGGCCAAACAGCGCTTCCGCGAATTGCCGCCAGCTCTGGTGGCGGGGTTCGGCGGCTATCCCTCGTTTCCGGCTTTGATGGCGGCGCGAGCTTACAACGTGCCGATCCTGATCCACGAACAGAATGCCGTGCTCGGGCGGGTCAACCGCGCCATGGCCGGCAGCGCCGCGGCGGTGGCGTGCGGATTCGAGCGGTTGGATCGTCTGCCCGCGAGCGCCCACGTGCGCAAGCACGTCGTCGGCAATCCTGTGCGGCTGCCGATTTTGGCGGTGCGCGAAAAGCCCTATCCGAACGTGCCCGCGGGCGGGCGGCTGGGCCTGCTCATCATTGGCGGCAGTCAGGGCGCACGCCTGTTCGGCGAAGTGATCCCGGAAGCCATCGCCATGCTGCCGCAAGATTTGCGCGCGCGCCTCGATGTCGTGCACCAGGTGCGCGAGGAACAGTTGAGCGCGGTGCGATTGGTGTACGAAGCCGCTGGCGTGACCGCGGAAGCCGCGCCCTTCTTCACCAATATGGGCGATCTTTTGGCGGCGGCGCATCTGGTGATCGCGCGCGCCGGCGCCTCGTCGGTGACGGAATTGCAGGTGGCCGGGCGCCCCGCCATCCTGGCGCCGTTCGCCGCCGCCGCCGACGATCACCAGACCGCCAATGCCGAAGGGCTTACCTCAGTCGGCGCGGCTGACATCTTCAGCGAACAGGACTTCACCCCGTCCGCGCTCGCGGCGTGCCTGGAGTTGCGCTTACGCGACACCCACGGCCTTGCCGTCCGCGCCGCCGCCGCCCGCGCCTCCGCCAAACCCGAAGCCGCCAAGGCGCTCGCGGATTTGGCGGAAAGCGTTGCGCTCTAGATTTTCTCGATCGGCGCGCATCCGATGGCGTACTCGGCGGCGGATAGGTGTTGAGCACGGAGCTTGGAGGGTTTGATGGAAGAGCTGTTTCGCGATTTTTGGTGGCTGATTTTCCCCATTTTTGGCATGGCGATGGCGTTTCGCGGCAACGCTTCCACCGGCCAGAGCCAGCAGCGTGTCCTCGATCTGATCAAAAGCTACACCGACCAGGGCAAGACGCCGCCGCCGGAATTGCTGACGATGGCCCAGAAGGGCCTTGATGAGTCGATCGATGCGGCCGACGGCCCGGGCAAGAACGACCATGCCTGGACCTTCGTGATCTTCGCCGCGCTCGCCGCTGGCTTCGGCGTCGGCTGGTATGTGAGCCAGGGGGAGGACTATGCCTTCGCCTTTCTCATCATCACCGTGACGATG
>CXWL01011446.1_pt1 | contig 12306 bp, 9 predicted proteins | sample 590931 | NCBI WGS metagenome assembly CXWL01 (sample SAMEA3498368, study PRJEB10139) | groundwater metagenome | biome: water well; material: biofilm material | place: Germany | collected 2015-04-27
TGATAGAAGCGCCCCCTGGCGTCCTCATCATCCAGCGGATCACTCTCGTATATCAGCACCATAGTTGTATGACGTCCTTGTGATTGGTGAGGGGAAGTATACTGACCCGCGATCAATGGCCGCAACCATCCCATAGGCCCAGCCGTATTACACCTGAAATTGTGCCTCGTACAGACGCGAGTAGACGCCTCCGCGAGTAATCAAGACCTCATGCGTGCCTTCTTCGACCACCTGCCCGTGCTCGACCACAATAATACGATCGACCTCATTGATGGTCGATAGCCGGTGCGCAATGATGATGGTAGTCCGGCCTTTGGTGAGTTCATTCAAGGCCTCACGGATCTTGACCTCGGTCTCCGTGTCGATATTGGAGGTGGCCTCATCGAACATCACGATCGGAGGATCTTTGAGCAGGACACGCGCAATCGACACCCGCTGCCGCTGCCCGACCGAGAGCTTCACGCCTCGCTCCCCGATCCACGTCTCGTACCCTTCAGGAAGTTTCACGATGAACTCATGGGCGCGGGCTGCCTTGGCCGCGGCTTCAATGGCGTCCTGCCCTGCCGAGAGATCGCCGTAGAGAATATTTTCTCTGACGGTACCGTTGAAGAGAAAGGGCTCCTGCTGCACGAGGCCGATCTGATTCCGCAGAAAGGCCAGCGGAACCTGCCGGATATCCATCCCATCGATCGTAATCGACCCGCCGGTGACGTCGTAGAATCGATTCAGCAACTTCAGCGTCGTGCTCTTTCCTGCTCCACTGGGACCCACCAGCGCGACCCGTTCGCCGGCTCGCACGGTAATACTGACATCCTTGAGAATGGGCGCATCGCTGCGATAGTGAAATTGCACATGCTCGAAGGCCACGGCCCCGGTAAAGCGGGCCGCCGGCGCCTGGACACCCGGTTTGTCTCGCACATCCGGCACGATATCGAGGACGTCAAACACCCTCTCGCTCGCCGCCAGCGCGTGCTGCAGCATATGGTTGACTGAATGAATCTGGTTGATCGGCACATAGAACAGAGCCAGATACGACGTAAACATGACCAACTCACCGACCGACAGGTGCTTGGCCAACACTTCGGCCGTCCCGAACCACAAAACCAGTGCGCCGCCGAGGCTGCCGATTAACATCATTCCCGGCGAGTAATACGACCAGAGATACATGGCTTTCAAGGTATCCTTCCGGCATTGATCGCTCTTCCGGCCGAATCGATCCTGCTCATAGGGTTGACGGTTGAATCCCATCGTTTCCCGAATACCGGCCAGGGAATCTTGCAGTAACGCATTCAGTTCTGCCGCGCCCTTCCGAATCTCACGATAATACCCGTGGACGCGCTTCGTGAAGAGTGCCGCCCCTATGATCAAGATCGGGATCGGCAATAGCGCCAACAGGGCCAGCTTCCAGTTGAGCCAGAACAAGACCACCATGATCCCGATCAGGGTCAACCCGGCGGTAATGATTTCCTCAAGTCCGTCGACGAAGATCCGCTGCATATGCTCGGTATCGTTCAAGACCCGCGACATGATCTCACCGGTCGGACGATTTTCAAAAAAGCTGATGGAGAGACGCTGCAAGGCGACAAACACCTGCACGTGCAAATCGTGCACAACCTGCTGTTCCAAGGAATTGTTGAGCCGGATGCGCATCGAGCTGCAGAGATTACGCATGAGGTAGGATCCGGCCAGTCCCACAAATACCCAGGTCAGGAGCTCGACCCGGTTTGCCTGAATGACGTCGTCGATCAGAATCTTGATCAGCCACGGGGGAACGAGTTCGAATGCCGTCGTCAGGCCGGCAAAAAGGAACGTCCCCAGCACCATAAGGCGATAGGGCCGGAGATACTGAAGCACACGCAGCAGGGTTTTCACAGGGGCAGGTTACATCCCGACTCGTCAGATGACGGCGGCAGGATCTTTCTTCCAATACTGGTCGAATTCGGCAAGTTGCGTCAGCGTCGACATATCCGTCATCCGGTCAAGGAACAGTCTCCCGATCAAATGATCCATCTCATGCTGAATACACACGGCCAGCAGGCCGGTCGCCTCGAAATCAAGCGCCTTGCCCTGTCGATCCAACGCCGTCACGCGGATTAATGAGGGANNTTTCCCCCGTAAACCATCCACGCTCAAGCACCCTTCCCAATTTTCCACTTGCTGGGGTCCGTAAAACGCGATCGACGGATTAATGAGCACCGTTTCAGGAAAGTCCCCCTCACAAGCCATCACCACCAGCTGCACCGAACGGGACACTTGCGGAGCGGCCAACCCGATACCCGGCTCGTCATACATGGTCTCCAGCATGTCGTCGATCAGGCGTTGAATGTCCACCGATTTGATTTGGCGAGGCCCGATAGGGTCCGCCTGTCGACGCAGAATAGGATTACCAAGTTTCGCTATTTTTAAAATCGCCATACGAATGAAACTCACTCTCTACAAAGCCGACACTATACGATCCTGTATAGGTAACACAGGCCGGTTTTGGCGTGCAACCCACCTGTTTCGGGACCTGGCGATCAGGAACTCTTCCCGGAACGGCGTGGCTCAGGAATCTCGAAGGCCTCCTTATTCGAAGCCCACCACTCCACCCACTCGCTTACCCAGGCCTGCCGATCCTGCTTCGTCGACGTATCCCAATCATGAAACTCGGTTTCATGACGCGTCACAATCCAGAGGGAATGCAACGCCGACATCGCCACAAATCGTTCGTCGTCGGTGATCATGGGAATCAGCGTGGGGATCACCGCTTTGAGTCTGACATACCGAGATTCAAACGCCGCCGCTTTCCGGACGGAGGGATTCTGATCCTTGGACATCACCTCGATCGCCTCAGGTGTCTTCGCCGCATCGAGTCGAATCGCCACACGCAGGGCATGTTCGCGGACGCGCGGGAGTTCGTTCGGATCTTTGGCTGTCTGGAGAAGCGCCGGCACCCCGGACACCCCTTTCATCATCGACAGCGTCTCGATCGTATTGTACCGGATTCTGGGGCTCGGCATCGTCAGTCCTTTCACCAACGCCGGAACAGACGGCTCTCCCAAATGCACAAACTCCCCCATGGCCCAAAACTCCTGCTTGCCTTCCAGCAAGGGAAGCAGCGCTTCAGCCCGCTTTAACTCCTCCGGGCTGAGCGGATTCGTATTGGGCGGCACCGACATATCCGGCACATCCTGTTGCTTCGGCGGCGCCTCATAGGGAATCTGTGCCAGAATGACGGGAGGCTGCTCACCCGCCATGAGGTCGACCGGCAACCCGCTGCCCGCGGCCAATACTATTCCTCCGACTGCCAGCACAATACGTCTGAACATCGTCACAATCCTCCCCGTCTTACCATGGTGATTACTCTTCCTCGCCCATAGAATCCCCTTGATGGGCTAACTCATACAATACCGGTAACACGACCAAAATCAAAAATGCCGCCGTCAACATCCCGCCGACCACCACTCGGGCCAGCGGCTTTTGCGCTTGCGATCCGATTCCCGTTGCCAGCGCCGCCGGTAACAATCCGATAGCCGCCCCCAAGGTCGCCATGAGAATCGGCCGCATCTGCGTATCTGCACCCTTCCGGACTGCGTCACGAAGCGTCAACCCCGCTGTCCTGAATTCTTCGATCCGGGATATCAACAACACGCCGCCGAGAATCGCCACACCCAGAGTGGAAATCACTCCGACGGCAGCGGAAATACTGAAGTGGGTGTTCGACAGCACCAAGGCCAAGACCCCTCCGACCAGCGCGAAGGGAACCGTCGCCAGCACCAGGAGCGCATTTTTGAGAGAATCGAACGTCGTATAGAGGAGAAACAGGATGATCACCAAACTGACCGGCACGATCTTGGCCAGCCGCTTCTGTTCATCTTTCAGCTGATCGTACTGGCCCGCCCATTCCATCCGATACCGGTCAGGAAGTGCGACCGATGTGACCATCTTGGCTTGCGCTTCCTCGACCGTGCTCTGAAGATCGCGATCCCGGACGCTGAACTTGATCGGGATATACCGCTCATTGTTCTCCCGATAGATGATAAAGGCGCCTGTTTGCGTGGTGATACTGGCCACCTGTTTCAACGGCACTCTGGCTCCATCCGGCGTACTCACCAGAATATTCCCGATGGCCTCGACATCCTGCCGAAACTCCGGCAGGAAGCGTACGACGAGATCAAACCGCCGCTCGCCTTCATACACTTGCGTGACCGCCTGTCCCCCGACGGCCGCCTGCACCACCGCATTCACATCCGCCACCTGCAATCCGTAACGCGCGCTCGCTTCGCGATCCACTTGAATCAGAAGATTCGGCTGGCCCACCAGCCGGAAAATCCCCAGGTCTTTGACGCCTTGGATCCCCTGCATGACACGCTCAATCTCGCCGGCTTTGGCTTCCATGGTCTTGAGATCCGTCCCGAACAGCTTGATGGAGTTTTCCCCCTTGACGCCCGACATGGCTTCTTCGACGTTATCCTGAATGACCTGCGAGAAATTGAAAATCACGCCGGGAATATCTTTCAAGCGCCCTTCGATTTCCTCGATCAGCTGATCTTTGCTGAGACCCGCCCGCCACTCTTCCTGTGGCTTCAGATTCGCGAGAAACTCCGCATTGAAAAAACTCGTCGGATCGGTGCCGTCGTCGGGCCGGCCAAGCTGCGACACAATCGTCGACACTTCCGGCGAATCCCTGAACATGCGGCGAATGTCGCTGGTGAGTCGCGCCGCCTGATCGAAGGAAATATCCACGGGCATGGTCGCGCGCACCCAGAGATTGCCTTCCTCCAACGCCGGCATGAATTCCCCGCCCAGGAATCGAAGTGCGACTATCGTGACCAGCAGCGCCCCGCCGGCAAACCCGAGCACCGTGACGCGATGATTCAAGGCCCACTCCAATGTCACCGAGTAGGTACGTCTGATGCCGCGGACCACGATCGTATCGTCTTCGCTGATCTTCCCCTTCAACAGAAACGAGCAGAGCACGGGCGCCAGCGTAAAGGCCATGAGCAACGCACCCACGAGGGCAAACCCATAGGTGATGGACATCGGCGCAAAGATTTTCCCCGGCACCCCGGTCATCGTAAAGAGGGGGATGAAGGCCACCACAATGATCGTCGTCGAATAGAAAATCGGCTGGCCGACCTGTCGGGCGGCCCGGACGATCTGCTGATGCACGGTGAGTCCGGGAGTCTTCGAATGCGCCAGGTGGAAGAAGATGCTCTCGACCATGATGAGCGTCGCATCGACAATAATCCCGAAATCGATCGAGCCGAGAGAGATCAGATTCGCCGACTGGCCGATCAGGATCATCATGGTGAATGTGAACAGGAGGGACATCGGGATCGTGAGCGCGACGATCAGCGCCGCGCGGAAATGACCGAGAAAGACCACCAGGATGACAAAGACCAGCACCATGCCGCTGATCAGAATATCCAACACCGTTTCCACCGTCGTGTGGATCAGCTTCGTCCGGTCGTAGAACGTTGTAATTTTGATGCCTTCCGGCAACTTCCAGCTGTTCAGATCCTCGACCTTTGCGCGCACCTTATCCAAGACCGGCAGCGCCTTGTAACCACGCTGCAACAACACGACGCCTTCCACCACATCGTCACGGTCATCGATGCCGACTTTTCCCAGCCGCACCTGGTGGCCCACCGAGACCTTGCCCAGCGTATTCACAAAAATCGGCGTGCCGTCCTTTTCCGCGACGACCACATTCTCAATATCTTCGAGCCGGTTGATGAGACCCAGTCCGCGGATGTTGTAATTCTGCGCGCCGACCGTCAAATAGTTCCCGCCGACGTTGGCATTGCTGTTGGTCAGTGCCGTCATGACCTGAGACAAGCTCACCCCGTAGCTGATGAGCTTCCCGGGATCGATATCGACGTGATACTCCTTCGTGGTGCCGCCGAACGCCGTCACATCAATGACGCCGGGCACCCGCTTGAACTCGCGCCGGACCTGCCAGTCTTGAATCGTCTTCAGCGTCGTCAGATCGGACTTCTCACCGGTCAGCTCATAGCGAAAAATCTCCGCAATCGCCCACCAGGGCGACAGGGCCGGAGAGGCCCCCTTCGGCAGGTCCACACTCGCCAGTCGGTTCAGCACCTCCTGACGATCACGAAACATGTCCGTATCGAAGTCAAAATAGATTTTGATATCACTGAGGCCGAAGATCGAGAGCGACCGGATGTCGGTGAGACCCGGCATTCCGTTGAGTGCCACTTCGATGGGAATCGTAATCTGCCGTTCCATCTCCTCGGCCGACCAGCCGGGGTACTGGGTAATCAGCTCCACCATCGGCGGCGAGGGATCGGGGTAGGCGACAATGTCGAGGAGGTGGAAGGCGTAGAGCCCGCCGAACAGCAGCATGAACCCCAGCGCGCACAACAGGAATCGCTGCACCAGCGAAATTTCAACCAGCCGTGCAATCATGGAGCGATGGAACTCTGATGCGGTGCGGAGAGGTGAGCGCTCACGCGGTTAGGTCCCTTTGACTTCCTGGCCCTTGATCAGGACGGCGCCTTTGATCACGATCCGTTGCCCGCGGGTCAGCCCCTCAAGCACACGCACCTGATCCGTGGAGATATTGGAAACCTTGACCTCACGCTTCACATAGCGATTCGGCTCTTCCACGACATAGACAAATTGTTTTCCGTCGGCTTCCAGCACGGCCTCGCGGGGAACCGCAATGAACTGGGTGGCGTCGCCCACATCCAGATGGAGCCGGGCAAACATCTCCGGTTTCAACTTGTGAGGATCGTTATTCACCCAGGCCCGGACTTTAATGGTGCGCGTGGCCGGATCGACCACGTCACCGATGGCGGCCAGCGTGGCAGGAAAGTCGACACCGGGATAGGCTTCCACCGTCACCTTGGCAAACTGCCCTTCTCTGACGAGGGCCAGATCGCGCTCATATAAGTCGGCGAGGACCTGTAGCATATCCAAGTCGGCCACGGTAAACAGCACTTGCGACGGATCGCCGCCGACCGACTGGCCCGGGGTCACGGCCCGCTCGACCACAATCCCGGTGAGCGGACTCTTCATCTCGAAGCGGGAGGTAATTTTCTGTTTGTCCAGCGGCTTCGTCAACTCATCGGCCGGGACACGCAGAGACAGCAACCGCTCTTTGGCCCGGCGGAATTCCGCCCGGGCTTTGACCAGCTCGTTCTCGGCCTGCTTCAGATCTTTGAGCGGCATCGCCTTGTTCTCGTACAGATCCTTGGCCAGATCCTGCGCACGCGTGGCGTACTGAAGCTCGGAATCTTCCTTCACATACTCCGAATAGGCCTGTGCGATATCCGGGCTGTCGACGATCAGCAAGACATCGCCCGTCTTCACCCGATCCCCGAGATGCGCCCGCACCTCGACGACACGGCCCTGTAACGGGGAGGAAATCTTGGAATAACGATCTTCTCCGTAGGCCACCTTCCCCGACAGTGTCAGAGCCTGATGTGAGGGACTGAACTCCACCACGGCCGTTTCGATCCGCGGCTGCGATGGTGCGGGAGCCGGGGCGGTCTTCGCGAGAGGGGCCGCAACCGAATCAGCCGGCGAGGGTTGGTCGGATTTCCCGCAACCCGAGATGAGAAGAAACGCTATCGTGATTGCCAGCGGAGCCGTGTGAATCCTCATAACGAAATCTCCTGCCCCACCGCGCTCTCCAGTTGAATCACATTACGTTGATAGTTGAAAAGGGCCTCGAAATAGTTCTGTTGAATCGTTCGGGAAGTCCGGGCCGCATCCAGCAAATCCAAAATCGTCGCCCCGCCCCGCTCATAGGCCCGCTCCACGATCGTGAAGGTTGAACGGGCATCCTCCAGGACACCTCCGAGAAAGGCCTCCACCAGCCGCCGGCTTTGAAGAAGATTCTTGTAGGCGACATCCACCTCATTTTCAACCTGGTTGAGCGTCTTACTCAGATCGGCTTCGGCCGTCTGCACCGCCACCTCTGCCTGCATGATACCGCCCNNGATGAACCGTTTAGAGCGCACATCCGGTCGCGCATCCAGAGCCACAGTCCGGAGTCGACCGATATCCGGATCAACGCGCTTATAGTCGAACTCCGACGTCAGTTCGAGGGCCGTCGCCGGAGAAACCCGAAGCAACTGGCGAAGATCCGCCCGCGCCGTCTCCCCTTCCTGCAGCGATTGGATGACTTGCGATTGAAAATCGATGAATTGCAGGCGAATCCGGATCAAGTCCACTTCGGCGATATAGCCCTTCTTGAAGCGGATGGTATTCACATCAAGAATGCGCGAAAACCGGTCCCGGTTTTCTTCAGCCAACGCCAGGCGCCGCTGCGCCAATTGAGTGCGGTTATAGGCGTCCTTGACCGTAAAGGTGAGCTGCCGGACCGCATCTTCGAAGGCAGCTTCAACGGACTGGGTGCCGAACGCCGCACTTTCAATCCGATACCCGCGCTTGCCGGCCAGCTCGAACAATTGCTGAATCTGACCGATGACGGCTCCGCTGTTACCCGCTGTCCTCCCCTGGGTAAAAGCGCTCAACGTCCCGATCGACGCGACGGGGTTGGGAAACAACCTGGCGGTGATCTGCTGCCCCTTCGCCGATTCGATCCCGAACTTGGCTATGAGCAGGTCGAGATTCTGACGGAGAAAGAGCGCCACCGTTTCATCAAGACTGAGACGAAGAGCCGGCACTGGTGTGATGGGACTCAGAGGCTTTGCCGGACTGTCGGCGGCAGCCACAATCGAACCTGCCGATACCGGAAGGACGAACGCACAGAAACACATGAGGATGATCCTGCCGGACGGCAATCCGATCAGCCCGAGCTTATTCAATTGCGGCGATTCGTTTCTGCCCACGTCCCCACACATGTCCGGTGAGTTGCAGCGAGAGGATGAATCAGAAGAAAGACAAGCACATTATACTTATTTCTTCAGTACTTGCAACGTCATCCTGCTATCCGGCTACTGCATTTTGAGCTCTGTCCAGGCCCGATCATAGGTCCGCATCGCCTTTCCCACATCCCCCATCCACTCCATCCGTGGAATCAGCTCGGCCGGAGGATACACGGCTGGATTTTCAAGAATGTCTTTTCTGATCCAGGCGCGCGATTCCCGGTTGGATGCGGCAAAAAGCAATCGCTCAGAGGTACGTGCCGCCACGCGCGCATCAATCAAAAAATTGATGAACTGCATGGCTAACGCCTTGTTTGGTGATGTCTGAAGCACCACGAGGCAATCGGCCCAGATCGTCCCGCCTTCTTTGGGAACCACATAGCGAATCGACGGGCGATCGCGCATCGCTCGCGCGACCGGCCCTCCCCACCCTTGCGCCAGCACGACATCCCCGGAAGCCAGCAGTTGATCGTAGTGCTCACTGGCATAGGTTTTCACCAGCGGTTTCTGGGCTATCAGCTTTTGTTTGGCGGCTTCAATCAGAGTGGGATCGGTGGTATTCATCGATTGCCCCATCGAACGCAGGACGGCCCCGAAGACCTCCCGCTGATCGTTCAACATGCTGATTCTGCCGCGATAGCGGCTATCCCACAGAATGGCCCAACTGTCCGGCGGCGTTGTCACCACTGCGGAATCGTAACCGATTCCCACCGTACCCCAGAGATACGGTACGGCATAGCGATGCGTCGGGTCGAAGGCGGGATGCTGGAGATGCGGTTCAAGCGCCTTCAGATTCGGCAACGCGACAGGGTCCAGATCGGCCAACATCCCTTGTGCAGCCATGATCGACACCATGAAATCAGAGGGAACCGTGACGTCGTATCCGGAGGCCCCGCCCTGGAGCTTGGCCAGCAACTCTTCGTTGCTGCTGAACGTATCGACGACGACACGTGCGTTGTGCGCCTGCTCAAACTCGTGGATCAATTCCTGACTGACATAGTCCGACCAGGTGAAATAGTGGAGTGTCGCCATGGCACCGGCGCCGCCCTGCTGATTGGTCTCTCGCCCCCGGTCGCACCCGCTTCCCATGAGGAGGAGACCGATGGCTGCACAACCGAGAAATCTGACGAAATGTCCAAAGACAAGCATGAGCCGCCTCACCGCCGCTGGTACACAAGGGATAGGCCGACCAGTCCCATGGAGGCCAGAACCAGTACGGAAAACAGGGCGTTGATCTCCGGGGAAAGACCGGACTTGATCATGGAATACACACGGAGCGGCAAGGTGGTGGCGCCGGGACCGGCGACAAAGAACGTGACAATGAAGTCGTCGAGCGAAATCGTGAACGCCAGGAGCGCAGCGCCCAGCACAGCCGGACGGACCAGCGGCCAGGTCACCCGGTAAAACGTCTGCCACGCCGACGCACCGAGATCGCTCGCCGCCTCCTCCAATCGCGGATCCAGCTTCTGCAGCCTGGCTCGCACCATCACAATGACAACCGGCAGATTGAACGCGGCATGACCGACGACGACCGTGGCCAGACTCAGCGGCCATTGAATCATCACGAAAAACAGCAGCAGCGCCACACCCATCATCACTTCAGGAAGGACGAGCGGCAGCAAGAAGATCGTGTCCAACGTCTGCCTGCCACGCCCTCTGAGGCGCTCCAATCCCATCGCAGCCGGCACTCCAAGCAGCACGACAAGACTCGTAGACAGAACCGCAACCCACAGCGAATTCGCCGCAGCGGCCAACAGCGCTTCGTCCTGCCACAGCACCCCGTACCAGTGCCAGGAAAAGCCCTGCCAGGTCGCCGACAGACGTGACGCATTAAAGGAGAACAGCACCAGCACAATGATCGGGAGATACAGGAACGCCATGCCGAGTCCGCTGATGCCCCGCAGCCAGATTCCCTGTCCTCTCATCGCTCGCCTCGCTCGCGGGTCTGCGGCGATTGTGCGTGGAAGTACCATAGCAGGCTGCTCATCACAATGAGCATGAGCAGGATGGACAACGCCGAGCCCAGCGGCCAGTCCCGCGCGACCAGATACTCATGCTGAATCAGATTCCCGATCATCATGCTGCGTGCGCCGCCGAGCAGATCCGGCGTCAGGTACGCGCCCAGCGAGGGGATAAACACCAACACACAGCCGGCAATGATTCCGGGCTTCGTCAGCGGAATCAGCACCCGACGGAAGAGCGACCACCGGTCCGCATAGAGATCCCAGGCCGCTTCGATCAAGGCCGGGTCAATCCGTTCAATGGCCGCATAGAGCGGCAAAACCATGAACGGCAAATACCCGTAGACCAGGCCCAGAAGCACCGCCTGATTGGAATAGAGCAGATCGAGCGGAGTCGAGATCAGCTGCCATTGCATGAGTAGGGTATTCAGCAGCCCTTCGGTCCGCAAAATAAACATCCAGGCATAGGTCCGCACGAGGAAGTTCGTCCAGAACGGAATCATGATGAAGATCAGCCACAAGGCCTGCCGCCGCGGAGGCAACCGGGCGATGTAATAGGCCAGGGGAAATCCCAGCGCCAGGCACATTCCTGTGGTCATCCCGGCCAGCAACAGCGATTGCCCGAAGATCCGCCCGTAGAGGGGATGCAGCAGGTCGCGATAGTTGTCCAGACTGAACTCCCACAGGACCCCCCCGTAGGTGCCGCGCGTGGCAAGACTCACCGCCAAAACGACAAGGATCGGCAACAGACAAAACAGTACGGTCCACAGCAGACCGGGACCGAGCAGTCGCCAACCTCCAAAACGGGAATCAAGACCGGCCGCAGCCTCTTTTGAAGATGACCAGAGATTCATGTCAGGGAAATCACCACTCCATCAGCTGAATTCCACTGCAGCGAAACGGGTGCGCCAACCGCAACCGGACGACTCCCCGAGGTGGCATTGGAGGCATGAATGGTCCAGCGCACTGACTGTCCGATCCGCACGATCCCCTGCCATTCGCTGCCGATATAGTGCATCGTCTCGACCACGCCATGCAGACAATTCGCCCCGGCATCCGCGACATGGCCCGGCACGATGCGAATGCGCTCAGGTCTGACCGTCACCATAACCTGTGTGCCGGACTGAAGACCGGCAGGAACCGATACGCGAATGCCTCGCGATGGGGAGAGATCACTCGGCATGAGGGTTCCCTCGCCGGCTTGAACATCGGCCAAGGTTCCGCACACCTCATTACTGACCCCGACGAATCGCGCCACAAACAGATTCTCCGGGCGCTCATAGAGGTCCTCCGGCCGACCCACTTGCATCACCCGCCCCTGCTGCATGACCGCCAGCCGGTCGGACAGCGCCAGCGCCTCCTCCTGATGATGTGTCACACACACAAACGTAAGCCCCACTTGCGCCTGGATGGTTTTGAGCTCGGTTTGCATTTGTTGTCGAAGCTGCTGATCCAGCGCGGCCAGGGGCTCATCCAACAGGACGACCGCCGGCCGATTGACGAGT
>CXWL01001656.1_pt1 | contig 12305 bp, 8 predicted proteins | sample 590931 | NCBI WGS metagenome assembly CXWL01 (sample SAMEA3498368, study PRJEB10139) | groundwater metagenome | biome: water well; material: biofilm material | place: Germany | collected 2015-04-27
GCGCGGCGATTTCGAGACGCTATAGAAGCGAAGCGCCTCGGGCGCGAAATTGGAACACAAATGGCCAAGGCACCTGAACCGCCGCCGGCGTCGAGCACGCTCCGGGCCGCGCTTGACGCGTGCCGCCGCCATATCGGCTTCGTGATGTTGTTCAGCGCCTGCCTGAACCTGCTCTACCTCGCCCCGTCCCTCTACATGTTGCAGGTCTACGACCGGGTGCTGGCGTCGGGCGGGTTACTGACGCTGCTTTATCTTTCGCTGGTTCTGCTCGCGAGCCTGGCCGTACTGGCGTTCCTGGATGGGACGCGGATGCGGTTGTTGCTAGCGATGTCGCGACGTTTGGACCGGCCGCTGGCGCCGCATGTCTTGCTGGCGGCGTTGCAGCGCGAGGGGCGTAGTGCTACGGGGCAAGCAAATATTCTGCGTGAATTCGACGCGCTGCGAAGCGCGATGAGTGGGCCGCCCGCGGTCGCGGCGGTCGATGCGCCGTGGGCGCCGATCTACATTGCCGTGTGTTTCCTCATCCATCCGTGGATTGGCGCGTTGGCGCTGCTTGGCGGCGCAACGCTGACAGTGATCGCCATCATCAATCACCGCGCCATGCGCAGCTCCATGAAGGCTGGCGAGGAAGCCACTGGTGCGATGTATGCTTTGCAAATGGCGGACGCCAATCAAGGCGATACGGCGCGCGCACTCGGCATGGAGAGCCGGCTGGTTGAACGCCAGATCAAAGCGCGCACCGCGCTGAATGACTCCCTGAACGCCTCCGGCAGCGCCAACGCCTTCTATTCGGCGATAACAAAGTTCACGCGTCTCATCCTGCAATCGGCAGCGCTTGGCCTCGGGGCTTTCTTGGCGCTGCAGCAAGAGATTTCGGCCGGCGGCATTATCGCGTCTTCAATCCTTTGCGCGCGCGCTTTTGCGCCGTTGGAGCTTATCGTAGGCGCTTGGCGGCAATTCGAGCAGGGCCGCCAAGCCTACGCCATCATCGCGCGCGTGCTGCATACGCAGGAAACACAGCGCCAATTCACCGGCCTCCCCGATCCGCGCGGCGCCCTCAGCGTGGAAGGTGTGACTGTTCGTGCGCCAACAGGCGATCGCTTCTTGCTGATGAATGCGAGCTTCCGCGCCGAGCCGGGCGACATCATTGGCGTTCTGGGTCCAAGCGGCGCAGGCAAGACCACGCTCATTCGCGCCGTCGCAGGGGCCGCCGTGCCCGATACGGGCGCGGTGCGGCTCGATGGCGCCAAGATGACCGACTGGGAGCCGGGCCGCCTCGGCCGTCACATCGGTTACCTGCCGCAGGAAGTCGCGCTGTTTGGCGGCACCGTTGGTCAAAACATCTCGCGCTTCGACAGCGCCGCGGGCGAAGAAGTTGACACGGAGATTGTTAAAGCGGCGAAGGCGGCGGGTGCGCACGAGATGATCCTCGCGCTGCCACGCGGTTACGACACCAACATCGGCTCAAATGGGCGCGGGCTCTCGGCCGGACAGGCGCAGCGCGTAGCGCTGGCGCGCGCGCTCTACGGTGACCCCGTTCTCCTCGTCCTCGATGAACCGAACGCGCACTTAGACATCGAGGGTGAAAGCGCGCTGCTCCAGTCATTGCGCGACGCGAGTCAGCGGGGTGTCTGCTGCATTGTGGTGGCGCACCGCACGGGCTTCCTATCGCAGGCCAACAAACTGATGGTCGTGGTCGACGGACGCATCGACGCATTCGGGCCGCGTGAGGCGATCTTGGCGCGCCTCAATCCGGGCGGGCCACGGCCAATCTCCGCGGTGCCGAACGACGGAGCGCGTTCATGAGCTTAGACGTTCTCACCCGTGAACCCGAGCGCGAAGCGGATTTCGAAGAGCGCGATGATTCCGGCGGCAATGAAATCCGCGCGGGCGTGATTGCGCTGTTGATATTCTTCGTCGGCTTCGGCGGTTGGGCCGGGTTCGCGCCGTTGGATGCCGCTGTGGTTGCGCCCGGCGTGATCGTTGTCTCGGGCAACCGGCAGACCGTGCAGCACCGTGATGGCGGCATTGTTTCCAGCATCGCCGTTGAAGAAGGTGATCGGGTTGAACAAGGCCAGGTGCTGATTGAGTTGGGGTCGCCGGAACTGGTGGCGCAGGAGCAAGCCCTGCTCTCGCAGGTCGTCGATCTGCAGATGCAGCGCGCACGGCTGGCGGCTGAGCAGAGCGGCTCNNCCGGCTCGCGGACGTTGGAGCCGCCAGCCGAATGGACGACGCTCACGCCCGAAGATCGGCTCGTCGCGGACGCGGCGTTCGAGCGGCATCGTCGCGAAGCGCGCAGCGGCGCGTGGAGCGCGTATGACGCGCGCATCTCCGGCTATCGCGGCGAAATCGTTTCCATCAACCGCCAAGAATCGCTGTTGAACGAAGAACTCGCCGGCATGCGGACGCTGGCGGAAGAGCAGTTGGTGCCAATGACGCGACTGCGGGCGCTGGAGCGGAGTCTGGCCGAGCTTCAGGGCCGCCGCTCTGAACTCACCTCGCTCATCGCTTCGACCCAACAAGAACGCTACGAGGAAACACGGCAAGTTGATGCGCGACTGGCGGAGCTGATGCCACAACTTGCAGGCGCGCGTGAGCGGCTTGAATTGACGCGCCTACGGGCGCCGACCGACGGCGTGGTTGTGGGTCTGCAGGTTCACACCGTTGGTGGTGTTGTCCGCGCCGGCGAACGGCTGATGGACATCGTGCCGGAAGGCCAGGACCTCATTGTCGAAGCGCGTGTCGCGCCGGAATCGGCAGACGACCTGCAAGTCGGGCAGCGCACTGAAGTGCGTGTCAACGCATTCGGCGGACGCACTCTTCCGATCGTCTATGGCGAAGTGCGGCAAGTCTCGGCCGATCGTTTCACCGATGAACGAACCGGCCAAGCCTATTTCGTCACACAAGTCGCTGTGCCGCCAGAAGAACTCCGGCGGCTGACCGCGGCTGCGGGCGATGAACATCGCCTCCGCGCGGGTCTCTCCGCGCAAGTCGTCATCCCCACACGCAAGCGCACGGCGCTGCAGTACCTGGTCGAACCTCTCAACCAGACCCTGTGGCGGTCGCTGCGGGAGGAATAGAAATGAGATTGTTGCTGGCTGCGTTGGCGCTCACGCCAGCGGCGCCATGCGTCGCGACCGCGGAAACGCTGGAAGACGCACTGATCGCCGCGCACGCGAACAACCCGAACCTCGAAGAAGCGCGGCTCGCCGTGCGTGCCGCGCGTGAGGAACGCACGCAGGCGGTCTCCTCCTACTTGCCCTCCGTTGGCATCAGCGGCAGCGCCGGTGTGCAAAGCATCGAGAGCCACACCGAAGGCCTCTTTGGTCCAACCACATCGCAAGCCGAACTGGAACCAACCAATGCCACCGCGCAGGTGACGCAACAATTGTTCACCGGCTTCCGCCGTAGCGGCCAGTCGCGCTTAGCCGACGCCAACATCGCTGGCGCGCAGGAAGGCCTGCGTAGCCGCGCGCAAGATGTGCTGCTGGCCACGGTGGAAGCGTATGTCGGCGTCCTGCGTGATCAAGACGTCGTCCGCCTGCGCGAGGTGCACGTGGAGAGCCTGGGGCGCTTGCTCGCCGGCACGCAGCGACGCCTCGATGTCGGCGAAGTAAGCCGCACTGACGTCGCGCAGGCGCAAGCGAGGCTTGCTGGCGCGCGAGCGAACCTAGCGCGATCGCGCGCCGACCTGGAAATCGCGCAGGCGCGCTACATCGCTATTGTCGGACGCCCGCCGCAGTCGCTGACGCCGGTGGCGGCGTTGCCGCAGACGCCGCACTCGCTGGAGGCCGCGATCAGCCAGGCCGAGACCACGCATCCAGATTTGGGACGTGCTGAATCGGCTGAACGCGCCGCGCGCGCGCAGGTGACGATTGAACGCGCAGCGTTGCTGCCGCAGGTCTCGCTCGTTGGCCGAGCCGATGAGAACCGGGATTTCGGCATCTCGGAATCGCGCCGCGAAAGCTCGAGCGCCGTAGCCCAGTTCAGCATGCCGCTCTTCGAGGGCGGCTTCGCGTATTCGCGGACACACCAAAGCCGCATCAATGTCGGCCGCGCAGAGCAACGCACGGAAGCGCAGCGGCGCGACGTCGTCGCCAATGTCACCGGCGCCTGGAGCAACCTCAGGGCAAGCCGAGAGATCCTCTCGGTTGCAGACGAACAGGTGGATGCGACCGCCATCGCGGTTGAAGGCGCGGACCGCGAACGTGGCTACGGCCTTCGCTCAACGCTCGACGTGCTCGACGCCGAAGAGGAAGCGCGCAATGCGCAAATTGCGCGCGCTCGCGCCAATGCGGATGCGGTGATCGCCTCCTACGCCTTGCTGGCGGCGACGGGCGCCCTCACACTCGAAACCGCGACCGGGCGCGAGCAATAAGCCCGGCGCGGGAGAACCGCGCGTGGATTTGAGAGACACCATCCGCACCATCCCGGACTATCCAAAGCCCGGCGTGATGTTTCGCGACATCACCACCCTGCTCGGCAATCCGCGCGCACTGCGCGTGGCGATCGACCGGTTGGTGGAGCCTTATGTGGGCGCAGACATCGACAAAGTAGCTGGGATTGAGGCGCGCGGCTTCGTTCTCGGCGGCGCTGTGGCGCATCAGCTGTCCGTCGGTTTTGCGCCGGTGCGGAAGAAGGGCAAGTTGCCGTGGCGCACGCTGCGGCAAGAATATCAGCTCGAATACGGCGTGGACTCGGTCGAGATGCACGAGGATGCGCTGGCGCCTGGCGAGAAGGTGCTCATTATCGACGATCTGATCGCAACCGGCGGCACCGCGCTCGCGGCTGTGAAGCTGATCGAAGGTCTAGGCGCGACCGTGGTCGGCGCGAGCTTCGTTATAGACCTGCCGGAACTCGGCGGAATGCAGAAGCTGCGGGACTTGGGACTGCGGGCCGAGGCGCTCTGCGCCTTCGACGGCCACTAGCCGACGGCGCGGTCCTTGCGGCCAAGACGCTCATCAAGGTGCGCAAAGACGCGCTGCCGAACGATGGCGTTTTCCCAGTTACGGGCAACCGCTTCGAGATGCGCTACATCGGCTGAGGTCATGTAGGCATCCAGGCGCGTCGGCGTGATGCGGAAGACATTCGGCAGGCCCGAGGGGGCGATGCGGTCGAATTCATCGGTCAGTTGTTCGCTAAGTTTTTCGCCCGGGCGCAGACCGGTGAACGTGATGTCGATGTCCTGACCCGACTTGCCAATGAGTTCGCGGCCAAGATCGAGAATGGAAACGGGCTCGCCCATCTCCATGAAGTAACCGCCTTGCTCTTGCTCAAGCGCAATGACGCTAAGGATCAGGCCAACAGCTTCATCGGAGGACATGAAGTAGCGTTCCATGTCGGGGTGCGTGACTTCGAGCGGTCCGCCGGCTTCGATCTGTGCGGCGAAACGGGGCATGACCGAGCCCTGCGATCCCAACACGTTGCCGAAGCGCACGGACTTCAGCGTCATCGGCGTAGGCCGTTCGAGACGAAATCCATGCAGGAAGAGTTCGGCCAAGCGCTTGGTGGCGCCCATGACGCAAGTCGGCGCAGCGGCTTTATCCGACGAGATCAGCATGAAGTGCGAGGCGCCGGCGTTTGCAGCGGCGCTGACCGCGTTGCGTACACCGACAAGATTGGTGAGTACGCACTCGACCGGGTGACGCTCGCCCATATGAACGTGCTTCAGCGCGGCAGAGTGGATGACGACATCCGGCTCAATGCGGCGCATCCAAGCATCGAGTCTGCCGCTGTCGCGAACATCGCAAAGCGCCTCAGTGGTTTGCAGCGACGGCGCGACACGCTTCACCGCTTCGACGATTTCAAGAAGACCATGATCGAACTGGTCGAGCATCGCGAGATGCGCGCATCCGAGTTGCGCTAGCTGCAGCGAAAGTGCGCTACCGACACTGCCGGCGGCGCCTGTGATCACTACTCTTTTGCTGAAAAAAAATGCGCTCAAAGCGGCCAGATCGAACTGCCCCTCGGGCCGACGGAGAGCAAACGAATTCATTGGCCCCGGGACCTTCCCCAAGTTTCAGACTAGAATACCCGATACACGTCTGTGATTCACTAAGCTAGATAGCGGCAGCGATGTGTCCAAACATGTTGCCTCTGCGCACCAACTTGATATTCGAGATCGTCTTCAACATCTAAACTTGAGAGATGGTGCTGTCGGCGCAAGATAAATGCAGATTTCTGCACCAGTTACCGGCATGCTATACTAATCTGTGGCAAGTATTTATTTGGATACTTCTCACTGAATATTCCCGGCTCTGGTTTGCCTTCGCCCTTCTACCAGCCCCATCGGACGGGCACATTGGCGCGGTTCGACAGACTTGCTCGCCCTCCCCGTCATGATATCCGTCCCGTTCAAACTCGGGGAAAATCGGCATGCGCGCTAACCACTCGGACGACCTTCGTCTTGGCGAGACCCGTGAGGGTTGGCGGACAGAAGTGCGGCTGGATGCAGGCACAAACCTGCGGACGATTATTCCAGCAGTCGAGGCCGACGAAACGGCGGGCCTAGACAGCGTCGGCAACACGACCGGCACAGCTTCGGCGCTTGCGATCGGCGCCTCAACCAACGGCTTTGTAAACGCAGCCGGCGACCAGGACTGGTACGCAGTAACAATGGTAGCCGGCGAGAGTTACTCGTTTTCGCTCACCGGCAGCACGCTGCAAGATCCATACATTGAGCTCTACGACGCAAGCGGCGCCTTGATCGGCTTCGATGACGATTTCGGTCCAGGCATCAATTCCCTGCTGCGCTGGACGGCCACCACCTCCGGCACCTATTACATCAACGCGCAGGCTTTTCCCGCCAGCGGTGGAACCGGCAGCTACACGTTGACAGCGCAAACGAGCGCCGCTGCGAGCCCGCTCGACGCGATCGACTACCACTACATGATGCCGACGACGAACATCGCCGTTTGGTTTTCGACCCCCGGGTACACGAACCCAACGGGTGACGCCACGCTGCGTTCTTGGACGACGGGCGAAATCAACGCCGTGATGGCTGCACTGGCGACGTACTCTGCTATCGCACCACTGACGTTTAGCGTCGCAGCGAGTCAAGCGACAGCGACGTGGACCTTCACGCTCGCTAATTTGACGGGCAACACTCTTGGCTACTTCGCCGTTGGATCGCAGTACGCGGCGTTCGATCCAACGGTGTCGAACTTCACGGCTGGCCTCACCCCAGGCGGCAACAGTTGGACCACAATAATTCACGAAGCCGGTCACGGCCTCGGCATGGCGCACCCGCATGATAACGGCGCAGCAAACTACGGCGCCAACAACAGCGAAGTCATGCAAGGCGTGACCGATGCTTTCAATTCGGTGGGCACATTCCTCCTTAACCAGGGCGTGTTCACCACGATGTCGTACAATGACGGCTGGTATTCCGGCTTCGGCGTGCCGCCCAGCAATCTTGTCGGCAATCAAGCTACGCCGATGGCGCTCGACATCGCGCTGATTCAGCAAGTGTATGGCATCAATTCCACCACTGGCCTCGGAAACTCGACCTACGCTCTAGCGCCCACAAACTCCGCGTATCGCTCCATCTGGGATAACGGAGGCACGGACACAATTTCTTACACCGGCGCGAGCAGCGCGACGATCGATCTCCGCGCGGCAACCCTGCTGAACGCCGTCGGCGGCGGCGGTTACGTGTCTTTCGTTCAAGGCATTCACGGCGGCTGGACCATCGCAAACGGCGTCGTGATTGAGAACGCGACCGGCGGCAACGGCAATGACACCTTGATCGGCAACAGCGCGGACAACGTTTTGGACGGCGGCGCCGGCGTGGACACGATGCAAGGCGGTGATGGCAACGACACCTATGCCGTCAGCACGCTCTTGGACGTTGTCGTTGAAACCCCAAGCGGCGGCGCTGACACGGTCCGCTCAAGCATCGACAATTACCAACTGGGGACGAACGTCGAAAACCTGGTGCTCCTTGGCGGCGCGGTGACAGGCAGAGGCAATGCGCTTGCCAACACGATGACAGGCAACGGACTCAGCAACGCGCTTTTGGGTTTTGCCGGCAACGACACCTTGGATGGTGGTGTTGGCGCGGACTATCTGGCTGGTGGGACCGACGACGACATTTATTACATCGACACGTCCAGCGACAATGTCGTCGAGAACGTTGGTGAGGGCAACGACACGGTCGTCGCTTCCGTCGCTTATGCGATGACACTCAACGTCGAGACGCTCTATCTCGCAGGCTCGGTGCTCTACGGCGTCGGCAATTCCCAGAACAACATTATCTTCGCCAACAGCGCCAACAATGAGCTTCAAGGCCTGGGCGGCAATGACACGCTCTACGGCGGCGACGGCGTTGACCTGCTCTACGGCCAAGACGGCGACGACAATCTCTTCGGCGAAGGCGGCGGCGACGCGCTGGTCGGCGGCGATGGCTCCGACAGCCTCGTTGGCGGCGCTGACGCCGACTACATGGCCGGCGGGATCGGCAACGATTATTATTACGTCGACAATTCCGGCGATAATCCCGTCGAACAGTCGGGCGAAGGCAGCGACGTGATCTTCGCCTCCGTCTCCTACGCGATGACGCTCAACACCGAGATCATGTATCTCACCGGCGCTGTCCCCTACGGCGTCGGAAACACCCAAGACAACGTCATTTACGGCAACGCCGCCTTCAACGAACTGCAGGGTCTGGCCGGCAACGACACGCTCTACGGCGGCGATAGCGACGATCTGCTCTACGGCCAGGACGGCAACGACTTTCTCTACGGCGAGATCGGCGCGGATGCTCTGGTCGGCGGCGACGGCAATGACGTGCTCGATGGCGGCGTTGGCATCGATTACTTGCTCGGCGGCGCCGGCGACGACGCCTACTACATCGACAATGGCAGCGATTTCGCCGCTGAAAGCGCCGCAGGCGGCAACGACACCATCTACGCTTCGGTCAATTATACCGCCACAGCCAATGTCGAAAACCTGATCCTCATCGGATCGGCGCTCTACGCCAACGGCAACAGCGAAAACAACACCCTCACCGGCAATGCGCTCGGCAACGAAATCCGCGGCTTTGACGGCAATGACACCATCATTGGCGGCGGCGCCACCGACTTCCTCTACGGCGGCGCCGGCGCGGACACCTTCGTCTATCTNNACCTTCGTCTATCAAGCCGCCTCAGATGCGGCCCCGCCCAGTCTCGACGCCATCATGGACTTCCAAATCGGCGTCGATCACATCGATCTCACCGCTGTCCGCACCGGCGCAAACGACACCTTCTTCTTCACCACAAACGGGGGAAACACCTTCCTCCACGTCGATCTCGGAGGCAACGGCTCCGACGACCTCCTCATCAACATCTACCAGACAACAGGCGTCACAAACCCAGATATCATCTGGGGACCGTAGGGTGGGTGGACGACCGGCTTATTCGATGATGCCCACGTAGGCGCGCATCACTTTGAGCTGGCGAACCAAATCCTCGAGCTGGCGGTCGCGGTCTGCCAGACTGCCACGCAAACTGGCGGCCTCGTGCTGCATGTCTTCCAGCTGAGCAATTAATTGTCCGACCCGAGCCTGCTGCTGCGTCGCGTCCTCCCGCGCGTGCGCCAAGTCTAGGCGCACCAAGCCCGCCGCATTGTTCGCCTCTTCAAGCTGCCCTCGAAAACGCTCGACATCCGCCGCAGCCGTCTGGTTTGCCTCGGACAGATTTTTTGCGTCCCGCTCGAGCAACGAGCGCTGCCTCACAAGTGTATCGTGATGCTGTAGCAACATTGCGCGCTCCGCGGCGAAGGCGCGGCCCTGCTCTTCCATAACATCTCTAACTTGAGCCAATTCAGCGCGCATTTCCCGGTTGATGCGCTCCACATCTTCGAGGCGAGCCCTTAGCTCCGCTATTTTCCAGTCGCTCCACAAGTGACCGCTGAAGTTCCCAGTCTGCCTAATCTTTTGCGCCAACGCTCCGCTGTTCGTGACAACACAGCAGCCCCGCTTTGCGCCCGTCTCGGCACTTGAGGGAAGCGAGGGAAAGAACAGATGGGCCTCAGTTGCGAGCGTCCCCTCGAAGATCTCCAATGTCAGGCGCTTGCCCGGTCCGTAATCGTCCCATCGATATCCCTCGTCGCCGGGGACCGCGAAATCGTCGACCATGACAATGGCATTGTCGTTAGCGTCGAGAATGATCTGAATCTCTTCGCGCAGCGGTAGATCTTCCGCCCAATGCGCGTCGAGATAATAGAGCACCGGTTGATCGCTCGGGAGAACGCTGGACAGGTCGCGCAAGAAGGCGCGCGAGTCTTTCAGTTCGCAATGAACCTGTGTGAAGGTCGCGAGTTTTTGTTTCGCTTGGTGGAAGTAGCGGGGGTCCGTTTCGCAGGTATAAATCGGCTGACTGAAGTTCTGCGCCATCCACTCCGTCGTGATGCCGCGGAAGGTCCCGGTTTCGACGAGCGCCGATGGGGCGGTCGCATGCACCAGCGCAGCGAACGCCTCCCTGCGACCCTGCTGACCGTTGAGTGGGCCACCCCAACCCCTCTGCAGCTCGGCATCGCTCAGATCCAGATTTGCCGCCGCCTTGAAGGCCAGTTCCGCGGCCTCATCGAAGCCCGCAGCCGTTAGCAGCTTGGCTATTGATTCAAGCTCACCTGCTGCGTCATTTCGCGTCCCGGAGGGGTCGTCCGAAGCCATCAACTCAAATCCAACAAGGGGCGCCCATACCTAAGCAAGCATCAGCCTCGCCGCCAGCGAGTTCCCCCTCTCCTTCTATCCGAATATACCACCTATCGACACGATGCCACGAGACAAGGTTAACGGTGTTTCTGACGTTGAGGTTACAACATTGCCGGGTGATCGTGGTGTCAAAGGCCGCGTTCGGGGCATCGCGAGGGAGAGACATATGCCGTCGTTGCTAGGTGCGGCGTGGCAGCATCGGCACCTGATCTCCTTGTTGAGCTCAAGAGAGATCCAAGCGCGCTATCGCGGCACGATCTTCGGCATGCTGTGGGCGATCGGCGTTCCGCTGCTGACGGTCCTGGCGTTCACCTTCGTTTTTTCCGACGTGCTCAACCGGCGCTGGAGCGAGGAAGGCGCGGTGCGGATCGACTTCCCGCTGATGCTATTCGGCAACATTTTGCTGTTCACGTTCTTCGCCGAAGTGTTCGGACGCGCGCCGGGCCTGATGTTGGAAAACACCAGCTACGTGAAACGCATCCGGTTTCCGCTGGAGACATTGGTGTGGTCGAGCACATGGACGGCGCTGTTTAACCTGGTCATCGGGCTTATCGCGTTCTTCGCGTTCTACTGGCTCCGCGAGGGCGCACCCCCAATCACGGCGCTTGCGGCGCCACTGGTGCTGGCGCCGTATGTGATCATGATTGTCGGGATCGGCTTCTGGCTCTCGGCGACTGGAGTGTACCTTCGCGACCTTCGTCTCGTGGTCGCGCCGGCCTCGACGTTGCTCATGTTTCTGAGCCCGGTTTTCTACTCTCTCTCAAATGTGCCTGAGAATGTCCGTCACTTCATACTTCTCAATCCGGTGTCGGTTCCGGTTCAGCAGATTAGTAACGCACTCTTTCGCAACCTCTGGCCTGACCCGGTCGTGCTGGGCCTCTATACCTTGGCGGCCATAGCGGTCGCAGTGAGCGGGCATGCGTGGTTTCAGCATACGCGTGACGGCTTCGCCGATGTCGTCTGACCTCGCTATTCGCCTTCAAGAGGTCAGCAAGATCTATCGGGTCTACGCCAATCCGATGGAGCGACTGAAGGAACTCGTTATTCCTGGCGAACGCCCCAAGCATGAATTTTGGGCGCTGGACAATGTAAGCTTCGACGTGGCCAAAGGCGAAACCGTTGGTCTGATCGGCAGTAACGGAGCGGGCAAATCGACATTGTTGCAGATCGTCTCCGGCGCGCTGAAGCCGACGTCGGGAACAGCGCAAGTCGAGGGCCGTATCGCTCCAATGATCGAGCTCGGCGCCAGCTTCAACCCGGAATTCAACGGGCGCGAGAATGTTACGCTCGCCGCCGACGTGCTTGGCGTCAGCGGCGCGACGTTACGCGATCGTCTGGACTCGATTTTCGAGTTTGCCGAACTGGGCGACTTCATCGATCAACCGCTCAGGACCTATTCAAGCGGCATGTATGCGCGCCTCGCATTCGCGGTATTCGCGAATCTCGATGCCGACGTGATGATCGTCGATGAAATCCTCTCGGTCGGCGACGCCGCTTTCAACCAGAAGTGCATGCGTCGCATTCGAGAATTCAAGGAAACTGGCGCGATCCTCATGACCTCGCACGACACGCAGGCGCTGTTGAACCTGTGTGACCGCGTGGTTTGGCT
>CXWL01007243.1_pt1 | contig 12305 bp, 14 predicted proteins | sample 590931 | NCBI WGS metagenome assembly CXWL01 (sample SAMEA3498368, study PRJEB10139) | groundwater metagenome | biome: water well; material: biofilm material | place: Germany | collected 2015-04-27
TTTATGGGTCCCGGTCCCGTTGCTTCGCAACGTCCCGGGAATGGGTGGTGTTTCAATCCGAAAAGATCACGCTCTAATCCGTGATGATGCGTTCCAGATCGCGCGGCCCCGCCGGAGACATACGCAGCGGCTCCGGCATGGGCGCCCCGGTGAGCGTGGCCTGACGCACCCTTTCGGCGTACGCGTCGCGTTCCTCCTCCCAAGCCTGTATGTCCAAACCGCACTTGACGAATCTCGCGAGCCGCGCCCGCAATTCGGCGCGTCGCTCTTCTTCGTTGGCGCAATCCGGCGCCGGCTTTGGCAAATCGGCGAGACGCTGCGCCGCCGCCGCCATGCGCTCGGCGGTTTTGCTCCACCGTTCGGCGGCGGCGATGTCGCCTTGCTTGGCCGCGCGGTTGGCTTGCTTCAGAGCTTGTAGCGTTTGTTCGCGTGGGTTTGCTTCAGACATGTATCCTCCTTGTTGCGCTTGCGCGCGAAAAACGGAGAGCGGGACGCGGTGGGTCGCGCCTTCGTAAGTTGCGCCGTTTGACCGGCGCTGCCGACGCGATCCACCGCGTCCCGTGATTGAATTTCGCCGGCGCCGTCGCGGGAGATTTTTCACTCCAGGAGGCGGCGCAAGCCGGCGGCGTGGAGGCCGTTGTATTCGTCAACGGGCCCTCGTCTCTCCCCGCGGTTTTCAAACCCCGCGGGCTTCGATGCGATGGGGTCGCGAGCCTCGGCTGTAACCGACACGCTTATCGCCGCGCGCCGTTCCTTGGCCGCCTCGTCACTCCCGCATATCCGGCGAGCACCTGAACTCGCTTGTCGGAAAGCCGTCCATATTTCCTACGGCAGGCGGAAGACCATCACACTTTCACGCTCAATCACCACGCTCGCGCATCGGTTCAAACAGGGTACCAACTGCTCTCCAGCGGAGCGATGGGGAGAGGATACGGGTGGTTTGTAGGGGTGGGGATGGATTTATTTTGCGGCGTCGGGATTCAAGGCGTTCGCGGGAAAACTTGGGGGGATAGATGCGCGGTTGAACCCTCTCCCCCGAGAAAGGAGGGAGAGGGTTCTCATGGTGGGAAACTACCCACGAGTAGGATATACTCGCCCCCATGAACGCCGCCGCTCACCCCCGGATCGCTCGCGATCCCAAGATCATGATGGGCAAGCCCGTCATCGCCGGCACGCGCGTGCCTGTGGACACAGTGGTGCGCCAGTTCGCGGCAGGCGCCGACATGGGCTGGGTGCTGAAAGACTTTCCGGACCTGAGCGAAGACGATGTACGCGCCGCGCTCGCCTATGCCGCTGAGTGCGTCCCCGACGCGCCGACTATCGCCGCCGAATAGATGCGCTTTGCCATCGACGCCTGCGTGCCGGAGCAACTGGCCGAGACGTTGCGGGCGTTGGGCGCTGACGTCGTGTCCGCCGCTCGACGGCCGGGGATGCCGGACGCCCTAACCCCCCCCCATCCCCCCGTCCTCGACCTCGCGCTCTACCCTTAGCGCGGTGATCTGGTTGCGTTGTCTGCGCAGCACTTGGAAGCGGTAGCCGTGGAAGGCGAAGCGTTGGCCGGGTTCGGGGATGGCTTCGGCTTCGTGAATCACAAGTCCGGCGACGGTGACGGCTTCTTCGTCGGGCAAATCCCAATCCATGGCGCGGTTGAGATCGCGGATCGGCACCGTGCCATCGACATTGACGCTGCCATCTGGCTGCGGGCGCACGCCTTGCACCATGATGTCGTGCTCGTCCTTGATGTCGCCGACGATCTCTTCGAGAATATCTTCGAGCGTGACCAGGCCCATCAGCGCGCCGTATTCATCGACCACGAGGGCAAAATGTTCGCGCCGGCGCAGGAATTCCGCCAGCTGATCTTCGGCCGCCGTGGTCATCGGCGTGAACCAGGCTTCGCGCTTGATGGCGCCCACATCAAAGCCGTCGCGCCCGTGCTCGGACACCGCGCGCAGCAGATCGCGCGCGTGCAGCACGCCGACGATGTTTTCCGGCTCGTCCTTGTAGAGCGGCAAGCGGGTGTGGGAGGAGGCCATGGCCTGGGCGATGATTTCGCGCGGCGGTAAATCAATGTCCAAGAGCTTGATCGATTTGCGGTGGATCATCACGTCGGCCACGGTGAGGTCGGATAGATCGAGCGCGCCGCGCAAACGATCGCGTACGTCAGGCTCGACGCCGCCCTCTTCCGCATGCAGCTCAACCGCGCCCAGAATTTCCGCACGCGCCGCGCGCAGCACATCGACATTCGCGTCCACCCGCACGCCAGCCAGGCGCAAGCTGTGGTTGACGATCCACTGCACCGCCGAAACAAACGGCGAGAAAACACGCACCATCCATTCCACCGGCAGCGCCACCATAGGCGCGATTTTGTCAGCGCTGGTGATCGCCAGCGTCTTCGGCATCACTTCGCCAAAGATCAGCAAGAGCGGCGTCAGCACCAAAGTGGAGATCAGCGGTCCGTACTCGTGGTAGAGGCCGGTGAACACGGTCGCTGCGATCGCTGAGGCGCCGATGGTGACGAAATTGGCGCCCAGCAGCACCGCCCCGATCATGCGTTCGCGGTTGTCGTTGAGCGCATTGACGCGGGCGGCGGCGCGGTTTCCTTCGCGTTCCAACGTCGCCATGCGCGCGCGTGATGCAGCTGTGAGCGCGGTCTCCGCCAGGGAAAAGAACGCGTTGAGCAGGATCAACACCAGAATGATTCCGGCGGCGATCAGGAGCGAGGAGGTCATCGTTTAACTGGTTTCTTGTTGGAGGAATTCGGCCACGGCGTCCGCCGGAACGTCGCTCTCGACAAAAACGCGCCCAATTCTGCGCGTGAGGATCAAAGTGAGACGCCCCGCTTCGGCTTTTTTGTCGGCAGCCATCAAAGTGAGCAATGTGTTCGGATCGAACGGCGCGCCGGGCAATTTGCGCAGATCGGTGATGAAGCCGGCGGCGTCCAGATGCGCGCGCACGCGGGCAGCGTCAACCGAGGGGCACAGGCCCAATTGCGCTGAGAAGGCAAACGCGGCGCTGATTCCGGCGGCCACCGCCTCACCGTGCAACAACGCGCCGTCGTAGCCGGCGTGCGCTTCAAACGCGTGCGCGAAGGTGTGGCCGAGGTTCAGCAGCGCGCGCGCACCTTCTTCGCGCTCATCGGCGGCGACGATGCGGGCTTTGGCCGCCACTGCCGTGCAGACGCCCCGAGCCAGCGCTTCGCCGTCACACGCGAGCAGGGCCGCCGCGTTGGCTTCGCACCAGGTGAAGAAGTCAGCGTCACCGATCAGCCCGATCTTGACGATTTCCGCGTACCCAGCGCGGCGCTCGCGCGCGGGCAGCGTCGTCAGCACATCGAGATCGGCCAGCACCAGGCGCGGCTGGTGAATGAGGCCGATCATGTTTTTGCCTTCCGGCGTGTCAATGGCGGTCTTGCCGCCGACGCTTGAATCGACTTGGGCCAAAAGCGTCGTCGGGATCTGCATGACATCGACGCCGCGTTTGACCAGCCCTGCGGCAAGTCCCGCAAGATCGCCGATCACGCCGCCGCCCAGCGCGATCACCAAATCGCGCCGGCCAATGCCGGCTTGCAGCAAGTGCCGGCATACGCGTTCGAGCCCCCTGAAGCTCTTGGCGGCCTCGCCGGCGGGCAGCGTCACCGTCCAGTTCTGCAAAGCGGCGGCGTCGAGCGAGGCAATCAGCGCCGGGCGATGCAAGCGCGCGACGGTGCGATCGGTCACCACGAACACGCGGCCTGTCGGCGCGAACGGCGCGATCAATTCGCCCGCGCGGGCGATCAAGCCGGCGCCGATAAGGGCGTCGTAGCTGCGCGCGCCGAGGTCGACATGCACGGTTTGACTCATGTCGGTTTCGCCAGATGCGCCCGCAGCGCATCCAAGATCGCCGCAGCGCCGGCATGGTGGGGACCAGCGCCGGTCTCCACCGTCAAGTCCGCCTCGGCATAGATCGGATAACGCTCCTCGATCAGGCGCGCCATCACCGCGCGAGGATCTTCTTCCTTGAGCAACGGGCGATCGTCGCGGCGCGATACGCGTTTCATCAGCACATCGAGCGGCGCTTTGAGCCAAACCGAGATCGCCTTTTCCTTCATCAGCGCGCGCGTGCGGTGATCGAGGAAAGCGCCCCCGCCGGTGGCCAGCACGCGCGGGCGGCCATTCAGCAGCCGGGCGATCACGCGGCGCTCGCCGCGGCGGAACTCGCACTCGCCGCGCTCAGCGAATATCGCCTCCACGCTTTGGCCCGCGGCGGTGACGATTTCAGAATCGGCGTCGACAAAAGGAACCGCCAGCGCCCGCGCCAGCCGCCGCCCGATCGTGGTCTTGCCCGCACCCATCAGCCCCACCAGCGCCACCGTTCGGTCAAGCACGATCCCCGCCGCCAACTGGGCCAGCGCCTCGGCCGCGTCGCCACGCTCGCCGGTATCGCCGCTGTCAAGACTAGGCACGAATCACCTCAAATGGTCCCCACAAGGTTAAGCGTGGACCGGGCGCGGACGAATTTCTGAATCGCCACACTGGAAACTCGCCACATTTTGGGGTCAATCTCGCCCGCTCGCAACGGCAGGGGCCTACGAGGGGATATGTTCAGACAAAGACGCCGGCGCAGCTCGTTCTCGCGCCGCACTCCGGACTTACGCTGGGCCGTGCTGGGCGCGGGCGGGATCGCCGTCATCGCCCTGTTTTTGTTCTTCATGCGCCAAGCCGACGTGCTCGCCCCCGCGCCGAGCGAAATTCGCGTCGAACTGCCCGACGCTTTCAAGGATTAACCACGATGGCCAACCGCATCCTGGCGCTCTCGGCTGCGCTCGCCGCCTTGGCGCCCGTCGCCGGCAACGCACAACAACAGCCCTCTGCGCAGATCGAGTCGCAGCAATTGAACGAACTCAACGCCTGGACGGTCAGCGCGCTCACCCGCGCCGAGGGTGCGCTGGCGCCGGACCTTTGGCGCCACACCGATCCAGCGCTCCTCGAACTGGTGCTCGACCGCCTGCCCGCAATCTACGAATCGCCTGCTGCGCAAGCTTTGGCGCGGCGCGTTCTGCTTTCAGGCGGCGACGCGCCGCGCGGCGACGCCGCCGCCGCCGCGCGCAAGCGCTTTGAGGCGCTCGGACGCATGGGCGCGGCGGATGCGTTGGCGACCATGGCGGCAGGTGCGGGCGCAGCGCTGTCCGATCCAGGGATCGCGCAATTTGCAGCGCAAGCCGAGCTCGCGCGCGGACGCAGACCCGAGGCGTGCGCGCGTGGGCGCAACGCCAATGTCGGCGCTGCGCCGCCGCCGTTTCTGCTTCGCCTGCGGGCGTATTGTTCAGCCGTGACAGGAGACCGCGCCGCAGCTGATCTGGCGCTTGAACTGGCGCGCGCCGCCAACGCGGAAGATGCGTGGTATACTGGAGCGGTCGCCGCCGCTGGCGGGGCGCCGGGCGCGCGGCCCCCAGCGGCGCGCTACGAAAACAGCCTGACAACGCAACTTTCGCTGGCCGCGCAATTGCGCCCAGGTCCCAATCCGCTCGCCAACGCCTCGACGCTTTCTCTGCTTGCGCTCGCGCGCGGCGAGACGGCGCCGCAACCATACCGCGCGCAGGCGGCGGCCTTTGCCTATCGGCGCGGCGCACTCACGCCGACGGAAGCGCGCGCGATATTGCGCGCCACGCCAGCGGAAATTGTCTCGGCGTTGCCGGCGATTGCGGTAGTTCTGCGCCAAGTCGAAGCCGCGCCTGGCTCTGTCGAGGCCGCGACCGCCATCGCTGGCGTGCTGCGCCAAGCTGCAGCCCCCGCCGACTTTGCCGCCGCCGCGCGCTTTTTCAAGGACGACATCGCCGCCCTGCAAAGCGCGCCCGACCAAACCGCCGCGCTTACCTTCGCGCGCGCCATGATCGTCGCCGGGGATCTGGATGTGGCGCGCCGGCAGATGCTAAGCGCCCGGCAAGCGGGCATTGCCGAAGCCGCGCTCGCCCCGCTCGACGCCGCTTTGGCCGCGCTCTCCGGCGCGCGCGGCGAGCCAGGGCTGACAGCATTGCACCGGCGCATGGACGCAGGCGGCGCCAGTCTGGCGCGCGCCGCATCGCGCGACGTGGCTATCCTCGCCGCGCTCGGCGCACCGGTGGACGGAGCAGTTCAAAGCTTCTTGCTCGCCAATCCCCCCCAAGGCGGCGCCCGCGCCGACATCGGCGCGATGCTGGCGCTAGCGCTCGCCGCTGAACGCGGCGCTGCGGGCGAGACCGCCCTGCTCGCAATTGTCGCGGCAGGCGAAGCAGGTCCAGCTCGCCTCGACGCCGAAAGCCTGGAGCGCATCCTGCGCAGCTTGCGCACGGTAGGGCTGGAGAACGACGCCCGCCGCATCGCCGCCGAAGCGCTACTGGCGGGCGCGCCGGGGTGATGGGAGCATAGCAGCCCCAAGGGGCGCGAGAGTCGGCGCAGTTTGGTCCATTCGCATCGCTGGCAATACAGATTGTGGCTTCGAGGTTTCACCCTCCGTCGTAAGGCCCCGCACGATCCCCCCGCCAATTGACCCAAGGCATAAATTGGAGGATCGAATCCTATGCCCAAATCAGGGTGGTTTTGTAGGGACCCTAGCAATGCGGAAATTTTTGTTGAGCGGCGCGGCGCTGCTGGCTGTGGCGGCGCCAAGCGTCGCGGCGGCAGACACTGCCGCCATCGGCGGGCACTACGGCAATGCGAGCGTCTCGGCCACCGACCTGGACCTGTACGGGTTCGATCTTGGTTATTCGCACGAGTTCTCAAACAACTGGACTATACAAGCAGATGGCGTCAGCGACCGCGTCGACAGCTCGGGCTTCGAAGCCGGCCTCGGTTACGCTGCGGTGGCGTTTGGCATGCGGAGCGAAGGCCACGCGCTCTACGGCTTCGTCGGCCACGCCGATTTGCTCGGTGAAAGCGCCATCACGCTTGGAGTTGGCGGGCAGCTCTATTTTGGCCACGCCACGCTGAACGGCTCGGTCGGCTACGATGACTTCGACGGCGCCAGCATCACCAACGCCAGCGTCGACGGCACCTGGTTCGTCTCGGACAATTTTGGCGTCAACGCGCTCGCCAGCTACGGCGAAGCAGACGTTTCCGGCAGCCCGGACTGGACCACGCTGGGGATCGGCGGCGTGTGGCGCTTTACGGGCTCGCCGGTCGCCGTCGACTTCGGCTATCGCAACGTGGATGCCTCTGGGTCGGACATCGATGTCTGGCGCATCGGTTTCACGATCAATATCGGGACCGACACCGCCCGCGCGCAAAGTCAGTCCGGTCCGAGCTTCAATGGAGCGCGCCGCCTCTATGAAGATTCGCTCTGGATCTTCTGATCGGACGCATCAAGGCTGCTTTTTCAACGCCCCGGCCCGCAGCCGGGGCGTTGTTGCATCTCGGCCGTTTGCTCCCTCTCCGCACTTCCGCCGCTGGTCTCGATCTTCACCGCGCCAAAAGCTACGGCCAAGTTTCAGCCAATAAGGCGGCGCATAATTGTGCAGCTCAAAAACGCCATCGTCGGAAAAGCGATCAGAGGCGAAGAAATCCGACATTGGCGACGATCGGCAGGCGCGCATCACAACACCCGAGCGCACTCGGTTGCTGCGTCGCGATGTCAAAGTCCGGATTGAGCGCAATGCCCGCAAGCTGGCTGCCGATCCAAAGGAGCGGCACGCCAACCCCGACCGCTAGCAACGCGCGCGCACTCATGTGCTCTCCCCTGGTGCGAATTGAAAGGTGCGAGCACGGCAATTCAGGGGCGACTAAAATCCGGCGAACATTTGGCTTTGCGCGCGCCGGGCGTGTTTGTCGGCGTACATGGCTTCGTCAGCGCGGGCGATGGCGTCTTCGGGATCTTCGACGTTGGCGATCACGTGCACGCCGATGGAAACGCGGATGCGATGAGCAATGCCAGCGTGCATGATGACGCTGGAATTGACCTTGTCGCTGAGCGAAGCGGCCTTGGCGCGCGCTTCATCGGCGGGCGCGCGGTTCAGGATGATGCCGAATTCGTCGCCGCCCAGGCGCCCGACGATATCGGACTCGCGCACCTGGTCCATCAGCAGCCGGCCAATATGGCGCAGCACCGCGTCTCCGGCGGCATGGCCATAGCCGTCGTTCAGCGCCTTGAAACCGTCGAGGTCGGCGTAGAGCACGGCGGCTGGGGTCTTGTAGCGTTCGACCTCCGACATGGTCCGGTGCAGTTCGCGCAGGAAGGCGCGGCGGTTGAGGGTGGCGGCCAGCGTGTCGCGATCAGCCAGCTCTTCGGCGAGGGCGAGGCGCGCGGCGATGTCGTCGTGCGCAGCGGCGAGTCGGGTGAGCACCCGCAGGCCGGCGCCAGACACATCGCTGCGCGTCAGCCCAAGCCTATGCAGGAGCGTTTCGGCGCCGGATCTTCCAAACCCGAGAGACATGCCCCAGAGTCATGGCCCTAGGTGGTAAAGGTCGCCTTAACCGGCGTGCACACTGGACGGGCGGGGCGGCTTCCTTTAGTGCGCCTTGTTTTAGGAGCAGCCGCGATGGCGGTGACCATAGCGCTGGTCGGCCTGATCATGGGCTCGAAGTCCGACTGGAACACATTGAAGTTCGCCGCCGAAACGCTCGATGCGCTGGGCGTGGCGTATGAGGCCAAGGTGGTCTCCGCCCACCGCACGCCGAAGCGTCTTTATGATTATGCCGAGAGCGCCAAGGCGCGGGGGCTCAAAGTGATCATCGCCGGCGCAGGCGGGGCGGCGCATTTGCCGGGCATGACTGCGGCGCTGACGCCGCTGCCGGTGCTGGGCGTGCCGATCAAGAGCAAGGAACTCAAGGGCGTCGATAGCCTGCTCTCGATCGTGCAGATGCCAAAGGGCGTGCCGGTGGGGACTTTGGCGATTGGCGAGGCCGGCGCGGTCAACGCGGCTTTGTTGGCGGCGGCGATCCTGGCGCTCGGCGATGAGCCCCTGGCGGCGCGGCTCGACTCTTATCGTAGCGCGCAGACCGAAGCGGTCGACGAAAACCCAACATGAATCCGCTACAGCCCGGAAGCACGATCGGCATCCTGGGCGGAGGGCAATTGGGCCGCATGCTCTCGCAGGCCGCGGCCCAGCTTGGCTTCGACGTCTGCATCTTTACCGACGAACCAGACAGCCCCGCCGCTCGGGTGTCGGCGCACACCTACGTCGGCGACTATCTCGACCATGCGACGCTGGCCGATTTCGCGCGGCGCGTCGATGTCGTCACCACTGAGTTCGAAAACGTGCCGGCTGAAACCGCCAAGGCGTTGCTCGCCGCCGGCGCGCGGGTCGCGCCCAATCCGCACGCGCTGGCGGTAGCGCAGGATCGCTTCGACGAGAAAGCCCTGTTCACCAGCATGGGCATCGCCACCCCGCCATTCGCGGCGATCGCAAGCCAGGACGATCTCAACACCGCAATCGCCAGCATCGGCGCGCCGGCAATCCTGAAAACGCGCCGCCTCGGCTATGACGGACGCGGCCAGCTGCGACTCAACACCCAGGCTGATGCGGCAGGCGCATTCGCCAAGCTCGGCGCGCCGGGCATTCTGGAGGGCTTTTGTGCGTACGAGCGCGAAGTCTCGATCATCGCCGCGCGCGGCGCGGGCGGCGCGGTGGCGTTCTACGACCTCTGCGAGAACGAACATAGCGACGGCATTCTCTCGCGCACGCGCGTGCCAGCAGCTGCGAACGCCGCTGTCGTAGTGCACGCCCAGCAAGCCGCCCGGCTGGTGCTGGAAGCGTTCGATTATGTGGGGGTGCTGACCATCGAGTTTTTCATCATGCGCGATGGAACGCTAGTGGCCAACGAAATGGCGCCGCGCGTGCATAATTCCGGGCACTGGACCATCGAAGGCGCGCTTACCTCGCAGTTTGAACAACACATCCGCGCCATCGCCGACTGGCCGCTGGGGCCAACAACGCGCCGCTGCGATGTGGAGATGGAAAACCTCGTCGGCGACAACGTGGACAACTGGCCCGCGCTCGCCGCCGATCCCGGCGCGCGCCTGCACCTCTACGGCAAGCGCGATGCGCGGACAGGGCGGAAGATGGGACACGTGACCAAGCTTATAGGCTGACTTGGGCGCCGCGTCAGCGCCGTAGCGAAACCGCGCTGCCAGGCCGACCTTCCAGCAGCAAGCCGGCGTGCTCTACTTCAGCCTCGCCGGCGCTAGGCTGCTGGCGGAACGCATGCCGCTGGACGCACAAAACTGACGCCCGCCCCGCCACCAGGTTCGCGCACCCCAAAGCCGCCACGCGCCGCACCGCCCGCGTGGGGGCAATTTTCGCCGAGAGCGGCCACTCAAGATGTAGTCGCCTTGGCGCCTCTGTAGGATGGCGCGAGCGAGACGATCGGAAGCACAATCTCAATCCACATGAGGACGATGAATAGCGGGTGAGGAACTCCCGCCGCAAAGAAGGAAATCACCCGCCCGACACCACCGAGCAAAAAGATCACAAGCATCAAACGGAGCAGATGCATCCGCTCGGGGAGAGCCCGTGAAACCCACAAGGCGGCGCCGCCATACGCCATCCAGAGAACGGCATAGAAACGCATCTCGCTATCGACATCGGCGCCGCTCAGCCCAACCGAAGGCGGCGCGCCCGGCATCAACAGTCGAAGCATTGTTGCGAAGATTTCGCCCGTCACGGCGGGGCCGATCAAGAAGATCAATCCGCCGATAATCAACGCTGCGGAGCCCAGGATTGAAAAAGCGATGCGAAGCGCCATGCCCCCTCTTAGGTTACTGGCGGACCAACTCAAGAGCGGACGCTGACGCCGTGCCCGATACTCCGGCGCGTCATCGCCGGGAGCGGACGTTGCGCTACCTAACCATGCGCAGAACGCGCCTCGGCAAGCCGACGCCGGCGTCCGCGAACGATAGGTTGCTCGCAGCGATCATCGCGGGGCCGGCTAGCCTCCCGTGCGGTCTCTGCTACGGAGGCACGCTACGGGAGCCCTCTCGTTTCGTGGCCCCGTTCGAGAGCGACGCCCTCTGTGCTACAGTCGCAAGCAGTGTTCGCGGTCACCGAAAGTCGATCACGGCCTCGGCGATGCGCGCGCAATACGGAATGCGATCGCGGAAAGATTCCTGGTTAGCTTGAATTGCGAGCGCAAAACGCGACTGCGGAATTGTATACAGCACGGCTCCGACGCCGGGTGTGCCCCCTCCATGATGTACTTCGACCTGGCCGTGGAACAGATCTTCCGGGTGGCTCAGGGCCCAGCCGTAGCCATAACCTGTCAGTGACCCGTCGTTGAGCGCTTGGGACGTCGTCATTTCAACGACGTGCTCCGGCGCCACAAGCACTCCGCCTTGGAACGCCATCGCAAACCGAACAAGATCTGGCGCCGTAGTGAGGTAGCCGCCGGCCGGTAGCTTGCTGCTCATGTCGACGGCTATGGCGTTCGACATTTGGCCATTCTCAGAGATGTAACCGCCGGCTCTCCTCTCAATGATCTCGCGCGGATTGTCGGGCAGCGTGTCTATCATGCGGGCCCGATCGAACACACGTTGTTGCATGACCTGCGGATAAGGAATGCCCGCCGCCCGCTGCAGAACGCAGCCTAATAAAGTGTAGCCCCAGGTCGAATAGGTGAAGCCTGCGCCCGGAGCGTGCACTAGCGGGTCGTCGACAAATATATCCAGCGCATCTTCGATGTTGCTGTAATGGCGAGTGATCGTTTGCTCAGCTTCAGCGTTGGGACCTGTGTAATGCCGTATGCCGCTTTGATGCGCGAGCAAGTGCCGCACTAGAATTTCCCCTTCCGGTTTAACCGGAAATCGAGGGCAATAGCGCCGGACAGGGTCGTCGAGCCGAAGGACCCCGTCTTGCACCAGCGCCATCGTCGCCACTGCTGTCATTGGCTTGCCGATGGAGGCGGTTCGATATCGGGTGTTCGCAGCCGCTGGCGTGCTGGATTCCAAGTCGGCGCTGCCGAAACCCTCGGCGAAAATGATTTCGCCGCCAAGCCCAACCGCGACTGATGCACCAGGGATGTCATGGGTCGTCATCATGTCGCGGACGACTTGCCGGACGCGTTCGCCGCGCGAGCGCGAAAGCGGGCGTGCCGCTGCTTGGTCGACGGTCGCCGCAACCCCGGCCTGCGCCGCCGCCGTAAGCCACGCTCGCCTCGTTAGACCTGCCATAAATCACTCCGGTGCATAATGCTGATCAGATCGAGGCGGATGTCAATTCGGAGGGCGACGAAGGCACTCACTTGGACGCCTAACAGTCACGCGCGCCATTTCTCTCGTCAGTGTCTGCTCAGGGCCAGCGAACAAAACCGCTTTCGCGGCAAGCCGCATCTGATGCGTTAGCGCTCTACGCCCGAGGCGCA
>CXWL01087227.1_pt1 | contig 12303 bp, 13 predicted proteins | sample 590931 | NCBI WGS metagenome assembly CXWL01 (sample SAMEA3498368, study PRJEB10139) | groundwater metagenome | biome: water well; material: biofilm material | place: Germany | collected 2015-04-27
CCGCTGATCGGCAGGCTCATGCGGAACACCGCGCCGACGCTGCCGATCTCCAGGCCGAGCTGGCCGCCGTGCTCGCGCACCAGCGAGCGCGACACCGCCAGCCCCAGGCCGGTGCCCATGCCTTCCGGCTTGGTGGTGAAGAAGGGCTCGAAGATGCGCTCGTGCAGCGCCGGCGGCACGCCGGGGCCGTTGTCGGCCACGCGCAGCCACACGCGCGGCTCGCGGTTGTCGCGTCGCGCCTCCACGCCGCTGCACAGGCGCACCCGGCGCCCGCCCTCGGCTGGCGCGGCCGCCAGCGCCTGCTGCGCGTTGACGAGCAGGTTGAGCCCCACCTGGCCGATCTGGTCGGCGTCGGCACTCACCTCGGGCAGCTCGGGCGAGAGATCGAGCTGCAGTTCGATGCCGTGGCTGCGGAAGGTGTAGGCGAGCATGTCCGCGGCGGCGCGCGCCAGGTCGTTGAGCTGCACGTTGCGGCGCTCGGTGGGCTTCTGTCGCGCCATGTTGAGGAAGGTGCGCACGATGCGGCCGCAGCGCTCGGCGGCCTCGCGGATGCGCCGCGCGTCGGCCTGCAGCGCGGGCTCGCCCTCGCACTTCTCCTCCAGCAGGCTGGCGCGGCCCATCACGATGGCCAGCGGGTTGTTCAGCTCGTGCGCCACGCCGGCCAGCAGGCTGCCCATCGCGGTGAGCTTCTCGCTCTGGCGCAGCGCCTCGCGCTGGCGCTCGATCTGCTGCGCGGCCGCACGACGCTCCGACAGGTCGGTCATCGAGGCGGTGAAGTGCGAGTCGCCGTCGACCTCGGTGCGCCACACCACGACCTCGACCGGGAACTCGCTGCCGTCGGCGCGCATCGCGGTCATCTCCACGCGTCAACCCATCATGCGCGCGTCGCCCCCCGCGCCGAGGCTGCGCAGCGCGGCCTCGTGGCCCGCGCGGTGCCGCTGCGGCGCGATCACCGAGGCGACCGGCCGGCCGAGCACGGCTTGGCGGTGCCGGCCGAACATCGCCTCGGCCGCCGGGTTGAACTCGACGATGCGCCCCTGCCGGTCGGTGGAGACGATGGCCGCCAGCGCGTGGTCGACGANNGTCGACGATCGCCGACTTGAGCGCCAGCGCCTGCTGCTCGCGCGCCTGCGCCTCGCGCGCGGCGCCGAAGGTCTCGCTCGTCAGCCGCACCCAGGGTGCCCAGACCTGCGGCAGCGACGGCTCGGCGGCGTGCACATCGAAGGCCTTGCGGTGCAGGTAGTCGACCAGGCGCAGCGACGGCAGCGCATGGCGGCGCCAGAGCAGGGTCGCGATGCCGAGGAAGAGCAGCAGCAGCGCCACGCCGCCCGCCGCATACGGCGCCACGTCGCGCAGCACGAGCTGGCGCACGTGGGCGCCGTCGCTGGCGTACACCGCGCGCCAGGGTGCCACCGTGGAGGGCCTTGCCGACAGCAGCAGCGAACCGGTGCGCAGCGCCACCGGCGCGTCGAGTGCACGCCGCAGGTCGTCGGCCGCGACCGCCGGCAGCTCACCGTCCAGCGACGAGCTCGCCGGCTCGTCGCGCGCCTTGTATTCCCACACGACGCGCCCGGCCGTGTCGAGCACCCAGAAGCGGCCGATGCCGGCGTCGACACGCGCCGCATCCAGCGCGGCAGCCGGCAGCTCGCCGGTGACCGTGCCGGGGCTGTCGTTCAGCATCAGGGCGGCGGTGGCGCGGATGGCGCCGTCGGAGCGGACCTGCCAGCTCACCGCATCCTGGAACACACGGCCGTCCTCGCCGGCCGCGGCGTGGCGCGCGGCCAGCCGCTGCAATGCGCCGACGACATCGGCCGCGCCCAGTTCGGTGAGCAGTTCGTCGCTGCGCACCCAGGGGTAGACCCACAGCNNGGGGTAGACCCACAGCTGCGTGCCCTGCGCGTCAACGTAGTAGGTGCGCCGGAACGCGGCGCGCCCGCCGGTGACCAGCCGGGCCTGCTGGGCGAACAGCGCGGCCTGCTCGACCGCCGCACCGCGCCAGCGCGCATCCTTGCGCTGCGGCCCGGTCAGCAGCACCTGCGGCGCGCTGTCGCGCAGCACCGAGGGCAGCGCGTCCATCGTGTAGGCGGTGCCGGCGGCGTTGGCCTGCAAGGAAGCGCGGTCCACGGGGACGGACGGCGCCAGCGACGGCACCTGCGTCGCGTTGCGCAGGCGCAGCAGGTTGTCGCGCAGCGGTGCCAGCACCGCGTCCAGCCGCGTCACGCGGCGCTCGGTGCTCATCGCGATCTGCCGCTGCGTGCCGACCGCGACGATCTCGAACTGCAGCGCCAGCACGTAGACCATCGCCGCGGCCACCGGCAGGCCGAGCAGCAGCATCAGCAGCGCATAACTTCGGCGCAGGCGGTGCAGCGCCGCATCCGGCACCGGCTGCGGCAGGGTCACGCGCCGGTCCCGTCCCCGGGAACGTAGACGTAACCGACGTTGCGCACGGTCTTCAGCACTTCCGGCTTGTCGGGGTTGCGCTCGATCTTGCGTCGCAACCGCATGATGCGCAGGTCGATCGAACGGTCGAACACGTCCCAGCCGCGGTTGTGCGCCTGCTCCATGATCTGGTCGCGGTTCAGCGGGCGGTTCGGGTGGCGCGCGAACAGCGCCAGCAGGTCGTACTCGGCCGCGCTGATCTCGATCTCGGCGCCGTGCGCGCCGAACAGGCGGCGCTGGTCGAGGTCGAGTTCGCATTCGCCGAAGCGCACGCGTCGCGTCGCCGCCTCGGCGCCCGCCTCGGCAGCTGCCACGGCGGCCGGTGCGGCACCCAGGCGGCGCAGCACGGCGCGCGAGCGGGCCAGCAGCTCGCGCATCTCGAAGGGCTTGGGCAGGTAGTCGTCGGCGCCGAGCTCGAGGCCGACGATGCGGTCGACCGACTCGCCGGCGGTGGTCAGCATCACCAGGCCCAGGCGCGGAAACGTTTCGCGCAGGAAGCGCGCCAGCGACAACCCGTTCTCGCCGGGCATGTTGACGTCGAGGATGGCGAGCGCGGGCACGCGCTGCGCGACCAGGCGGCGCGCGGCAGCCGCGTCCTCGGCCAGCACCACCTCGAAACCGTGGCGACCGAAGTACTCGCCGAGCAGCGCGCGCAGCTCGGGCTCGTCGTCGACCACCATGACCAGCGGGGCGGTGCCGGCTGCGACCTGGACCTGGCTCACGGAAAAGGCTCCTGCGGCAAAGAGTTGCGAGCGCAGATCATATCGAGCGGGCCGCGCCAGCGGCGCCGGGGCCAGGCCGGGAGATGGCATCGCTCAGGGCCTCGGCGAGCCGGTGCGCCGCCGCAGCATCGGGAACAGCTCGGCCAGCGCGGCGTCTGCCGCCGCCTGCAGGTGCGGGAACAGTTCGCCCAGCGCCCGGGCGGCCTCGGCGTCCTGCGGCAGCGGCGCCGGCTGCGGGAGCGTGGCGGCACTGCGCGGCGGCGGCAGCAAGGTGGTCATGCGGGCCATGGGCTTGTCCTGTCAGGTGCGGTCGTTCAGGCGTGGCGCACGGCACGGCCGGTGGCGCACACCGGCCGGGCGGACGCTTCGAGCAGGTCCTCGGCAAAACACTCGCTGCGGAACACCACCGGTTCGGTGCTGGCGAAGGCCGGCCGGCGACGCTCGTGGGCGGCAGCGAGCGACTGGGCGAGGCGGATCCAGCCCAGGGCGAGCTGGCGCGGCGTGGTGGCGTAGGGGTTCATCGGGTCGTCCTCCGGTCAGCTGGCGGTGGTGTGTGCTGGCCGCCATCGTCGAGGGCCGATGTATCGGGCGCGCTTCATGGCCGACACGCTCGTGTTTCATCTGTTGCGCGCTCGCTATCATGGTCCGCATGCCCGTCTCCCTCGCCGGCCAGCTCGTGGTCGCCATCTCGTCGCGTGCCCTCTTCGACTTCGAGGAGGAGAACCAGGTCTTCGAGGCCTCGGACGACCGCGCCTACATGCAGCTGCAGCTGCAGCGGCTGGAGCGCGCGGCCAGGCCGGGCGTGGCCTTCTCGCTGGTGAACAAGCTGCTCGCCTTCAACACGCCGGGCCGGCAGCGCGTCGAGGTGGTGATCCTGTCGCGCAACGACCCGGTGTCGGGCATGCGCGTGTTCCGCTCGGCGCAGCACTACGGGCTGCCGATCCAGCGCGGCGTGTTCACGCGGGGCGAGTCGCCCTGGCGCTACCTGCGCCCGCTGGCGGCCAACCTGTTCCTGTCCACCAACGAGGCCGACGTGCGCTCGGCGCTGGGCGCCGGCGTGCCGGCGGCGCGTGTCTACCCGCAGTCGGCGCGCGCCTCCGACGCCCACCCCGACGAAGTGCGCATCGCCTTCGACGGTGATGCGGTGCTGTTCTCCGACGAGGCCGAGCGTGTGTTCCAGCGCGACGGCCTGGACGCCTTCCAGAGCCACGAGCGCCTGCAGGCCGGCACGCCGCTGGCCGCGGGCCCCTTCAAGCCGCTGCTCGAGGCGCTGCAGGAATTGCAGCGCGAGCCGGGCCAGGACATGCGCATCCGCACCGCGCTGGTCACGGCGCGCAGCGCGCCGGCACACGAACGCGCCATCCGCACGCTGATGGACTGGCACATCGAGGTCGACGAGGCGATGTTCCTCGGCGGGCTGCCCAAGGGCGAGTTCCTGCGCGAGTTCGAGCCCGACTTCTTCTTCGACGACCAGACCGGCCACGTCGATGCAGCCTCGCGCCACGTGCCCGCGGGGCATGTGAGCAGCGGCATCAGCAACGAGCCCTGAGCNNGAGCGCCGTTCGGCCGCTCAGCCGAGCAGCCGTGCCGCGAGCCGCTCCATCAGCGGGCGCCGGTCCCAGGCCTGCACGGCGCGCTCGGCGAACTGGCGGCCGCGCTCGTTGAGCCGGTAGTAGTGGATGTGCTCGAAGCCGTCCGGGTTGTCGTACTCGTCGATCAGCGCGTAGTCGGCCAGCGGCCGGAACGCGGTCTGCACCACACCGCCGTCGATCGAGCAGCCGCCCCAGCTCTCGCAGGCGCGCACCAGCACGTGGCCGCGGCGCAAGGCGCGAAGCGCGTCGATGAACTCTCCGCGGTTGGCGATGATGGTCGAGTCGGGCATGGCGGGCCTGCGGCGCTGGAGTCGATCCTGCAGGGATCTTCGGCCGCAGCCACCGGTGGGAGCCATCGAAAAGTCGCGGGTTCCGCCGCCAATCCCGCCACGCTCGGCGCGGCCGTGGCAAAGCTCACGCGCCGCGGTGCACATGCCGGCGCAGCGCCGGCAGGTCGAGCACGCGCACGCCGCCGTACTCGATGGCGATCAGCCCCTCGCCCTGCAGCGAGCGCAGCGCCTCGTTGACGCGCTGGCGCGACAGGCCGACAAGGTAGCCCAGCTCCTGCTGGGTGATGCGCAGCAGCGTGCCCACGCCCGGATAGAGCACCGGGTGGAACAGCGCGGCCAGGCTGCGCGCGACGCGCGTGTCGGGGTCGTTCAGGCGGTCGATCTCGCGCGCCGCGATGAACTGCCCGAGCCGCTCGTTGAGCTGGTTCATCACGTAGCGGTTGAACGGGATGCTGCGCTCGAGCAGCCAGTCGAAGGTGGCGAGGTCCAGTCCGGCCACCACGCTCGGGCGCAGCGGCTCGATGTTGTAGCGGTAGACCTCGCGCTTGAGCAGCGTGCCCTCGCCGAACCAGGCACCGGGCGGCACGCCGGTGAAGGTGATGGCGAAGCCCAGCGAGCTGTCGTTGCTCATCTTCAGCAGGCCGTCGAGCACGCCGAACCAGTAGTTGGCCTGGCGACCGATCTTGCACACGTAGTCGCCGGTGTCGGCCTCGACCACCTGCAGCGCGGCGACGACACGCTCGCGCTCGGTGGCGTCCAGCAACCCCAGCCAGGGGACCATCTCGAGCTCCGTCGGCCCCGGCGCCCGCGCGCGCTGTCGCAGCGGCGCGGCGCGCGGACCCGGATCGGTGGAAGGGATGCTCATGCGCCTGCCGATTGACGTCGTGCTGACAGCGGACCCTGGGGAAAGTCCCCTCGGGTCTGTCCCGGAGATTGTCGTCACAACGACAGCCTGACGTCAAACTTGTTCCTACAGTCGGGCCACCGACAGGAGACAAGCGGTGCAGACAACGTTTCCGCGACTGATGCTCGACCACGCGAGGCAGCGCCCCACGGCGCCGGCCCTGCGCGAGAAGGTCTACGGCATCTGGCAGACCCTCACCTGGGCCGACCTCGCGTCGCTCGTGCGCGACCTGGCCGGCGGCATGGCTGCGGCCGGGCTCAGGCGCCACGACCACATCGTCGTCGTCGGCGACAACCGGCCACGCCTGTACGCCTCGATGCTCGCCGCGCAGGCGCTGGGCGCAGTGCCGATCCCGCTGTACCAGGACGCCGCCTCGGCGGAGTTCGTGTTCCCGATCGTCAACGCCGACGTGGGCTTCGCCATCGTCGAGGACCAGGAGCAGGTCGACAAGCTGCTCGAGATCCGCGAGAAGTGCCCGCTGCTCACGCGCATCTGGTACGACGACCCGCGCGGCCTGCGCAACTACAGCGAAACCGGACTGGTGGCGCTCGACGCGCTGATCGAGTCCGGCCGCGAGCATGCAAAGGCGAACCCGGGCTTCTTCGACGCCGAACTCGCCAAGGGCGCGCCGCAGGACATGGCGGCGATGTTCTTCACCTCCGGCACCACCGGCAACCCGAAGGGCGTGGTGCACACGCACTTCACGCTGCTCGACCGCGCCAAGGCGGGCGCCGACTTCGACCACCTGACCGACAAGGAAGAGGTGCTCGCCTATCTGCCGCCGGCCTGGATCGGCCAGAACATCTTCAGCTACGCGCAGTGGCTGGCCTGCGGCTACGTGGTCAATTGCCCCGAGTCGGCGGCGACGGTGACGATCGACCTGAAGGAGATCGGCCCGACCTACTACTTCGCGCCGCCGCGGGTGTTCGAGGGCCTGCTGACCAGCGTGATGATCCGCATGGAAGACGCCAGCGCCATCAAGCGAAAGCTCTTCCACCACTACATGGACGTGGCGCGCCGCGTCGGCCCGGCACTGATGGACGGCAAGCCGGTGTCCTTGGGCGACAAGCTGAGCTACGCTTTCGGCAACCTGCTCGTCTACGGGCCGCTGCGCAACACGCTGGGGCTGTCGCGCGTGCGCGTGGCCTACACCGCCGGCGAGGCGATCGGCCCCGACCTGTTCACCTTCTACCGCTCCATCGGCATCAACCTCAAGCAGCTCTACGGCTCCACCGAGACCGCCGTGTTCGTCTGCCTGCAGCCCGACAACGAGGCCAAGGCCGACACGGTTGGCGTGCCGATCGCCGGCGTGGAGGTCAGGCTCACCGACAGCGGCGAGATCCTGATCAAGTCGCCCGGACTGCTCAAGGAGTACTACAAGAACCCGGCGGCCACCGCCGAGGTGCTCGACGCCGCGGGCTGGTACCACACCGGCGACGCCGGCTTCCTGGACGCCGGCGGCCACCTGAAGATCATCGACCGTGCCAAGGACGTGGGCCGCATCGTCGGCGGCGCCAACGACGGCGCGATGTTCGCGCCCAAGTACGTCGAGAACAAGCTGAAGTTCTTCCCGCACGTCAAGGAGGCGGTGGCCTTCGGCGACAAGCGCGAGCGTGTCTGCGCCTTCATCAATATCGACGTCGAGGCGGTGGGCAACTGGGCCGAGAAGCGCGGCCTGCCCTACGCCGGCTACACCGACCTGGCGCAGAAGCCCGAGGTCTACGAGCTGGTGCGCGAATGTGTCGAGAAGGTGAATGCCGACCTCGCCGCCGACGCCATGCTCGCCGGCAGCCAGATCAGCCGCTTCCTCATCCTGCACAAGGAGCTCGATGCCGACGACGGCGAGCTCACGCGCACGCGCAAGGTGCGCCGCGGCTACATCGGCGAGCGCTACCAGGTGCTCGTCGACGCGCTGTACGGCGGCCGGGCCGAGCAGTACATCGAGACGCAGGTGAAATTCGAGGACGGCCGCAGCGGCATGGTCTCGGCGACGCTGAAGATCTCCGACGCGAAGACCTTCCCCGCCATGAAAAGAGCAGCCTGACCATGGCAGAACGCAAGATCGGCGACGTCATCCTCGACGTCAAGAACATCAGCCTGCGCTTCGGTGGCGTGAAGGCGCTCACCGACATCAGCTTCGACGTGCGCGAGCACGAGGTGCGCGCCATCATCGGCCCCAACGGCGCCGGCAAGAGCTCGATGCTGAACTGCATCAACGGCGTCTACACGCCGCAGGACGGCTCGATCACGCTGCGCGGCCAGACCTTCAAGCACATGAACTCGCGCCAGGTGGCGGAGTCGGGCATCGCGCGCACCTTCCAGAACCTGGCGCTGTTCAAGGGCATGAGCGTGCTCGACAACATCATGACCGGCCGCAACCTGCGCATGAAGAGCAACCTCTTCCAGCAGGCGATCCGCTGGGGCGCCGCCGAGCGCGAGGAGATCGTGCACCGCGAGTTCGTCGAGCGCATCATCGACTTCCTCGAGATCCAGGCCTACCGCAAGACGCCGGTGGGCCGCCTGCCCTACGGGCTGCAGAAGCGCGTCGACTTGGGCCGCGCGCTGGCGATGGAGCCCAGCCTGCTGCTGCTCGACGAGCCGATGGCCGGCATGAACGTCGAGGAGAAGCAGGACATGAGCCGCTTCATCCTCGACGTCAACGACGAATACGGCACCACCATCGTGCTGATCGAGCACGACATGGGCGTCGTCATGGACATCTCCGACCGCGTGGTCGTGCTCGACTACGGCAGGAAGATCGGCGACGGCACGCCCGACGCGGTGCGTCAGAACCCGGACGTCATCAGCGCCTACCTCGGCACGAGCCACTGAGAGCACACGACCATGGGCTTCTTCCTCGAGACTCTGTTCGGCGGCCTGATGGCCGGCATGCTGTATTCGCTGATCGCGCTGGGCTTCGTGCTGATCTTCAAGGCCTCGGGCGTGTTCAACTTCGCGCAGGGCGCGATGGTGCTGTTCGCCGCGCTCGCGATGGCGCGCTTCTCGGAATGGATTCCGAAGGGGCTGGGCATCGAGAACAAGGTGCTGGGCAACGTGCTCGCCTTCGCTGCCGCGATGCTGGTGATGGTCGTCGTGGCCTGGCTGATCGAGCGGCTGGTGCTGGGCAAGCTGGTCAACCAGGAAGGCATCACGCTGCTGATGGCCACGCTGGGCATCACCTACTTCCTCGACGGCTTCGGCCAGACCCTGTTCGGCAGCCAGATCTACAAGATCGACGTCGGCCTGCCCAAGGATCCGCTGTTCCTGTTCGACAGCGTGTTCCCCGGCGGCGTGCTGATCAGCCAGGAAGACCTCTACGCCGCGGTGATCGCCGCCGCGCTGGTCGCCGCGCTGAGCCTGTTCTTCCAGAAGACCGCCACCGGCCGCGCGCTGCGCGCGGTGGCCGACGACCACCAGGCCGCGCAGTCGATCGGCATCCCGCTCAATCGCATCTGGGTGATCGTCTGGAGCGTGGCCGGCTTCGTCGCCCTGGTCGCCGGCGTGATCTGGGGCAGCAAGCTGGGCGTGCAGTTCTCGCTGTCGCTGGTGGCGCTGAAGGCGCTGCCGGTGGTGATCCTCGGCGGCCTCACCTCGGTGCCCGGCGCCATCATCGGCGGGCTGATCATCGGCGTGGGCGAGAAGCTCTCCGAGGTCTACATCGGCCCGATGTTCGGCGGCGGCATCGAGATCTGGTTCGCCTACGTGCTGGCATTGCTCTTTCTTCTCGTGCGGCCGCAGGGCCTGTTCGGCGAGAAGATCATCGACCGCGTCTGAGCACGAAGGAGAAGAACCATGCTCTACCGCGAAAACGGCCAGTTCAAGACCACCTACCGCGCCGACCAGGCGGTGTTCCCGATCGCGCAGGACCGCATCGCCATCGGCCTGATCTTCCTCGTCGCGGCGGTGCTGGTCCCGCTCACGGCGCCGGAGTACCTGTTCCGCGCCATCCTCATCCCGTTCCTGATCCTGTCGCTGGCGGCGCTGGGCCTGAACATCCTGGTCGGCTACTGCGGGCAGATCTCGCTGGGCACCGGCGCCTTCATGGCGGTGGGCGCCTATGCGGCCTACAACTTCCAGGTGCGCATCGAGGGCATGCCGCTGATCCTGTCGCTGCTGCTCGGCGGCGCCTGCGCCACGGTGATCGGGGTGCTGTTCGGCATCCCGTCGCTGCGCATCAAGGGCCTGTACCTCGCGGTGGCGACACTGGCCGCGCAGTTCTTCGTCGACTGGGCGATGCTGCGCATCAAGTGGTTCACCAACAACTCCTCGTCCGGCTCGGTCAGCGTGGCCGAACTGAACGTGCTCGGCCTGCCGATCGACACGCCGGTGCAGAAGTACCTGTTCTGCCTGGCCTTCCTGATCGTCTTCGGCATGCTGGCGAAGAACCTGGTGCGCGGCCACATCGGACGCGAATGGATGGCCATCCGCGACATGGACGTCGCCGCCGCGGTGATCGGCATCCGCCCGGTCTACGCCAAGCTCACCGCCTTCGCCGTCAGTTCCTTCATCGTCGGCGTGGCCGGCGCGCTGTGGGGCTTCGTGCACCTGGGCTCGTGGGAGCCGGCGGCCTTCTCGATCGACCGCTCGTTCCAGCTGCTGTTCATGGTCATCATCGGCGGCCTGGGCTCGATCATGGGCAGCTTCTTCGGCGCCGCCTTCATCGTCGTGCTGCCGATCGTGCTGGACAACCTGCCGTACTGGTTCGGCATCCCGATCGACACCGCGCTGGCTTCGCACCTGACGTTCATGATCTTCGGCGCCTTGATCGTGTTCTTCCTGATCGTCGAGCCGCACGGCCTGGCACGCCTGTGGTCCATCGGCAAGGAGAAGCTGCGCCTGTGGCCCTTCCCTCACTGACAAGCACGTTCTCACCCACGCACTGACGAGTGCCCTTTCCACCTCTGGAGGCAGACATGAAGTTGAAGTCCCTTGCAATGGCCGCGACGATCGCCGCGAGCGGCCTGGCCAGCTTGGCCATGGCGCCCGCCGCCTTCGCCCAGGCGAAGGAGCAGTTCTTCCCGGTGCTGGTGTACCGCACCGGCGCCTACGCGCCCAACGGCATCCCGTTCGCCAACGGCTACGTCGACTACCTCAAGCTGGTGAACGCCCAGGGTGGCATCAACGGCGTCAAGGTCAGCTTCGAGGAATGCGAGACCGGCTACGCCACCGACAAGGGCGTGGAGTGCTACGAGCGCCTGAAGGGCAAGGGCGCCACGGTGTTCCAGCCGCTGTCCACCGGCATCACCTTCGCGCTCACCGAGAAGGCCCCGGGCGACAAGATCCCGCTCATCACCGCAGGCTACGGCCGCAGCGAGAGCACCGACGGCAACGTCTTCAAGTGGAACTTCCCGCTCACCGGCACCTACTGGGACGCCGCCGACATCCTGGTGCAGCACGTGGGCAAGAAGGAAGGCGGCCTGGACAAGCTCAAGGGCAAGAAGATCACCCTCGTGTACCACGACAGCCCGTACGGCAAGGAGCCGATCCCGCTGCTGCAGGAACGCAGCAAGATGCTCGGCTTCGAGCTGCAGCTGCTGCCGGTGACGCACCCCGGCGTGGAGCAGAAGGCCGCCTGGCTGCAGGTGCGCCAGACGCGCCCGGACTACGTGTTCCTGTGGGGCTGGGGCGTGATGAACTCCACCGCGCTGAAGGAGGCGGTGGCCACCGGCTATCCGCGCGACAAGATGTACGGCGTGTGGTGGGCCGGCGCCGAGCCGGACGTGAAGGACGTGGGCGACGGCGCCAAGGGCTACAACGCGCTGGCGCTGCAGCACGGTGCCGAGCCGAACTCGAAGATCGTCAAGGACGTGCTCGAGAAGGTGCACGGCAAGGGCCAGGGCACCGGACCGAAGGAGGAAGTCGGGCAGGTGCTCTACATGCGCGGCCTGACGGCGGCCATGCTGTCGATCGAAGGCGTGCGCCGCGCGCAGGAGCGCTACGGCAAGGGCAAGCTGATGACCGGCGAGCAGGCGCGCTGGGGCTACGAGAACCTGGCACTCGACCAGAAGAAGCTCGACGCGCTCGGCTTCGCCGGCGTGATGCGTCCGATCAGCACCTCCTGTGCCGACCACCGCGGCGCCACCTGGGCGCGCGTGCACAACTGGGACGGCGCGAAGTGGAACTTCAGCTCCGACTGGTACCAGAGCGACGAGTCGATCATCAAGCCGATGATCAAGAGCGCCGCCGACAAGTACGCGGCCGAGAAGAAGCTCACGCGCAGAACGCCGGAAGATTGCCAGTCCTGACCCACCCCCGGAGCGGCTCACGCCGCTCCCCCTCAAGGGGGCGCCGCCAGCGGCCCGGCCAAGCCGGTTCCGCGGCGGCCACTTGATCGACCGAGGCTTCATGAGCAACAT
>CXWL01003715.1_pt1 | contig 12301 bp, 12 predicted proteins | sample 590931 | NCBI WGS metagenome assembly CXWL01 (sample SAMEA3498368, study PRJEB10139) | groundwater metagenome | biome: water well; material: biofilm material | place: Germany | collected 2015-04-27
CTCCCAGCATACGATAAGGCGCGTACTTGTTTACAGTAAGCGCGTTAAATCTCCGCGAGCAAACCCGTGCAACGGGTTCGCCATATTTTTCCCCAACGCGATCACTTTGAACAACTCACCCATCTCTGCCGGGCTGGTGAGTTTTTGTAGTTGCGCCGAGAGCGGCAAGTAGTCGCGCAGATTTTCTGGTGAGGTATCTTTTAATAATTCGGTGATGCCGCAGTTGATGAGGAAGAATGCCTGTGAGGTGTAGCCCATCAGTTCCAGACCTGCATCAATGCCGCATTCGGCGATGTCGGTGAAATTTACATGGACAGTGATGTCCTGTAAGCCGGGCAGGAAAAACGGGTCATCATGCGCGTGATGGCGGTAGTGGCACATCAACGTGCCGTTGCTGCGCTGTGGATGATAGAACTCACGCGTACCAAAACCGTAGTCGATGAACAACATCGCGCCCTGTTCCAGTCGCTGTGCAAGGCTGTTGATGAGTCCTTGAGCGGCGAGACAAATTTCGCTGAGATACCCATCTGGCACGGAAATTTTTTGCGCAACTGCTAATAAATTTTCATCACTGATGGCGTGTTCTTGCCACACAAAATCATTACCGTTCAGTGCTACGCCGCGCTCTGTGATTGCGCTGTCCTGCCAATGCACCAGATGCACGGGCAAGGCATCCAGCACTTCATTGGCGATAATTGCGCCGTTGAATTTTGTTGGTAAAGTATCGAGCCAATGCAAGCGATTGAACAAATGCGGCAAGCGTTCGCGTATAAGTATTTGCTGGCGTTCGCGCAAGTCAGCACTAACTTCGAGAATCGAATAGCTGTCTGGCAAGCTTCCAAGTTGCTCCAATTCGGCCAGCATGTCCGCCGCTAATTTTCCGCTACCCGCGCCCAGCTCCAAAATGTGCGGCGCGCTGTGCAACATGATTTCTGCCACTTGCTTTGCCACGGTACGCCCGAATAACGGTGAGAGTTCCGGCGCGGTGATGAAGTCCCCTGCCTCGCCAAACTTGTGCGCCCCAGCTGTGTAATAGCCCAAGCTTGGTGCGTACAAAGCCAATTCCATGTAGCGCGCAAATGAAATCCAGCCACCATTTGCGGCGATGTCGCGACGAATCAATTCGCAAAGTTGCGTGCTGTGTTGCACGGCTTCCGCGCTGGGTGCGGGTAGGGTGGGGTGGTTGAGCATGGTCGAGTATAATTCGCAGATGAGCGATTTTATCAGCTAGCTCGCAAATAAGGACGACGGTATATGCAAGACAAAGTGGTGCTGGTAACGGGTGGAGCGAAGCGGGTGGGCGCGGCGATTTGTCGCGGTCTGCATGCGGCTGGCGCAACCGTAGCCGCGCATTACCGCCATGCTGAAAGCGATGCGCTGGCGTTGCAAAACGAATTGAATGGTCTGCGCCCGAACAGTGCTGCGGTGTTTCAAGCAGACTTGCTCGACTTGAATTCCTTGCCGACATTGGTGAGTAATGTCATCGCAAAATTTGGTCGATTAGATGCGCTGGTGAACAACGCATCGAGCTTTTACCCCACACCCCTAGCGCAAGCGAACCAAAAGGATTGGGATGATTTGCTGGGTAGCAACCTGAAAGCTCCGCTGTTTCTTGCGCAAGCTGCGGCAGATGAGTTGAGTCATCGGCATGGCTGCATCGTGAACATCGCCGATATTCATGCGGAACGACCCTTGCACGGATACTTGCTGTACAACGTTGCTAAAGCGGGGTTGGTCGCACTCACTCGCGGACTGGCAGTGGAAATGTCGCCGCAAGTGCGGGTCAACGCGGTCGCACCGGGGCCTATTTTGTGGCCGGAAAATGAAGTATGGGCAGATGAAGAACAACGCCGCAAAATTGTCGCGCACACTCTTTTGAAGCGAGCCGGAGAGCCGGACGACATTGCCAAGACCGTGGTTTTTTTGATTCAAGATGCGCCATATATCACCGGACAAGTTATTGCCGTTGATGGCGGACGCAGCATCAATTTTTGAGAGCTTCACTATGAACAACATCATTCAATCGGTACAACTTGAACAAGCTGAGGGTCGCCATTCCAGCAATTTCAATCGCCTGCGCGGGCGGCTCGAACATCATGTCGGGCAAGCCATCGCCGACTACAACATGATCGAAGATGGCGACAGCGTGATGGTGTGTTTGAGCGGTGGCAAAGACTCTTACACCTTGCTGGATATTTTGTTGGCGTTGCGCAAACGCGCACCGATTGATTTTCGCATCGTGGCAATGAACCTCGACCAGAAGCAGCCAGGCTTTCCGGCGGATGTTTTGCCGAATTACCTGAAGAAAATCGGCGTGGAATATCACATCGAAACGCAGGACACTTACGCTATCGTTAAAGAAAAAATCCCTGAGGGAAAAACCACCTGCTCGCTGTGTTCAAGGTTGCGGCGCGGCATCATCTATCGTGTGGCGGGTGAGCTGGGTGCGAATAAAATCGCGCTGGGGCATCACCGTGACGACATGATCGAAACACTGTTTCTGAATTTGTTTTTTGCCGGAAAACTCAAGGCCATGCCGCCCAAACTGGTGACGGACAAGGGTGACCATATCGTGATTCGTCCGCTGGCATTTTGCGCGGAAAAAGACATCGCGCGTTTTGCGCGTGCAATGGAGTTCCCCATCATTCCGTGCAATTTGTGCGGCGCGCAAGAAAACCTGCAACGCCAAAATGTGAAGCAGATGCTGGCAGAGTGGGAGCGTCAATATCCGGGACGCACCCAAACTATTTTTACCGCCATGCAAAGCGTGTCGCCGTCTCATTTGCTGGATGAAACTTTATTTGATTTCAAGAATCTCTTGCCTGGACAAAAGGTGGAGGAAGGTGACATCGCATTCGATATGGCCGAGTAACACCTGTATGATGCTTGCCGCAACGCTTCGTTGATTTGTTTATTGGATTTTATTTTTAAGGAGTAAGTTATGTTGTTACGTCATCTTGTTGCACTGTCTCTCATTACGGCAAGCAGCACCGCACTTGCGGATACCTTTGATATTAACTTGCGCGATACCAGCGCCCAACTGCAATACAGTGCCGCGCTGGGCAGTTCCACGCTGGGCAAAAATGAAATGCACCTCGGCTACCTCTACACCAGCAAAACCAACTCCTACGCGGATTTCGGTATCTTGGTCAAAGATGAAGTCAGCCCCAATGCTCCCGGATTAACCGTCGGTGTCGGTTTCAAAGGGTTACTGGCTAAAGTGAATACCAACACTGCCTCCGCACTCGCGCTGGGCGGTCAAGTGCGTTACGCCGCTCCCGCCGTACCGCGTATTGGTTTCTCTGCATCCGCTTACTGGTCACCCAACATCCTGACCTTCGGCGATGCGGATCGCACTGTCGAAACAGGCGCACGTCTGGAATATGAAGTTATCCCGCAAGCGACGGCCTACATTGGCTATCGCAAAATCAATGTCGGTTTGAAAAATGCGGGTGAAGCCAAGCTGGAAGAAGGCGCGCACATTGGTGTGAGACTATCGTTCTAATCGTAGTGTTGGTCACCACCAACGCTAATTTTCTAGCAGCTACTCCACTGCGATCTTGAAAATCAGCTTGCGAATTGCGCCACTACTCACCAGCGGCGCATGCGCATCTTCGGGGAAGAAAATACAAAATGCGCCCGCAGGCACGGTAATCCAGCTATCCGGCGCATCGTCAAAAAACTGGATGTCACGCTCGCTGTTGTATTCCACGATTGGCTGATGACAATCAGACAAAGGCTTCCAGCCCATCTCGTCTATCCCCGCTAACACCAACTGAATATCGATGTACTTGCGGTGACATTCCAGCTTTGCCTCTGCACGTGTGCGACCATTCGCTTCTTCCACAATCACAAACAATTGCTTGTCGATGATGTCATGCACACCGGGAGTTAAAGCATGCAAATCGGTGTTGCGGATGTAGTCGAATGCGCGAGAGAACAGCGGGTGCAGTGCGGCGTAGTGGGAGGATTGGGAGAGAGTGGAGAAAATCAAAGACCAAGATTCCCTTGGCGTGCAGAAGCTGGCAATGGCAATTCATCAGTTTTTATCACTTCGATGTTTGCTCTCCTTCCATATCGAGCTATATCGCTGTCATCCGAATAAATGATAGTTACATTATGAGCCGCTGCTATGGCTACAATTTGCCAATCGAATTTTATTTTTGACTTTGATACTTGCTGTTTTGCCTTGGAATCCAGTGCTTCCTCAAGCAACAAGGCACATTCCATAGCAGCTCTTGAATCAAACGATGTAATTTGAAATGCAGATTTAACCGAAAGTTTTTCATGAATTTCTTCTCGCGCTTTTCCTGCGCGAACCATCAACTCTGTAAGTGCTGGAGTTGGAATTAGTATTTTAGTGCGCTGTTTTTGAAGTTCCATAACCAGATGATCTAGCTTGGCGCGACGATCACCCTTAAGGCGTGGATTGAATAGGTCTATTAGCACAGAGGCATCAAAGGCAACAGCCATCAATCACCTCTCAGTTTTCTAAGTTCAGCCTGCGGGTCATCCATTTCATTCCACGGATTGCCTTCAACTGCTCGCAACTCATTTACGAGTTGTTCTAACGGTGCGTCATTGAGCACCTCAAAACTCTTAATATCGAATTGCTCAAGCTCCCATTTGCGCTCTGGAGTGCGACACCACTTTCCATTCCCCGCTACTCGCACAGGCTTATCAAAAAGAAATGTTGCTAATTGGCGAGCAAGATCGCGGTTGGTTTGACACTTGTAAATAGCCTTGCCTTCGCCCTCAATCCAAACTGGAACCGAGTCATCTTTCCCTCCAACGCGGATGACCACGCCATCCAACTCGCCTTGCTCATGAACAATAACTTCTTCAGTCAGAGGTGTTTTCTTGCCGGGAAAATTTAGAACAATGCCGCCATTCTTTATTCTTAGAGTGGCCGATGCATTGTCTTCGCGTAGCATCCGATTTATTTCCAGATTGGCTTTCACTAAATCAGGCGGAGCGTCAAAAGTGCCTACAAGACGCAGGCGCGCTGTGACTTTAGGGGCAGCCTCATGTTCAACGGCAATCTCTGGAATGGCACTACCCTTACGAACCTTCAAGAAATGAACATGATTCTCGTCACCAAACATAACCGAAAGTTTCGCTAAATATTTGGCGAGCTTAACCATTGGAAGCGTTTCAGGCTTCCAAACGTCAATGCGAAAATCATAGTGAATCAAATCTTTCATAGGTCGCGGTCTAATGGCAGCCATTTTTTAGCTGTTTGCTCTATAAATCAACGGGTACATTGTGCATCTGTGAATTGCTAAGCGTCAACTTGCAATTAAATGAACCTCGCCACCATACCCTTAGCTAACTCGCCCTGCAACGGTATCTGCACACGATGCCCGCTGCCCGGCGCGGTAGTGAGTGCTTCACCTTTGAGGCTGCGCATTTCATTCAGCACCACAATTTGATTGCCGGAAGGATGAATGATTTCCAACTTATCGCCGACTTGAAATTTGTTCTTCACGTCGATCTCGGCCATGCCATTTGCGCATGCCACGATGTCGCCGACGTATTGTTGGCGGAAGCTTTCTGAGTGGCCGCGCATGTAGTTTTGCTGTTCGTGGGTGTGGTGGCGTTCGTAGAAGCCGTCGGTGTAGCCACGATTCGCCAGCGCATCCAGTGCGCCGAGTAAGCTCAGGTTGAATGGACGTTCTGCCACTGCATCGTCGATGGCTTGGCGATACACCTGCGCGGTGCGGGCCACGTAGTAGATGGATTTGGTTCGGCCTTCGACTTTGAGTGAATCAATGCCAATCTTCGCCAATCGTTCGACGTGCTCCACTGCGCGCAGGTCTTTGGAATTCATGATGTAGGTGCCGTGCTCATCTTCCATCACGGGCATCAATTCATTGGGGTGATCCTGGCGCGAGATGACGTACACGCGGTCTGCCATTGGGTGACGGGCTTGCCCGCCGCAATCGGATAACGCGGATTGACTCAACGCCTTGTCGAAATCGAAATCAATTTTTTGAATATCGCCCGTTCCATCTTCTGCGGCGTTGTCCACTTTGTAATCCCAGCGGCACGAGTTGGTACACGTGCCTTGATTCGCATCGCGGTGATTAAAATAGCCTGAGAGCAGGCAGCGACCGGAATAGGCGATGCACAGCGCACCATGCACGAACACTTCCAGCTCCATGTCCGGGCATTGCTGGCGGATTTCTTCAATCTCATCCAGCGACAATTCACGCGACAAAATCACGCGAGCAAGCCCGAGTGATTTCCAAAATTTTACCGCCGCGTAATTGACGGTATTAGCTTGTACCGACAGATGAATTGGCACTTCAGGCCAACGCTCGCGCACCATAGCGATCAGGCCGGGGTCGGCCATGATGAGCGCGTCCGGCTGCATGGCGATGACTGGCTCCATATCCGCCATGTAGGTTTTGACTTTGGCGTTATGCGGCATCAGGTTGCTGGCGACGAACAATTTCTTGCCCAGCGCATGTGCTTCCTGAATGCCGATTTGCAACTCTTCCAATTGGAATTCGTTGTTGCGCGCGCGCAAGGAATAGCGCGGTTGTCCGGCATACACTGCGTCTGCGCCAAAAGCATACGCGGCACGCATTTTGTCCAGTGTTCCTGCCGGCAATAAGAGTTCAGGTGATTTCTTCATAGTATGTTCCCCCACCCCAGCCCTCCCTCGGTGGGAGAGGGTGTGAAACGGCTAAGCGTGATAACCGAGTCGGTTCAAAATCTCCAAAGAGGCGTTCGCTTGGTTCAATGTGTAGAAGTGCAAACCGGGTGCGCCACCCGCGATGAGTTTTTCGCACAGTTGGGTGACGACATCAAGACCAAATGCCTGCACCGACTCAGTATCATCGCCATAGCCTTCCATGGTCTTGCGCATCCAGCGCGGAATCTCTGCACCGCACATGTCGGAGAAACGCGCCAGTTGCGAGAACTTCATAATCGGCATGATGCCCGGTACGATGGGTGCGGTGATGCCCAGCTTGCGAGAATCCTCTACAAAGCGAAAGTAGGCATCCGCATTGTAAAAGTATTGGGTAATAGCAGAGTTCGCACCTGCACTGACTTTGCATTTGAAGTTGATCAAGTCGTCATATGCCGATCTGGCTTGCGGGTGAAACTCAGGGTAAGCCGCCACTTCGATATGGAAGTGCTCGCCAGTCTGGGCTCGAATGAACGACACCAGTTCGTTGGCATATTGAAACTCGCCGATGCTGCCCATGCCGGATGGTAAATCACCGCGCAGTGCAACGATGCGCTTGATGCCCAGATTTTTGTAGGCGAGCAAAAGCGTGAGGATATTTTCGCGTGTAGAGCCCACGCAGGACAGATGCGGTGCGGCATGGTAGCCTTCGGCATGGATCAATCGGATGGTTTCCATGGTGCGATCTTGCGTGGAGCCACCCGCACCAAATGTTACCGAGAAAAACTCAGGGTTGAGTGTTGCCAATTGCTTGCGCACGGCAGTCAATTTTTCTAAGCCTTCAGGTGTTTGTGGCGGGAAGAATTCAAAGCTGATAGGTGGTTTTTTCATAGTAAATTATTTTTTTAACAGTTGATTGGCCGCTGAAGAAAGTGCCCAAGAAAAAATACTGTACAGCACCGCACCCATTACGCCATGCCAGAAACTATCGACCACAAAGCCTTTTAACGCCGAGCCAACAAACCAAAACAAAAATCCGTTGATGGCAAAAATGAACAGGCCGAGTGTGACGAGCGTGATAGGTAGCGTGAGCACCAGTAAAACGGGGCGTATTAGCGTGTTGACGAAACCCAAAGCGAATGCGGCGATCAACGCAGCCAGGTAGCTATCGATATGTATGCCGGGTACGAAATTCGCCACGGCAACGAGTGCCAATGCGTTTAATGCCCAGAGGATTAACAGTTTCATTTTTTAGGAAGCCTTTGCCTTTTTGCTACGTGGTTTAGGCTTGGCTGAACGAGCGCGTATTGCCGCCGCAAAACCCAACTGACACCACTCGCTCATCGCTACAGGTGACTCAAGACAAGCGGGTGGAGCAGACCAATACGATACTTCAACGATACGATCTTTGCTCTGGTAAGTAAAAGGATGGCTGTCTTCTTTTTTGAACTGCGCCACATTCATTGCATCGGCTTTGAAAAACAATTCATCCCCAACAATCAATGCGAACATCATCCCGTCACGATAGATGCCATGCCCGCCAAACATCTTGCGCGCGGATACCGTCGCCCAATCTGACATAACCTCCACGACATAGTCTGCAAATTCATTACGGGCGGAGGGCATAGTTTAATTAGCTTTTAAGTTTTGAATGCTTCGAAATTTTGTCATTCCCGCGAAAGCGGGAATCCAGCCAAACAAAAAAGCACTCCGCAACGCGGAGACAAAACCAAAAGCCTTTTTGATAAAAGCACTGGATTCCCGCTTTCGCGGGAATGACGCAACTTGGTATTCAAAAATAAGTTTAGTAGCGGTAGTGGTTGGCTTTATAAGGGCCATCCTTAGACACGCTAATATAAACCGCTTGCTGGTCGGTCAATGTGCTCAACTGCGCATTTAGCGTGGTCAATTGCAAACGCGCCACTTTTTCATCCAAATGTTTAGGCAGGGTGTAAACGCCGATTGGATAATCTTTGGTGCGTGTGAACAACTCGATCTGCGCGATGGTCTGGTTCGCAAATGACGAAGACATCACATAAGAAGGGTGTCCCGTGCCACAACCCAGATTCACTAAGCGACCTTCTGCCAACAGCAGGATTTTTTTACCATCGGGGAAAATAACGTGATCAACTTGCGGCTTGATGTTGTCCCACGTGTATTGTTTGAGTGAGGCGACATCAATTTCATTGTCGAAGTGACCAATGTTGCACACGATGGCTTGATTCTTCATCTTCTTCATGTGATCGTGGGTGATGACATGGTAGTTGCCTGTTGCCGTAACGAAGATGTCACCGTGTTCGCACGCGTAATCCATGGTCACTACGCGATAGCCTTCCATCGCCGCTTGCAGCGCGCAGATAGGATCAATTTCGGTCACCCACACTTGGGCGGACAGCGCACGCAAGGCTTGTGCAGAACCTTTACCCACATCGCCATAACCCGCAACAACAGCAATCTTGCCCGCCACCATTACGTCCGTCGCGCGCTTGATCGCATCGACCAGCGATTCGCGACAACCATACAGGTTATCGAACTTGGATTTGGTTACGCTGTCGTTCACGTTAATAGCGGGGAATTTCAACTCGCCGCGTTCAAACATCTGGTAAAGACGATGCACACCCGTGGTGGTTTCTTCGGTCACGCCTTTCACCGCGGCGAGACGCACGGAGTACCAAGTTTTATCCACCGCCAACTTGGCTTTGATGGAATTGAACAAGCAGATTTCTTCTTCCGAACCGGGATTATTTAACAGCGACGCATCCTTTTCGGCACGTGCGCCCAGATGTAACAACAACGTAGCATCGCCGCCATCATCCAAAATCATGTTGGAATGAACGCCATCTGCCCATTCAAAAATACGATGGGTGTAATCCCAATAATCAACCAACGATTCGCCCTTAACCGCGAACACGGGCGTGCCTGTTGCGGCAATGGCAGCAGCAGCGTGATCCTGTGTGGAGTAGATGTTGCAAGAAGCCCAGCGCACTTCTGCGCCCAATGCTTTCAACGTCTCAATCAACACGCCCGTTTGGATAGTCATGTGCAGTGAGCCCGTGATGCGCGCGCCGCGCAAGGGTTGAATTGCCGCGTATTCATTGCGAATCGCCATCAGACCGGGCATTTCGATTTCGGCAATGGCAAGTTCTTTGCGTCCCCATGCGGCGAGGGACATGTCGGCGACGATATAGTCGGTGAATTTTTGTGTTGCAGCGTTCATAACAGCTCCATTCATAAAGTTAAATGAATGGGTGCCGTTGAAACAAGTGACCCCTTTCAAGCCTGGCCAAACTAAATTGGTCGCAGCACCCCTCGAAAGGAGGCGAAATTATATCCGTTAATTCAAATTTCTCGAAATCTTGCAAGATTTCTGTAAATAATGCCGAGCCTACAAATTAACTTTCGCATGCTAATTTGTAGGCACAATCGCCATCTAAAGCACGGCTAACTTCTAATCCCCGCCAGCATTTTCTCCAACCGCTTCACCGACACGGTCACAGGCGTTTTCAGTTCCTGCGCAAATAGCGAGACACGCAGTTCCTGCATCATCCAGATGAATTCATTCACGCGCGGATCGGCATTACCTTGCTGCGCTTGCCGCAGTTTTTGCATGGCTTGTAGCAACGGTTGTAGCTGGCTCATGCACTGCGCATCGCGCGCCGGGTTGCTGCGCAGTTTTTCGATGCGCAGGTTAATGGCTTTGAGGTAGCGCGGCACGTGTTGCAGGCGTTCATAGTGCGTATCCGCAACGAAGCGTTTGCCGAGCAAGCTATCGAGTTGGCTGCGCACATCCTGGTTGGCTTGGTTATGTGTCTTTAGCTGCGGAAGATTTTTTTGTACCAGTTGGTATTCACTCAAAACATTTCCGACCAGCCGCGCCAACTCTTGCGCAATGAGCAACAGGCGATTTTTAGCTTCTTTGCCGCGCGCGGTAAATTCCGCTTCATTGGTGGGCAACGGGTCACCCAGACAACACCGCTCGAAGGTGATTACCAATATCTGCTGATGCAATTCTTGTTGTGTGCCGAACGGCATGAACAACATGCCGAGCTTTTGCGCTTCGGGCAGATTCTTTTCCAGGTACTTCACCTGCTCCTTCAGCAGCAGCATAAACAAACGGCGCAACCCGCCACGATGCGCGGATTGTGCGGCATCACGCGTATCAAAAGCGCGCAACACCACGGCATCTCCGTCATCCACCAGTGCGTTGAATAGCGTCACGGTTTGTCCGGCACGTTTCACTTCGCGGGTTTCGATAAAATTGCCGAAGCTCCATGAGGTGTAGTGTTCTTCTGATTCAACGCTGTCCTTGTTAACCTGAACGAATGCTCCCCCACCCCAGCCCTCCCCCGTCTCGCCTGTGCGAGCAGCTTTGCTGCCGCTCGCGGCGGGGATGCCCCTTGCGGGTGATGGGAGAGGGAGTTGGTTCGCTGATGTTCGATCCCCGCCAATCTGTACCCTCTCCCTCTGGGGGAGGGTTAGGGAGGGGGTGACACGCGGCGAAAGTTCGCCATGCAGTTGCGAAAAATTGCGAGACATGCCGAGCTGCCTGCCGTGTTCATCCACCACGCGAAAGTTCATTAGCAAATGCGGCGGCAATTGCTCCAAGCGAAACGCATCCAACGGCACGTCGAGTTGTTTTTGCTCGCGGATGTAACGTGCCAACGTCAGCAACAACGGCATGTTGGCTGACGGCACGTCACGACAAAATGCCGCAGAAAATTCCGGTACGGGTACTAAATTTCGGCGCAATTTTTGCGGCAAGGTTTTAATCAACTGCGCCACCTTCTCTGCCAAGATGCCCGGAATCAGCCATTCGCAGCGCGCCGCTACCACTTGATTGATAAGTGCTAGCGGCACGGTGAGCGTAATGCCGTCGTCGTTCTTACCCGGTGAAAAGTTGTAACTCAAAGCGAAGCTGACATTATCAATTTTCAGTTGCGGGGGGAATTGGTCGGTGGTGATGCCTGCCGCTTCGTGACGCATCAGGTCGTCTTTTTTTAGATACAGTAATTTTGCATCAGTGCGTTCAGCTTCTTTGCGCCACACATCAAAGCTCGCACCGTTGTGAAGACCAGCCGGAATGCGGCTGTCGTAAAAAGCGAAGATCAATTCATCATCCACCAACACATCGGGACGACGCGCTTTATGTTCCAAGGCTTCAATGTCGGCAATCAATTTTTGATTGTGCTGGAAGAACGGCGCGCGTGTTTCAAACTCCCCGCCCACCAACGCCTGTCGAATAAAAATCTCACGCGATTCCGCCGCATTCATCGGCCCGTAATGCACGCGTTTCTTGGCATTCAGCAATAAGCCATGCAGGGTGCTGCGCTCATAAGCGGTGACTTGAGCAGGCTTTTTCTCCCAATGCGGATCGTAATAATGCCGCTTGATAAGATGCGCGCCAACCTCTTCCAGCCACTCCGGCTCGATGCGTGCCATGCAGCGTGCATACAAGCGATTCGTTTCGATCAGCTCGCCCGCCATCACCCACTTGCTGCCTTTTTTCGCCAACACCGAATTGGATGCAATGAAAAATTTGATGCCGCGCGCACCCAGATATTCATTGCCATCGACACTCTTCATGCCGATGTTACCGAGCAGCCCGCACAATAGGGCTTTGTGGATTTGCTCGTAGGTGGCGGGTTGAGCGGTTTCCTTGCTGAC
>CXWL01003118.1_pt1 | contig 12297 bp, 18 predicted proteins | sample 590931 | NCBI WGS metagenome assembly CXWL01 (sample SAMEA3498368, study PRJEB10139) | groundwater metagenome | biome: water well; material: biofilm material | place: Germany | collected 2015-04-27
CGAGGCAGGCTCCTATGGAAAAGATACCAGAGGGCTCATTCGCCTCCACCAATTCAACAAAGTCGAGTTGGTCGTGTTTGCGAAACCGGAACAGTCGTATGAGGAATTGGAACGCTTGACTGGCCATGCCGAAGCGATCTTGCAAGGACTGGGACTTCACTACCGGGTGATCACGCTCTGCACCGGCGATATGGGGTTCTCTGCGGCAAAGACCTACGACATCGAAGTCTGGCTGCCGGCGCAAAACCATTTTCGAGAAATCTCATCCTGCAGCAACTTCGAAGGGTTTCAAGCCAGGCGCGGCGGCATTCGATATAAAGGCCCCGCCGGGAAAAAAGATGCGAAGACAGAGTTCGTCCATACTCTCAACGGGTCCGGACTTGCCGTTGGCCGGACACTCGTGGCCATTCTCGAAAACTACCAGCAGCCCGATGGAAGCATCACGATTCCGGACGTCCTGCGTCCCTACATGGGGGGGCTTGAGCGGATTCACAACGAATAGGGTAGAATCCAAACGTCCTAAGCGTACAGAGGTTGAGTTGGAGGGGTGACGGAGCGGCCGAACGTGCCAGTCTTGAAAACTGGAGACCTCGCAAGGGGTCCGCGAGTTCAAATCTCGCCCCCTCCGCCAACGCCTCAAATAGATCCATGCCTTCTGGCAGTCGGCCTCTCCATTTCCTGATATCCCTTCCAGAACAGAACGAAGTGCTCGCTTCCCCCTCTGAGATAGCAACCTCGACCCACGTTTCCAATCACCCCAATACGTATCACGCATATTCGGACAGCACGTTCAACGAGGCATTTAGCCATAGCCTAAGTCCTGCCACGGAAGCACATAATGCCAGCAAGCATACTATTGTCGTAAGCGCTTAATAGTTAACAGCAATTCTCAATCCGTAACATCCTGACAGTTTCTTGAAATCCCCCCCATTAGTCCTACCCCACCTACCTCTACGGTATTTTCAAAAGTGCAGCCCTATCGCAATATCACGCGCATAGCGCGCCTCAACGGGCATCACTTCTTGAAGGAGAGATCGATGCACAAACAGATCGGGAAGATTGGGGCCATTCGTCGAGAGCTAGACGGGACAGCCTGCCCCTGCTGCGGTGGGCATAAGTATCAACTCGTGCTTCGGGGGAACATGCAGCCGCAATCTGGAGGACTCTTTGCCCGCTGCGCGCAATGTCAGCGCCCTCGAGGACTCAATGAAGGCCTCGGTCGAATTCTCTGGATGTAAAGAGCCGCCTCATCACCTCAATACAGAAGGAAGACACCATGCACGTCCTCTCTTCACCGATTCAATACTTACAGCGGCACAGAGCGCGCACAAAACAGAAACGAACCGCATTACATATGTTGACGCTCAGTGGCGCCATCCGGCCCAGCCATGTCGAGATCCGATACGCGCCCCCCCTGGCAGGCAGGACCGCCTCCCGCACGCAACCGACTGCGAGCGGGCATGCATTGACCCACCCGATCCCTCTACAGTCATGGGACCACAACATCACACTCAATGTGAACCAGACATGGCAATGGGCACGCAGCCTCTCATCTACACTCGTCCAGCTCGCCAAAAAACCCATCGTCCTTCAATGGACCAAACAGGTAGACATGTAAACCGTCGCCATTCGCGTCGATAATTTTTCTGGATCCATCTCGCGAATTACTTGTACCTCCCATAGGGCCTGAGGTAAGATCACGGCTCGCGTGCTGGTTGTCCTACGGTCATCAATCACGTCATCGATGATTGGGAACTCCGCAAAGAGCTGCGACGAGTGGAGAGGTGGCCGAGTGGCCGAAGGCAACGGTTTGCTAAACCGTCGTAGGGGCAAAACCCTTACCGAGGGTTCAAATCCCTCCCTCTCCGCCACAGCCCACCGCAACAGTGCGCGCGCAGAGAATGGGCAGCCAGACAACTTGATTTTTCTCAGCCGATCCTGTAACAGTGCCCTGCTTGTCTTGCCATGTTCCGTGCCGAGGTAGCTCAGTTGGTAGAGCACAGCCCTGAAAAGGCTGGTGTCGACAGTTCAATTCTGTCCCTCGGCACCACTAATCACTTCCCATTATATATTGATGACTGACTAGCCGGGACCATCCGTGCGTACGAATGGTCGTTGGATCATTTCACTTGGGGAAGACGCCCGAGATAGAACGTGGCAATGGCTACTGTCGCCGCAACATTTAAGGATTCCACGTCGCGACTGAGCGGGATGGTAAATCGAGTAGTGGCATGCGTGCGGATCTGAGCTGATAAACCACGGCTTTCATTGCCAACTGCAAATACACATTTCCGTGGCACCTGCCGAATCTCATCAATTGGAACAGTTCCCTCACCTGCCACTTCTGCAGTGAAAATCTGGCAGCTCTGCTGAATCAGCCCTGACACATCCTTGATAAAAAATATCGGCAGCGCGAGCAACACCCCGCTCGTGGCGCGAACCACCTTGGAATGATACACATCGGCAGAATCCGGCGTGAGCCACAGGGCACTCACGTTGAGACCAGCGGCTGTTCGAATAATCGCTCCAACATTGGCAGGATCTTGTAGCTGCTCTCCGAAAATTCCCAGGACAGTCCTCTGACTCAGAATCGTTCCTTCATTCCATATCGGCTGTCGTACCAGGGCGAGAATGCCTTGCGGCTCGTCGACATCGGACAGTTTCGAGAATTGGAAGTCAGGACAGGAATACTGCGGCTTCGAGACAGCCAATCGAACCAATCGGTCACCCTGCCCTTCCTTGAGCAGGTAACCGTGGGACGTCACGATTGTCAGGATCTGGCTCGGATACCGGGTGAGGAGATCCCGCACAGCGTGGGCGCCTTCGACCACGAAGGCGCCTTCCTGTGCTCGCACACGTCTATCGAGGAGAAGTTCGCGGATGTGCGCCCCTTGCGAGCGCGTCAGGAGTGGAAGTGAGTCAGCCACGCTTATACGTCACACTGGACACAATCGGTTCAGCGACGTTTCCGCCCAGATGCGGCCTCGGCAGCCCGAATCCGTTGAGCCCGTACTTTCGCCCGCTTGAGCGCAGTCAGCTTCCCGCTGGTCCGATCCTGCTCATGCTGAAGCTTGTCGAACTGAGACTGGAGGTGGAGCTTCTCTCGCTTGTGTAGCGTGGCGCATTCTTCTTGAGAAAGATGGATCCAATCGCCACAGGTCTTGGCCCGCTTAATCCGTTGTTCCAACGACTCACGCAACTGCTTGGAACGCATGCTCAAGAGCGATTTCAACGCCTCCTTACGCCGCTGGACTTCTTCTTCCTCTGCGATAATTCCGCGAATATCTGTTCCTAACATGACACGCCTCCTCGCTGAATCTGGAATAAACTTGGAGACGCATTATACCTGATTTCACCACGCATCTTCCACTGGAAGAAAATGCTCATAAGTCTTTGTTATTGAGGGGGTATCAAGCCACAAGTTCTAAGAGCGAGGTTGCAGAGAGAGATGCAATTCAGTATCATCGCACCATGGCACTCGGACAACAAATTCAAGCTTGGCGGGTCTCAAGAGGCCTCTCAGTAGAGGCTTTGGCAGCGGCATCCCATATCCAGACTTACCAATTAGAGGAAATTGAAGCAGAGCAAATTGATCCTTCCGCTTCAACCCTCGAAGCACTCGCGGCTGCCCTGAAAATTCCTCCGGCTTGGCTCTTTAGCCATCCGACTTCCTTTCGCACCTTGTTTGAGGATCCGGAAGAGCACGAGAATCCCATCCCCACAGGCCCCGATCCTGTCACAGAACGAATACTCGCGGGATCGCGCATGGATCGTTCGCTCTACGTCCTGCTGACGGCGATCATGCAAAGCGGCGAACCGAAATTGCTCCGTGCGGCGGAAGTGAATTTACGAAGCCTCGTCAAGCAAGCCAAACAGGCGACGATCCCCTGGCAGAACCGACCGTCTGGCCACTTCGAACCGCCGAGCGATTAGTTATTCGTGCGCGACGCGCGGGAAATGCAGGACGAGCGAGACAGGTTGACGACTGAAGTGTTGAGAAATTTGAACTCCGACCTTTAGTCTTCGGACTTCGGCCTTCGAGTCGCGCATGTCCCGCTTGTCTCGCTCAGAGTACTTGCAGGATGAAACACTTCAAGTAACGCGTCTCCGGCATCGTAGCGAAAATGGGATGGTCGCTCGCCTGCCCACGCTGTTCAAGCAGACGGACCTGCCTCTTCGCATCTCGTGCAGCCAGACGAATGCCCGTCCACAATTCCTGTTCAGTAACATGGTGTGAGCAGGAACTCGTGACCAGAAATCCTTCCGGCTTTGTGAGCCGCATCCCAAGCAAATTGACATCTTTGTATCCTGCCAAGGCACGAGGCACGGCCTGTTTACTGCGAGCAAAGGCCGGCGGATCGAGCAACACGAGGTCGTAGCGGCGCCCAGCCCGTTCGAGCTGTCGCATCTCCACAAACGCATCCGCCGGTCGATAGACACAACGGTTATCCACTTTGTTCAAGACCGCATGGTTGCGTGCAAGTGCCAGAGCCTCCTCGCTGACATCCAATCCTTCGACCGACTTCGCTCCTGCGAGCGCGGCATGAATGCCAAAGGCTNNCGTGGCGCCACCCCCTCGAAGAAAACCTCGCTCCACCGGCAATCCCTCCAACGTACGGCTCTTGGCATCGTTACGCAGATACACCCGAGTTGCTCCGGACTCCTGGCACAAGAGGTCGGCGAGTAGATCTTTTCGACGGTCCATACCGGAGGAGAGGGTCTGCATGACCAAGACATCGTCGTAGCGATCCACTATCAGGCCGGGCAAGCGATCCGCTTCCCCATAGATGAGGCGATACGCATTGGTACCGGTGACGATCTTCTTGCGCAGCCTAACTGCCTGCGCAATCCGCGCCTTCCAAAACTGTTCGGTGATGGGTTCGTCTTCGAATGTCAGGATCCGCACGCGGATCTTGGACTCTGGGTTGTAAAGGCCTCTGGCATAGAATCGTCCATTCGGCGATATGACATCGACCACATCGCCTGAAACCAGCTCACCGCTGACCCCCTCGACATAACCGGCATAGATCCAAAGATGCCCAGGCTCCTCGACCACACGTGTGCGAGAGAGCCGAACCTGCCCGCGTGGATTATCATCATGTGTAGTCATACCGTACTTATCCAATGACGCGAACCGCACGTCAAGTCCTTCCTCACGTATCTGCTTGCTTGACGGCTGCCGCGCGCTGTGGTTTGCTGCAGATGTGTGTAACACAGAGCCTATTTCCCCCTCCCTAAACCGGGAAGCCCCACGATGACACGAATACCGACCATCGGTTCCGCCGTGATTGATCGGCTCCATCAACTGGGAGTCCGTCATATCTTTGGAATCCCCGGTGATTATGTCCTGAGCCTCTACCAATTGATCGAAGCCTCACCGATCCGCCACGTCGGCACAACCCGCGAAGATAGCGCAGGCTTTGCAGCCGACGCCTATGCCCGTATCAATGGCATCGGAGCCGTCTGCGTCACCTATTGTGTCGGAGGGCTGAATTGCGTGAATGCGATCGCCTGCGCCTATGCTGAACGGTCGCCGGTCGTGTTACTCACCGGATCGCCCGGACTTTCAGAGCGAGTTCGCACACCCTACATGCACCACATGGTACGGGATTTCTCGACGCAACGGGAGGTGTTCGAGAAAATCACGGTGGCTGCGGTCTCATTGGATGACCCCGCAACCGCCGAACGAGAGATGGATCGAGCCTTTGCCGCCCTGTTGCGCTATCGCCGCCCCATCTATATCGAAATCCCTCGGGACCTCGTCCATACGCCTCTTGCACATCCCTTGCGGCCCCTCTGCCTCGACGACGAACCAAGCGATGCCGCCGCACTGGACGAAGCCCTCGCCGAAGTCCGTGCCATGTTGGCCTCGGCCAAGCGCCCTGCGATCTTGGCCGGCGCGGAAATCGGACGATTCGGCCTGCAAGACGAACTGACGCGTCTGGTTGAGCGGCTCAATGTCCCCATCGCCTCGACCCTGTTGGGAAAATCTGTCATTCGTGAAGACCACCCGCTCTACGTCGGTGTGTATGGCGGCCTGATCGCGCGTGACGAAGTCCAACAATACATCAATGAATCCGACTGCCTCCTGATCCTGGGATCGATCTTATCCGACGTTGAGGATCTCAATGCCGATTCGCCCTTGCTGACAGAAGGCCGCACGATTCATGCGACCGCCGACCGGGTGGCCATCAAACACCATCGCTACGATGCGATCCGGTTTCAAGACTTCGTGCGAGCCCTGGTCACCAATCCCCTTCCTTCGTTTTCTTCACGCCCCCTGCCCGCACCCCCAGCCGTGCCACAAGGCATCCTTGCACCGAACGCTCCTGTAACCTTGAACGGCCTCTTTCGCCACCTCGATAGTCTGCTGGATGAAAAGACCCTCGTGATCGCTGACGTCGGGGAATCGCTCTTTGCTGCAGCCGATCTCCATGTCCATCGACGATTTGAGTTTCTCTCTCCCGCCTATTACACCTCAATGGGATTTGCCGTTCCGGCAGCCGTCGGCGCGTCGTTTGCCGATCCCACGCTCCGACCGATCGTGCTAGTGGGAGACGGCGCATTTCAAATGACCGGAACAGAGCTCTCGACCGCCGTACGATATGGTCAAACGCCGATCGTTATTATTCTGAACAATCGAGGCTACTCCACTGAACGGGAAATTCTCGAAGGCCCCTTTAACGATGTCCACGAATGGCACTACGAACGAATCTGCGACATGATCGGAGGCGGAGTCGGTACGCAAATCACAACCCAAGGGGAATTTGAGCAAGGACTCACCGCCGCCTTAGCAGATTCCCGCCACCTGCACGTCCTGAACGTGCTGCTCAATCCAGCCGATCGCTCGGCAGGCATGATCAGACTGGCCCATCGCCTTGCCAAACGACTTTCCACCGATCGCCCGTAGCGGGTGACATCCAGACATTCTCCACCTTGGAGGTGAAGGGTTTTTCCACCATCCTCTTCACTCCCTCGCTCCTTCGTAACATGAACTGCCAGCACTTAGGGCGTTCCCTAGTGGCACGCCCCCTGCACAAGTGCTCTAATACCACGAGCAACGCTGCGGTGAATGCAGTGCGCGGCTTCAACAACCTCTCCTGATTTCTCTGCCTAATCTTTGCCAAGCCCGTGGCAGGCGACTCACTCATTGGAGGACTACATGTCTGACTTCTACCAAAACGGTGTCGTCACGGTGCTGCACCGCCTCGGACAACCGAACGTCGATCAACTCGAACGGGAGTTAGCGCGGTATGGGCGCGTCAACCCCATCGCCTTAGTTCTCCCATCCCTCTATGCAGAATTGGGGCGCCCCGCATTGAAAGCCATTGTGGAGACCCTCAAAACGGTGTCGTATCTGAACGAAATCGTCATCTCGTTAGATCGCGCCTCAGCCTTGGAGTTTCGCCTGGCCAAACAATTCTTTTCCGAACTCCCTCAACGGGTACGTCTCATCTGGAATGACGGCGAGCGCATCCAAGCCATCCTCAAGCTCTTAGTCGATCACAACCTCGATATCGGCCTGCAGGGCAAAGGTCGAGGCTGCTGGACAGCTTTCGGCTACGTATTGGCCCGAAACCAAAGTCAGGTCATCGCCCTGCACGACTGCGATATCACCAGCTACAACCGGGAATATCTCGCGCGCCTCTGCTACCCCATCGCCAATCCGAACCTCGGCTATGAATTCTGCAAAGGCTACTACAGCCGCGTCACCGATCGGCTGCATGGGCGAGTCACACGCTTATTCTTCACCCCCATGATCAGAAGCCTGCAACAGCTCGTAGGGCCCCACGCCCTCCTCACCTTTCTCGACAGCTTTCGCTACCCGCTGGCCGGTGAGTTCGCCATGGTGCGGGACCTGGCCTGGACGAATAGAATTCCAGGAGACTGGGGTCTCGAAATCGGTGTTCTTTCAGAGGTCTATCGGAACTGTGCTTTGCGCCGCATTTGCCAAGCTGATATTGCGGATGCCTATGACCATAAACACCAAGCGCTCTCGAATCACGACCCCGATGCCGGCCTCCTCAAGATGTGCGTCGATATCACGAAATCGCTCTTTAGAAACCTCGCGAGCGAAGGCGTGATCTTATCCGACGGGGTTCTCAAAACCTTGCGGGCAACCTATTTGCAAGCGGCCCAGGAAGCGATTAGTCGCTACGAAAACGACGCGGCTATCAACAGCCTCACGTTCGACCGGCACCAGGAGCGGACGGCCGTCGAGGTGTTCTTGAAAGGCATGAAGCTGGCCACGGAGGGTTTTCTCGACGATCCGCTGGGCGTTCCCATGATTTCAAACTGGAGCCGCGTGACCCATGCTGTGCCAGACATTTTCGATCGCCTGGTCGAGGCCGTCGAAGCGGATCATGCCTGGGATCCCACATCTGAACCGGTAGCCACGCCGTCATGAACACCGGACTCACACCACTTACGGCACCGACGGAAGCTCGCATTCACGATATTGGCTCGGCAGAGATTCTCGTCGGGATTCCGAGCTACAACAACGCGGACACGGTCGGCCACGTCGTGCGGGCCGTGAGCGTGGGGCTCGCCAAACACTTCCCTGGCCGCCGGGCCGTCCTGGTCAATTCAGACGGGGGCTCTTCGGATGACACGACAGCCATCGTCACCCGCACCGCCGTCGACTTCCAACATCTGTTCATCGGCGAGCAGCAAAGCATCCTGCATCGGATCATTACTCCCTACCATGGCATTCCCGGAAAAGGCAGTGCCTTCCGAACGATCTTCGAGATTGCACGGCGATTGAAGGCCAGGGCCTGCGCGGTGGTCGACGCAGATCTCCGCAGCATTTCACCGGAATGGATCGAACTGTTACTCCGCCCGATCATGGAAGAGGGATACGACTATGTCGCCCCCTACTATCTGCGCCACAAATATGACGGCACGATTACAAATAGTATCGCCTACCCGCTCACCAGAGCTCTCTACGGGCAACGAATCCGCCAGCCTATCGGCGGGGAGTTCGGCTTTTCCGGTGCACTCGCGGCCCATTACCTCGACCAACATGTCTGGGAATCGGAGGTGGCGCGGTTCGGCATCGATATCTGGATGACGACTGAGGCCATTGCCAGCGGTGCACGGGTCTGCCAAAGCTTCCTCGGCGCAAAAATCCATAATCCGAAGGATCCTGCTGCCGACCTGTCTGCCATGTTAATGCAAGTAGTGGGAGCACTCTTTGCCGCAATGGAACGGCATGAAGGCCTGTGGTCACAGCAGGAGGGATCGCAGCCGGTTCCACTCTTTGGGTTCCCCTACGAGGTCGGAGTCGAACCGGTCCATGTCAATGTAGAGCGGATGGTGTCGCACTATCGACAGGGCCTCACCGATCTTGAACCCATCTGGCGGCAAATCCTGGCAAACGACACATTCACGCAGTTGCGCGACCTCCAGGGAGCATCCAGCACCGACTGTCGAATCACCGATGAGTTGTGGGTCCAGGTCGTCTACGATGCGGCCATCGCCTATCACAAGCAAGTCATGCCGCGCGAGCACCTCCTAAAAGCCCTCACCCCCCTGTACTTAGGTCGAACCGCTTCGTTCGTCCATGCCACCCAAGGCCTGACGTCTACGGAGGCAGAACAGAAGATCGAAGCCTTGTGCCAGACGTTCGAACGTATGAAACCCTATCTGGTTGAGCGTTGGCAACCGCTGGCACTACAACCCGCAGTGCCGGCGCTGTTGCACCACACGACGACCGACGCAGGAGGTGATCATGAATGACTTCATCAATCAGGCGCTTCTAGGGCCGCTGGAACTGCTCGGACATCAGGTATTGACCGTACTGCCCAATGTGCTCGCTATGGGAATTATTCTGCTCGGGGGCCTCTTCACCGCGTGGGCATTTGGTTCCTTCGCTGAACGGCTGTTTCGCGTGATCGGCTTCGACCATCTCTGTGACCGACTGGGGATGAATGCAGCACTCCTGCGGGGAGGAGTTAAAACCGATCCTTCTCGCCTCGTCGGCCGCAGCATCTATTGGATGGTGCTCCTGCTGGCTGCGATTGGGGCGTTGGGAGCCTTGAACCTGACTCCGATCAACCAGTTCGCCCAGTCACTGCTGGCTTATGTGCCTCATCTGGTAACGGCAGCGGTGATTCTTCTGGCCGGGTACTTTCTCTCGAACTTTGCCTCTCAGGCTGTTCTCATCGCCGCCGTCAATGCCGGACTGCCTCCCGCGAGACTCATCGCAGCCTGTTCCCGCTGGGGGCTCCAAATCCTCGCAGGCGCCATGGCACTGGAACAACTTGGCATTGCTGAGCATATCGTGGTCGTAGGATTCGGCATTACCTGGGGAGGAATCGTACTGGCCGGCGCGATCGCATTTGGACTCGGCTCCGCCGATCTCGCGAAAGGGTTCTTAGAGCGACGGCTGGTGGCCCGATCAAAATCCAGCACAGGCGATGATCTCCATCACTTATAACAGCACAAGATCATGCCCAATTTGATCGTCTTTACAGACTTGGATGGTTCGCTCCTCGATGGCACAACCTACTCCTACGAGACGGCCATACCAGCCCTCAGGGCGCTCCGTGAGCACGACATCCCACTTGTACTGGTGTCGAGTAAAACGCGCGCGGAAATGGAGCCGCTTCGCCAACGGCTCGGCCATCATGATCCCTTCATTGTCGAAAACGGCGGCGCTGTGTTTGTGCCACATGGCCTCTTCGATTTTCCCTTGGAACGGATGCGAACCAGATCTCCATACCAAGTCATCGAGTTGGGCCTTCCGTATCACATGCTGCGGGATGTCCTGAAGCAAATCGAAGATGCGATTGAAACGCCGCTACAAGGCTTTGGCGACCTGTCGATAGAAGCCATTATGCAGGCGACCGGGCTCTCCTATGCCGACGCCGTCCTCGCCAAACAGCGGGAATACGACGAGCCCTACCTCCTACAAGGCCCGCAGACCCTCATCGAAGAAGTCTGCCGGCAAATTGTGACCAGGGGACTTCGATGGACAAAGGGGGGGCGGCTCTTTCATCTGATGGGAGAGAACGATAAGGGAGCGGCTGCGTCCGTGCTCCTTCGCTGCTACCAGCGCCAACAACGATTGAACGGAGAGACGGACCGGATTGAAACGGTCGGGATCGGGGACAGCATCAACGATGCTCCCCTGCTCGCCATGGTGGATTACCCGATTCTTGTCCAAAAACCAGACGGATCCTATGACCCTGACATACACCTGTCTAGGATGATCCGCGCGCCCGGCATCGGGCCGGCAGGATGGAATGAAGCGGTCCTCGATATCTTGGCTCAGGTCACCTGAGAGATCGCCTGCCGCCACGCACGAGAATACGATCTCTCAGCCGGGCTTCTTCGTCGCAAACACCGTGGCGTCGCAGGCCAGATACTTGATCTGCTTCATGGGAATGATGAGCACTTCCTTCGCTGAATCGACCTCTAACACTTCCATATCGTCACTGATGGTATGACGAATCGCATCCTTCACCAGCAACTCCTGATTGTCGACAAACACAATTTTCACCCAATATTGCACAGTACGGCTCCTTCGTTACGAGGTCACTCCAATTCTACCGAACGTATCGCTACCGGCTCCACCGAGGAGAGCAATGTTCTTCGAACAGTCCCCGCTCCAGCACAGCTAACCCTGCGATTGTCGTGAGCCATATATGAAAGTGAGGTCAACGCAGGCAGGACCTGCGCTGATCAACGCGATTCTCTTGGGCGATTATACTGATCGCCTTGCCAGCGGGCAACTTGCACGTACCGACAGTCATCACGTGAAGAACTGAACTGATCGCTCATGCTGAGGATATCCACGCTATGCGAGCGGGAGGACCATCCAAACCATCTCGCCCATTTCTTCATCATCCTACTCAGGCAAGCGATCGTGGGACAAGATGCACAGCACCAGCCTTGATCGCCGCGATGACGGAGGCGCCAGACACCAGGCGCAAGTCCTCTACCGCCCCGCGCGTGATGGTTGCCGTGAGGGGGAAACCACAGTCGATCGTGACCTGCACCATCACGCCTTGCGGGGCAATATCGGTCACACGCCCCAGGAGATGATTACGGGCACTGGTCATCCCGCTCCCCGCAGGCTCCACCACCACATCTTCGGCACGGATACAGACATAGACGGTTGCACCGATGGCATTACTACTCAGACCTTTCAGCCTCGTTCCGTTGACAGCCACCGTGGATAACCCGTCCGCCTGTTCGATCACCTCGCCTTGTACGACCGTCTCCACACCAACGATGCGCGCCACCTCCGCATTGGCCGGACGACTGAATACCTCATGAGGCTTCCCGACTTGA
>CXWL01006738.1_pt1 | contig 12295 bp, 10 predicted proteins | sample 590931 | NCBI WGS metagenome assembly CXWL01 (sample SAMEA3498368, study PRJEB10139) | groundwater metagenome | biome: water well; material: biofilm material | place: Germany | collected 2015-04-27
ACTACAGTTACGGACGCTACAAGGACATGGTCGAATGAGCGAAGTCAAACGCGGTTACGTACGACCGCTGGATCTGAAGAACGGCCGGGTCGACATGACCCACGGCTCGGGCGGGCGTGCCATGGTGCAACTGATCTCGGAGCTGTTCGCCAAACACCTGGGCAACGAGTACCTGGGCCAAGGCAACGACGGCGCGGTGCTGCCCGCCGCCCTGATCGACGGCAAGCCGGGCCGGCTGGTGATGTCCACCGATTGCCATGTGGTCTCGCCGCTGTTTTTTGCCGGTGGCAACATTGGTTGCCTGTCGGTGCATGGCACCGTCAACGACGTGGCGGTGATGGGCGCCACGCCGTTGTACCTGGCAGCCGGTTTTATCCTGGAAGAGGGCTTTGCGCTGGCCGATCTGGCGCGCATCGTTGAGTCGATGGCGCAGGCCGCGCGTGCGGCCGGTGTGCCGGTGGTCACTGGTGACACCAAGGTGGTGGAGCGCGGCAAGGGCGACGGCATTTTTATCACCACCACCGGCGTGGGCGTGTTGCCCGACGGCGTGCAGCTTGGCGGTGTGCGCGCCCGCGCCGGCGACGTGGTGCTGGTGTCGGGCTCGATTGGCGACCACGGCGTGGCGATCATGAGCCAGCGCGAGAACCTGTCCTTTGAGGCGCCGATTGTCTCGGACACGGCGGCCCTCAATGGCCTGATTGCCGCCATGCTGGCCACCGGCGCCGACATCCGCTGCCTGCGCGACCCGACGCGCGGCGGACTGGCCGCGACCCTCAACGAGATCGCCGGCCAGTCCGGCGTGGGCATGATGCTGCACGAGAAGGCCATTCCGGTGAAACCGGTGGTGGCCGCCGCCTGCGAGTTGCTGGGGCTGGACCCACTCAACGTGGCCAACGAAGGCAAGTTGATTGCCATCTGCGCCAGCGCCGACGCACCGCGCCTGCTGGCCGCCATGCGCGCGCATCCGCAGGGTGCCGATGCAGCCGTGATCGGCGAGGTAATCGCCGACGACCACCACTTCGTGCAACTCACCACCGTCTTCGGAGGCCGGCGTATTGTCGACTGGCTGGCGGGTGACCAGTTGCCGCGTATTTGCTGATGACTGGCCAAGCAACAGGTCTTCACCATCTACACGAGAATTCACGTGTAGATGGTGTAAAACAAATAAAATCATTGACTTATGATCTACTCTAAGCATGATTTTAGTGAGTATTCGACGGAATCTCAGCGCGTGCGGGCCAACTTGGAGCAAACCTACGCCGCTTGGGTCGATGTCAGGCGTGAGGCCGATGCGATGCCCGTATCGATGTACTGGAGCAGCAAAGACGGCGTGGATTACCTCAGCGTCAAGAACACGTCGCAGGACAATGGCCGCAGCTTGGGGCGCCGCAGCCCCGAACTTGAGGCCCAGTATCAAAGCCATGTGGACACCAAAGCGCGCTTGAGAGAGCGCATTCACGCCCTTGATGCGCAATTGACCGAGCGCGCTGGTTTGTACCGCCGCCTGCGCCTGCCATCCATCCCTGACCGTCAGGCTGAAATATTGCGAAAGCTCGACATTGAGGGTCTGCTGGGCACCGATTTGATGGTCGTCGGCACGAATGCCTTCATCGCCTATGAACTGGCCGCCGGGGCCCGATTCCCCACAGGAAACGAGGAAACCGAAGACTTCGACATGGCTTGGTGCCGCGGCACCAAAGCGTCGTTGCTGGGGCAAGCTGCCGGTGCGAAAGTCGGTAAGTCTTTGTTGTCGGTGCTCAAGAGTTTGGACGCCAGTTACCAGATCAACCCTCGCAAGCCGTACCAGGCCGTGAACAAGGCCGGGTATGAAGTGGAGCTGTTGGCTGCGCCGAGTACGCATCCCCTGCCAAAATTTGAGCCCTTTGAGCCAATGGTGACCTTGATCGAACAAGAGTGGTTACTCCAGGGAATGCCGATAAGCGTGGTTGTCGCCACTGTGCGGGGCCGCGCTTGCCCCCTCTATGTGCCGGACCCCCGCTGGATGGCTTTGCACAAGCTGTGGTTGGCCAGAAAACCAGAAAGAAATCCCGCCAAAAAACCCAAAGACCAGCGCCAGGGTGAAGTGCTGCTCGATGCCACCCGGTTTTTCTTAATCGACAGTCACCCTCTAAACATCGATTTTGTGCTGTCCTTGCCCGAAGAACTCCAACCTCACTTCAATGCCTGGTGTGAGAGTCGGCACTTTGTGCCGCAAGATACTGCGGCTTGAACCCATTGCAACCTATGCGCATCCTGCTCCTGACCCATGCCTTCAACAGCCTGACCCAGCGCCTGGGCGCGGAGTTGCAGCAGCGCGGCCACGAGGTATCGGTTGAGTTCGACATTGCAGACTCGGTGGCCGAGGAAGCCGTGGCCTTGTTCCGCCCTGATCTGATCGTCGCGCCGTACCTGCGTCGTGCCATCCCAGAGTCGATCTGGTCGCGCCATGTCTGCCTGATCGTGCACCCCGGCATCGTTGGTGACCGCGGCCCTTCGGCGCTGGACTGGGCGATTCAGGAGGGCGAGGCCGAGTGGGGCGTTACCGTGCTGCAGGCGGAAAGCCAGATGGACGCCGGCCCGGTCTGGGCCAGCGCCACCTTTGCCATGCGCCGCGCCAAGAAGTCCAGCCTCTACCGCAACGAGGTCACGCAGGCTGCCACCAGCGCGGTGCTGCAGGCGGTGCAGCGCTTCGATTCGGGTAGCTTCCAGCCGATCACGCTGGCCAGCCTGCCCGAGGTGCGCGGTCGCCTGCGGCCCTTGATGAAGCAAGACGACCGGCGGCTGGACTGGACTTGCGACAGCACCGAAACCATTGTGTGCAAGGTCAACGCGGCCGATGGTTTTCCGGGTGTGGCCGACAGCCTGTTTGGTGAACCCTGCCACCTGTTTGATGTCTGGCCCGAAGCCACGCTGCGCGGCACGCCCGGCGCGGTGATCGCGCGGCGCGAGACCGCCCTGTTGCGCGCCACGGTGGATGGTGCGGTGTGGATTGGCCACGTCANNGCGCAGACCCTGCCGCTGGCGCTACTGCCCGACTGGTGGCGCGCCGCTGCCCCCACCTGGCAAGACATCGCCTACGAGGAGGCCGGAGCGGTCGGCGTGCTGCATTTCGAGTTCTACAACGGCGCCATGTCCACCGTGCAATGCCAGCGCCTGTGCACCGCACTGCAATGGGCCAAGCAGCGGCCGGTGCGGGTGCTGGTGTTGATGGGTGGCGGCGACTTCTGGTCGAATGGCATTCATCTGAACGTGATTGAGGCCGCCAGCCTGGGCGACGGCTCGGCGGCCGACGAGTCGTGGGCCAACATCAATGCCATGAATGATCTGGCGCTGGAACTGATCAACAGCCCCGATCAACTCACCGTGGCGGCGCTGGCGGGCAACACCGGCGCCGGTGGCTGCTTCCTGGCGCGCGCCGCCGACGCGGTGTGGGCGCGCGAGGCGGTCATCCTCAACCCGCACTACAAAAACATGGGCAACCTGTACGGCTCGGAGTACTGGACCTATTTGTTGCCACGCCGCGTTGGCATGGAGGCGGCGCAGGCCATCATGCGTGATCGCCAGCCGCTGACCGCGCAACGTGCGCTGCAGATCGGCTTCACCGATGCCTGCCTAGGCGGCGATACCGAGCGCTTTCGGGTCGAGGTGGCACGGCGCGCGGCGGCGCTGGCAGCGGCGCCTGATTTGGCGGGCCAATTGACCGCTAAACGCGAGACCCGCGAGCGCGACGAAGCCACCAAGCCGCTGGCCGCCTACCGCGAAGAAGAGCTGACGCAGATGCGGCGCAACTTCTACGGCTTCGACCCCAGCTACCACCTGGCACGCCATCACTTCGTACGCAAGTCGCTGCCCTCGTGGACGCCCCGGCATCTGGCGCGGCATCGTGATCTGGGGTGGGAGTCAAAATGACCCAGCGCGCGCCCCTGTCGGTGCTGATCGTCGATGACGAAGCGCGCTCTTTGGAGACGCTGCGCCGCACGTTGGAGGACCACTTCACCGTTTTCACCGCCGCCTCGGCCGATGATGCCTTGCTGTTGATGGAGGGCGAGTGTGTGCAGATCGTGGTGTCCGACCAGCGCATGCCGGGCACCAGTGGCGTGGAGTTTCTGCGCGGGGTGCGCACGCGCTGGCCCGATACGGTGCGCCTCATTCTGTCGGGCTACACCGACGCGCAAGACATCATCGCCGGCATCAACGACGCGGGCATCTGGCAGTACCTGCTCAAGCCCTGGCACCCCGACCAATTGCTGCTGACCCTGCAGAGCGCCGGCGAGTTGTGGCGCTTGCAGCAGGAGAACCAGCGCCTCACGCTGGAGCTGCGCGCCAGCCCCGAGAACCTGTCGCTGCGCGTGGCCAACCTGCGCCAAAAAGCCAAACGCCTGGCCGGCTTCGACCGCCTGACGCGCGCCGCCGACAGCCCGCTCAACGCTGTCTGCGCCATGGCCGAGAAGATTGCCACACACGACCTGTCGGTGCTGATCACCGGCGAATCGGGCACCGGCAAGGAGCTGCTGGCGCGCGCCATCCACTACGCCAGCGCGCGCGCCGAGCAGCCCTTTGTGGTGGAGAACTGTGGCGCCATGCCCGACACGCTGCTGGAGAGCGAGCTGTTCGGCCACAAGCGTGGCGCCTTCACCGGCGCGGTCGAGTCACGCATTGGTCTATTTCAGCAGGCCGATGGCGGCACGCTGTTCCTGGACGAAATTGGTGAGACCTCGCCGGCCTTTCAGGTCAAGCTGCTGCGCGCGCTGCAAGAGGGCGAGATCCGCCCAGTGGGCAGCCCGCGGCCGGTCTCGGTCAATGTGCGCATCATCGCCGCCACCAACCGCGATCTGGAAGCGGAAGTGGCGGCCGGGCGTTTTCGCGAAGACCTGTACTACCGCATTGCCGGCATGACGCTCAATTTGCCGTCACTTCGCCAACGCCCGCAGGACATCGTGCCCATCATCGAGCAGATGCTCAAACACTGCCCGCTGGCTGGCCGCCAGATGTCTGAGGAGGCTATCCGCTGTCTGCTTGGGCATGCGTGGCCCGGCAATGTGCGCGAGCTGCAAAACGAGATTCAAAGGGCCTTGGCGCTGGGCGATGGGTCGGTGCTGGGTGTCGAACTGCTGTCGCCGCGCCTGCGCCAGGCCGGCACAACGGTTGGCAACCGCGCTGGTGCGCCGGCCATTGCCGACGACGAGTCCGGCCTGCTGCGTCACCAGCTCGAACGGGTCGAGGCGCAATTGATTCACGCCGCGATGGCGCGCCACCGCGGCAACAAGACCCGCGTTGCCGAGGAACTGGGCCTGACGCGTGTGGGGCTGCGTATGAAACTGGTGCGGCTGGGGTTGGGCTAGGCCTGACTCAAGTCGCCGCCGCCGGCAGCGTCAGCACGAACTCTGCCCCACCCTGCGGCAGGTTGGCCACGCTCAACTGGCCAGCGTGCTGTTCGACGATGCCGTAGCTGATCGACAATCCCAGCCCGGTGCCCTTGCCGACGCTCTTGGTGGTGAAGAAGGGGTCGAACACACGGGACAGGTGCTCGGGTGCAATGCCGGGGCCGTTGTCGGCGAAGCGCAGTTGCACGCTGTCGCCGCTCACCGCCATGTCGATCTGCAACTGCGGCGTCTTGTCGCCATCACCCCCGGCCGCGTCGTAGGCGTTCTGGATCAGGTTCATCATCACCTGCAGCAACTGGCCGGCATTGCCCGACACCTGGCAATCCGGGCCACGCGTCCAGTGCACCTCGAAGCGGGGTGCGGTGCCTTTCTTGACCCAGTGGATGGCGCGCTCCACCACGGCGTTGAGTTCAACCGTGGTGATCTCCTCGTGCACGGCGGTAGAAAAACGCTTCAGGCCATTGACGATGTCCGCCGTGCGCTGCGCGCCCTCCAGCGTGCCTTCCATCAGCGAAGGCAGGTCCTTGAGCAGGTGGTCGATGCGCAGCTCGGCGCGCAGCGCCTGCAGCTCGCTGGGCAGTTCCAGGCGGTGCAGCGCGGCCAGGTAGCTGTCCAGGCGTGTGCCGTAGCGCTGCAGTACATGCACATTGCCCAGCACAAAGCTGATCGGGTTGTTCAGTTCATGCGCCACGCCGGCCACCAGGCGGCCCAGCGAGGCCATCTTTTCGGAATGCATCAACTGCTGTTGGGCGCGCTTGAGTGCCTCGTGCGCCTCGCGCAACTGGTGGTAGGCGCGTTTGAGTTCGCCCAGCGGCCGGCCCACCAGCACACGACCCACCAGCCGGCCATCGCTGTTGTGCCGGGGCGTGCAGTTCAGGTCCACCGGCACCACCTGGCCGCGCGCATCGCGCAGGTTGACTTCCAGCACCGCGCCTTCACGCGGCGTTTGGTGCTCGGTCGATTGGCGCCAGTGGGTGACGCTGGCCTCATCCGCCAGCAATTCCAGCACCGGTGTGCCGCGCAGCGACTGTTCGCTACGGCCCACCAGCTCGCACAGGGCGGCGTTGGTCTCTTCGATCAGACCGTCCTGGTTGCAGGCGATCAACACGTCGCTCATGGCCGAGAGCAGGCTGAAGATGAACTGCTGCGATTGTTCCAACTGCGCGTTCTTCTCTTCCAGCTCCACCTCGTCGGCCACCAGCTTGGAGTAGACCTCGTCCATCTTGTGGATCACGTCCAGCCAGGTGGCCTCGTCCACGCCTTCGAGTTCGCCGGGCGGCAGTTGGCGCAGGGGTGAGGGCGGTGGCAGCGGCATGGTTGGACCGGTTTAATGCACTGTGCAGACCATGCACGGATCGAAGGAGCGCACGATGTGTTGCACCGCCACGCTTTGGCCGGGACCATCGGCCGTGGCCGCGTCCAGTGGTGCATCGACCAGCGCCATTTCCAGCGCGCCGGGGGTACCGGCGGCGTCGCGCGGCGAGAAGTTCCAACTGGTGGGCGCGACGATCTGGTAGTGGGCGATACGCCCTTTTTCAATGCGCAGCCAGTGGCCCAGCGCGCCACGCGCCGCCTCCGACAAGCCGGCTCCCTGCGCTTGGGTTGGCATGGCCTGCACTTGATGGTACGTCTCGTTCGGTTGCAGGGCCATCAGCCAGTGTTCCATCATGGGCAGGATACGCGTCACCTCCACCAGCCGCGCCAACACGCGGGTCAACACCGTGCCTCCAACCACGGCGCAAGCGGCGCGGATCAACGGCTGGCCATCGACCAGTTGGCGCGCGATGGCGCCGGTCTCGACGACTTGGCCCGCCAGCCGGGGCGCCTTGTTCCAGGTGTAGGCGCCGGCCTTGTCGGGGTCGGGTTGGGTTAGGCCGGCGGTTGGATGCAGCGGCTGGGCGCCCTCGCTTTGTGCATACCAGGCGTGGCTCAAGTCCTCGCTGATCCGCGAGGCATCGAGGTCCAGGCGCTGCTGTGCGCCGGCGTCCCACACCCCTTGCGCCAGCGCGTGGCCGCCATCGGGCTGAGCGTAGGCGCCATAGCTGAGGTAACGACCCGGCCCGGGGCCGAGCGCGGCCAGATGGGTGTCGTCGGCCAAATCGAGAAATAGTGACAGGTCGCTGCCTGCGGCGCGCGTGCGCCAGGCCTGCAAGTCAGCGAGCGTTTGCAGCGCCGCCACCTCTTCCAGCGGGGTGCCAAACAGGGTCGCTTCGAGGAAGGCCCGCATTTCACGCAGGCGCGCCAGCAGGCGCACCCGCTCGGTGGACTCGACGGCGCGTGAACTGCCGCCCGGCAAAATGGCTCCGCTGTGCGGCCACTTGCCGCCCAATGCGCCCATCAGTTCCAGCCAGCGGGCGCGCGCCGCCAGCGCCGCGCGGTTGTGCAGGCCGCTGGTGGGGCTGCCGCCCACCACGGCGGCAAAGCGGCGCTCGGCCTCGCCAAACCAACTGCGCCGGGCATAGACCTGGCGCGTGAAGTCGGGCATGAAGAACACATAGAAGTGCGTCAAGTGGTCGGCCAGGTTTTCGCAGGCCAGCATCAAATTGGTGGCATGTACCCCGTTGGGCGGCACCACCACGCCGGAAGCATCGGCCAAGGCCTTGGCCGCCGCGACCGATTGCGACACCGAGCAGATGCCACAGATGCGCGGCGCAATCGTCATCGCATCCATCGGGTCGCGGCCCTGTAGCACCACCTCAAAACCGCGGTACATCGGCGCCTTGACACGCGCCTCGGCCACGCGGCCATCGGCCACCTCAAGCTGCACTTCGAGGTCACCTTCGACACGGTTAAAGGGTCCGAGAATCAGGCGTGTCATGTGGATGAAGGCTTTCGGAAAGCATGACAACGCGCCGTCATTGCGAGCGAAGCGCGGCAATCCACTGTGGCGCGCCGCAAACATGGATTGCCGCGCTTCGCTCGCAATGACGCAAACTCGTATATCGGCATTTTTTGGCTCCCTTAACGCAGGCCGGTTTTGCGCGGCACCGGCGGCAGCCCCACGTGGTCGCTGTGGGCGTTTTGCTTGACGCGCTTGGGCGTGGCACTCTTGGACAACGAGGCCAGCGCCACGAACCAGGCTTTGGGCATGTCGGTGGGCAAGCCAATCGGGATGCCAGCCAGTTTGGGCGTCACGTTGAACGGGTGGCCGGGGTGCTGAAAACCAGGCTCGGTGCAACTGATGCAGGCATAACCGCCGCGCGTGCACGAGCCGTAGCCGTTCCACAGCCGGGTGTTGCAGTCGGCGTGCGCCTGCGTGCCCTTGCAGCCCATGTTCTCCATGGTGCAGCCCAGGTCGGACGGCTTGGCCGCGCTGGCCTTGTACTCGTAATACTCGTTGCGCGTGCAGCCGTGGTGCACCAGTTGGTCGGCATAAAAACGCGGCCGCCCCAGCGGGTCCAGATCGGCCTCGGTGAACAGGCCGGCGGCCAGCGCCATCAGGCTGTCGGTCACCCAGCCGGGATGGGTTGGGCAGCCAGCGATGTTGATCACCGGAAGGCCGCTGCGCGCGCGAAAGTGGGCGCCCAACAGCCCGCCCTTGTGTTCGTCTTCGTACTGCAGGCCACAAGCCTCGGTCGGGTTGAAGCCGGACGCGGTGATACCACCCCAGGCCGCGCAACTGCCCACCGCCACCACATGCCGGGCCATGGGGGCGAGCTGGCGCACCCAGTCGATCATGGCCACCTCGGTGCCGGCTAGCACGTGAAAGCGGCCGCTGCCATGCGGCCCGCGCAGCATCGCGCCTTCCACGCACAGCGCATCGAGCCGCACCCGACCGTGCAGGCAGTCTTGCAGCAAGCCAATGTGGTCCTCGCCACCCTTGAGCGACAAGGCCGGGTGCCCCATCAAGTTAATGCCGTTGCCGCGCAGCAAGCCGGGCAGGTCCGGCGTGTCGGCGCACAACAGCGACATGGTGCAGCCCCCGCACCCGCCGGATTGCAGCCACAACACATTGAAAGTCATGTTGTCTCCTGATACTTTGCGGGACAGACCTTTAGCTCTGTCCTCAACTGATTGTCGGATGTTGGCTGTTCATGGTGGGTGGTTCAGACCGGTGAGGCAAGTCTATACCGGGCGGGCCATGCTGCAAGCTCTGCGTTTGATAAACCGGGCACTCTCAGTGCGTCGCCGGGAGGCGTGCGTAGACACAGGTGTCGTGCAGCGTGCCGTCTGGCGCGCGCGACTCGTGACGCAAGGTGCCTTCGAGCGTGAAGCCGCAGCGGTCTGCGACGCGGCGCGAGGCGTGGTTGGCTGCGTCGGTGATGAGTTCGACCCGCGCCATGCCAAGCTGTGTGAAAGCGAAGCTGGTGAGGGCGCTGACGGCTTCGCTGACGTGTCCCTTGCCCAGCTTGGAGGTGCGGCACCAGTAGCCGACTTCGGTCTTGGGCGTGGCCCACACGGTGCGGTGCAGTCCCACGCCACCGACAAAAATGCCACTGGCTTTGTCGAACACGAACATCGACAAGTCCTTGCGCGCCATGAAGTTGGCGTGGGCGTTGCGGCAATAGATCTCGGCCGACTCGGCTGTCGGCTCGGTGGCGATCCAGGGCAGCGCGCCCAGAAACTGGCGCAATTCGACAAGTGATTCAGCCACCGCCGCTTGGAACGTGGGGCCGTCACCCGCCTGAGGTGGGCGCAGGATCAGGCGCTCGGTTTCGATGGACGGCGGTTGGTCAAGCAGGAGGGGGTCGGTCATGACAACGAACGCCCGACGCCCTGCATGCGCTTGCGCTCTGGTGTGTAGTCCCACCAAGCCCTCGGGGCTTCGCCATCCATGAAGCGGGTGATGGACATGAACACATCCAGCACGCACGGGTCGTGGCGGACACCGGTCACCCGGCACAGGCTCTCGTAGAGCACCAGCGGGTTCTTGCCAACGAGCTGATCGGGCCTCTGGATGCCAATCAGCATCAGGTCCTCGGCCGTGGCGGGGCCGACATTGGGCAGATCGGTCAGGCGGTTCAATCGGGCGCGTCGGACTTTGGCTGGATTCATGCTGTTTTCTCGGGCAAGACGGTGACAACGCAAGTGTTGCACAGTGGGCCAGCGGTGTTGGACTCGCATGGCGCAAATTGCCTTCGCAGGCTAGAAGATGGATGGCGCCATTTTGGCGCCAGTGTTACACTGGCCGCCTGATTCACGCAGGAGGAAGTAGATGGGCTCTGCCGTCGCCAAACAGGACCGAATTGGCGCTCGTGTTCCGCATGCGGTTTATGAAACGCTTACCCGCGCCGCTGAGTTGACCGGCGCCACAGTCAATCAATTCTTGGTGCAGTCCGCGCTGAAAGAAGCGCAGATCGTCATTGAGCGGGAGCAAACCATCCGCTTGTCACCCAACGCATGGTCCTGGTTGCTTGAGCTGACCGAGAACCCGCCCAAGCCTAACCCGGCCCTGAAGGCGGCGATGAAGCGCTATCAGAAAGCAAAAGGCGATGATGCGGATAACCGCTTTAACTGGGAGCCATGACCGCCGGGGATTCGACTGCGGGCGGCAAGAACTCAATGACTGGTTGCGACAGGTAGCGCGCCAACACCAAGACAAAGGATTGTCGAAGACATTTGTCGCAGTTCGCGAGCAGGCGCCGAACAGCATTTGCGGCTATTTCGCGTTGGCGGTTACTGAACTCGACGCCCACCTTCCCAATGCTTGGCGCAAGAAGCTGCCGCGCCGAGTGCCAGGCGTGCGTCTGGCTCGTTTGGCGGTTGACCGCTCGGTGCAAGGCAGGGGCCTCGGCGAACTGCTGCTGATGGATGCCTTGACACGGGCAAGTCGGATCTACGAGCAAGCTGGCGCAATTGGTTTGTTTGTGGATGTGCTCGACCCGCGGGCTGCCGTTTACTACCAGCGATATGGTTTCGTCTCTTCCCCAGACAATCCGCTCTTGTTGTTCTTGCCGGCGCGGCTTCAGACGTACCGTGGCTAACGTGTCGGCGTGATGTGCTTGTGGAAGAACACCACGCGCATCGACTCGTTGAATCCCAAAGCAGTGTGCATGGCCTGGCGGGCCAGAGCTGCGTGCGCAGTTCGAGCCAGCCCGGTTGGTCAATGGATAGGCAGGAGGTGGGGTTGGTCATGAGATTAGGTCGCGTGGCTGGAGGTTGACAAGTCAAGCCGGCGCGGGTGGGTCTTGGGCGCAGCGCCTGCTGAAGTCGGCATTACAAGGGCTGTACCGTGCAAGCCACACACGGGTCATACGCCGCCGCCAACAGACTGGCCGTTTCGGTGTCGCTGGGTGCCAAGGCGGCCACGGCGCGGGCCAGGGCGCCTGCGGGGTGGAAGTTCCATTCGGTGGGGGCCAGTACGCGGTAATCCAACACGCCGCCGTTACCGTCGAGTTGTACCCAGTGCAGCAGCAGGCCGCGCGCCATTTCGCACCACGCCAGCGCCTGGCCGTCGGCCAAGGCCAGCGCGCCGCTGGACAGCAGCGGCGGCGCGCCAACGCGGTCGGTGTCGGGCGTCGCGGCGGCCAGTTCCAGCAGTTCGAGCCAGCGCGCGGCCAGGCGCGTCCAGGCGGTGTGGCGGATCGACGCCTGTATCGGCCGATGGCGCAGCCGTGCCCACGGTCCGTTCTCGGCGCATTGGCCCAGCCACGTGGGGCGTTGCACGAAGTCGGGGTCGCCGACCAGCGTTTGCGCCAGTTGGCGCAAACGCCTGGCTTGGCGTGCCGGGTCGAGGTCCAGCACCTGCAGAAAATGGCTGTCGGGCGTCAAGGCGTTGGCGCGCGCGTGCCAGTTGGCCAGGCAATTTGCCGGTGGCAGCCGTGCCGCTTGCGCGGTGCACCAGTCGGCCAGGGTTTCGGGCTGCCGGTAGGCGCTCAGCCAGGCGGCTATCGGTTGCCGCAGCACGCCTTGTTCCAGCCAGGCCCGCAAGGCGGCCAGGGTCTGCCATGCGCTGGCGGCGTCGGCAGCGG
>CXWL01011711.1_pt1 | contig 12294 bp, 15 predicted proteins | sample 590931 | NCBI WGS metagenome assembly CXWL01 (sample SAMEA3498368, study PRJEB10139) | groundwater metagenome | biome: water well; material: biofilm material | place: Germany | collected 2015-04-27
CCGGTACCGTAGAGACATGACGGGGCCATCCAGCTTCTCATGAAAACCGAGCTAAAACAGAACCAGTGCCACGCTTCAGTCCGTCAATAGAAGGGAGCCTCATGAAAGACATATTGTGTGCGGTCGAACATCCAGGCACGTGCGAGACGGCACATCCGACACAACGATCTCATCAAGGCTCGGTGGCCTCCAAATCAGCGAGCGGGCCGCGTCCCGGCAAATTCATCGTCGCCGCAGTGATCGGACTCGCGATCGGCGCATTCTTCTGGTTTGACCTGGATGCGTACCTGACGCTGGAGACCATGAAGGCGAACCGTGACCGGCTCTTGGCCTTTACTGACGAACATCGCGCCGCTGCCGTGGCGAGTTTCATCGTCACGTACAGTCTGGTGACTGGCTTGTCTCTTCCCGGCGCCACGATTTTGACACTCGTGGGAGGATTTCTGTTCGGGAGCCTGTGGGGAACCGCCTTTGTCAATCTCGGGGCGACCAGCGGGGCCACGCTCGCGTTCTTGACGGCCCGCTATCTCTTACGCGGGTGGGTCGAGCAGAGGTTCGGCCAGAGGCTGGGACCGATTCAAGAGGGGTTTGCCAAGAACGCCTTCAGCTACCTCGTGACGCTCCGGCTCGTTCCCTTGTTCCCGTTCTTCCTGGTCAATCTGGTGTCGGGCCTGACCCGGGTCCGCCTCGGTACCTATGTGCTCGCGACGGCCCTGGGCATTGTGCCCGGCAGCTTCGTCTATGCCTACGCCGGACGTCAGTTGGGCACGATCAATTCCTTGAAAGAAATTGCCTCGCCCAACGTGATCCTGGCATTCACGTTGCTGGGGCTGCTCGCCCTGGTGCCGATTCTGTACCGGCAATTCGCCGGCAAGGCCGCTGACCTGGCGCATCGTACAGAGGCTCCCTCTCAGCCGGGAACGAAGCTCGATGCATCTCATCAACCGAAAGGACCCCGCCCATGAGCGCGCCTGAAAAGACCGTTGTGTCCAACCTGATGCTACCCGACGATGAACATAATCAACGCTTGATCAACTACGTCCATCCGCCTCATTGGGTGAACCCGACACCGACCGGTCACTATAACTTGGTGGTCATTGGAGGCGGAACGGCAGGGCTGGTGACGGCGGCTATCGCGGCCGGTCTCGGCGCAAAAGTCGCGCTGATCGAACGGCACCTGATGGGCGGGGATTGCTTGAATGTCGGCTGCGTACCGTCCAAAGCCTTGATCCGGGCCTCGCGAGCCTGGGCGGATGTGCGGCGAGGTGAAGAGTTCGGCCTCCGCTTCTCCGGCGAGGCGAAGGAGGATTTCCCGGCTGTGATGACGCGCATGCGGATGCTGCGCGCCCAACTCAGCCGGACTGATTCGGCCCAGCGGTTCGCCGGCCTGGGCGTCGATGTGTACCTGGGCCAGGCGCAATTTACGAGCGCACAGACGGTTCAGGTGGACGACGTCACGTTAGACTTTGCCAAGGCTGCCATCTGCACCGGCGCGCGGGCCTCTGCTCCACCCATCCTAGGGTTACAGGAAGCTGGCTATCTGACGAACGAAACAATCTTTTCGCTGACCGAGTTGCCGGCAAAGCTGGCCATCATCGGCGCAGGACCCATCGGCTGTGAGCTGGCGCAAGCCTTCGCCCGATTCGGCAGTCAGGTGTATCTGATTGAGGCGTTGCACGGGATCATGCCGAACGAAGATCGCGATGCGGCGGACATTGTCGAGAAAGCCCTGATTCGCGACGGTGTGACCTTATTCTGTTGCGGGAAGGAGTTGACGATCCAGAAGACGGAGACCGGCAAGCGGCTGACGGGTGGCTCGCATGGCCGGGCGTACGATATTACGGTCGACGACATTCTCGTGGGCGCCGGGCGTACGCCGAACGTGGACGGTCTTGGCTTGGAGGCCGCCGGCGTTGCATATGACAAGACGGGCGTCACGGTCGACGACCACCTCCGCACGACCAATCCGAATATCTATGCGGCCGGCGACATTTGCTCCCGCTATAAGTTCACGCATGCGGCGGACGCCATGGCCCAGATCGTCATTCAGAACGCGCTCTTTCCCCATCCCTTCGGGCTCGGCACTGCACGGGCGAGTTCGCTGGTCATCCCATGGGCGACCTATACCGACCCGGAGATCGCTCATGTGGGCTGGTATGAAGCTGAGGCGAAGGAGAAGGGGCACAAGGTGGAGACGTTCACACATCAGTTGGACGAAGTGGACCGGGCGGTGCTCGACGGTGAAACAGAGGGCTTTGCAAAGGTCCATGTGGAGGCAGGGACGGATCGCATTTTGGGGGCCACGATCGTCGCGGCCCATGCCGGCGATTTGATCAATGAGTTCACGCTTGCCATGAAAGCCGGACTGGGCTTGAAGACCCTGGCTTCGACGATCCATCCCTATCCCACGCAAGGTGAGGTTGTGAAGAAGGTCGCCAATGCCTGGCGGAAGACCACCTTCACTGCACGACAAAAGAACATCCTCAGTACGTGGTTTTCGTGGACGAGACAATAGACATGGGGGCGATTCCGGGACTGTTTACATCGTTGGACGAGAGGACACAGCGTATGACACTCCGTATTTCGATCGTCATGATCGGCATCGCATTTCTGGTTGCTGCAGGCATGATTCTCGGTGAGCCGAATTTCCTGCAAGCGGAATCCCCGGAGGCCTTAGAGATCGGCGCGTTTTCTGCGGCGACACCGGATGGGCCTTGGTCCGACGGCTGGAAGCCACTCACGTTTCCGAAGATTCCCCAGCACACGACGTACCACCTCGTGAAAGACGGCAACCGCGTCGCCGTCAAAGCAGCCAGTCAGGCCTCCTCTTCGGGACTGACGAAAGAAATCCTGATCGATCCGAAGGACTATCCGATCATTCAATGGCAGTGGAAGGTGTCGAATGTCTTGGAACATGGCGATGTGGCTAAGAAAGAAGGAGACGATTATCCCGCCCGCATTTATGTCACGTTTCAATACGACAGTCAGAAAGTCGGCTTCTTCGGGAAAGCGAAGTACGAAGCCGCCAAGCTGATCTACGGCCGCTATCCGCCGCTCGGCGCCATCAACTATATCTGGGAAAGCCGGGCACCGGTGGGAACCGCCGTGCCGAATCCCTATACCGACCAAGTCCATATGATCGTGGTGGAAAGCGGTTCAACCAAGCTTGATACCTGGATCACGGAGGAACGCAATGTCTATGAAGACTACAAGCGGGCCTTCGGCGAAGAACCGCCGATGATTTCCGGTGTCGCCATCATGACCGACACCGACAATACCGGCGAGTCCGCCGAGGCCTATTACGGGGATATCGCCTTCAAGAAGCGAACCTGAATGGCGCAACCTGCGCCGTCATTACTGCCGATAGGGTTGTCAATCGTTGTGCGGCCAATGAATTTGGTCGAACTGATTTCACTCTCAGAAAGTGTCTTGGAGATCTATTCACCGTGGCGCGAATATTCCATCTTCGGACGATCCTGTGGCTGCTACCTCTCTTGTTACTGCCGGTTTTCATAGCGTCCGCACAGGCGGAGAATGTGGCTCCCGGGGCTCACTGGGGCGCCATCGACTTTCCTGATCGAGACCGCACGCTCATGATGGGGTACACCGTCAATCGGTTTACGGAATTCGATGCAAAACAAGAGCGCTTCAGTTCCATCAATCAAACCGCCGGATTCAATTTCGCCACCGTCAGCTGGACGGACCGGTTTAAAGCCTTTCCCGGCTGGTCCGGCAATCTGACGCTCGGGGCCGGGCCGACGTCGGAGGATCCTTCGCACTATCTGCAAAATGGATTTCTCCATCGCACGACCGGCCAAAACCCGATCCCGGTCGGTCGCGCGCGTGAAGGCGGGGATGTGATGGCGGGCGGATCGTTAACGAGATGGAGCCCCCTGTTTTCGTCACGGGACACCGGATTTGCCGGCTTGGGAATCGCCGGGGGATCGCTCTACCAAGAACTCTACGGACGGATCGGAATTCGTCAACTCTCACTGGCGGAACTCGCGGCCTGGCTTTTCCCTCATTCGGATCACGAGTTTCTACACGGCTTCTCCCGGTTTGTCCGGTTTTCTGCCCTGGGCCGGTATAGCCGCCTTTATGGGGGCGCTGCCTATTCGGGCGATGTGATCGCCGATCAATCCTATTTGGGCCAAGCCTCGGTGTCGTTCGCGGATTACGAAACGGTCGAAGGCAAACGGCCACGATGGGAGGTGGAAATCGCACTCACCTATGACTCAGGCTTGTTTGCCTCCCCCAATGGGCGCTGGTTGACCCGCCGTTTTGGATCCGTGGCGCTGCATTTTCCCTACGGCACGCTCGAAACATGGAATGATTGGGTAGGGGCAACCGATAACGGTCCCACCTTCGGTTTCAGCCTCATGTTCAATGTGCTGGAACTGTACCCGCGTCTTTCAGGCCGGAGTTGAGGAAGACAATGGGATCTGCCCTCCCCATCCTCAATGGAGTCGCTCCGAGAGCGACACAAACAGACTCGACCATTCCGCTCGACTGAGTCCGCCTCGGCTCTTGCCAAGGCGAACGATGATGATCTTGGCTGAGGGATTGACGTATAGGAACTGTCCGAGGTGCCCGCCAGCCAGAAAATCTGGACGATCCTTCGCTACAAGCCACCACATACGTTGATAGTCCCACGCGCTTCCGACACTGACATCGGACGTCGTGGACGCCGCAACCCATTCCTCAGACGCAATCCGCTGACTGCCCCATTGGCCTCTCTGCAAGTAGAGTCGTCCGAACTTGGCAAAGTCCCTGGCGGTGGCCGTCAGACAACATCCGGTCTTCTCCAGTCCGCCAGGCTCGTGGTCGACACTCCACACGCCGTCGTATTCCATGCCCAGCGGGTGCCACAGGCGCAGTTGCATATAGTCGGTGATACTCCTGCCGCCCAGCATCCGTTGGAGTGCGAGCGCGAGTAGGAAGGCATCACTGGATTTGTAAAGAAACCGTTGTCCCGGAAGCTCGTGCAGCGTGAGCTTCAAGATGTCTTTTTCGAGGTGATCCGTGTAGTAGAAGCGTGCATGAATCCCGAAGGGGTTGTCGTTTTCCGCATAGTCAATGCCAGAGGTCATCTGTAGGAGATGTCGCAGCGTGACTGATCTGAATCCCTTCCCCGCCAACTCCGGCACATAGTCTGTCACCGGTTGATCGATCGACCGCAAGAGGCCGTCGTCCAGCGCGCATCCCACCAGAATCGACAACACGGATTTCGCCATCGAAAACGACATGGAAGGAGTGGCATGATCGTATCCTCGGTCGTACGACTCGAAGACGATCACGTCGTCTTTGATCATCAGGAACGCCGTGGTCTGGCTCGCGTGGAGCAGGTCTGTCAGCGTCTGGTCTCCTTGTCCATCTATGCGCACTGGGTGGGCTGCAATCTCAGGCTTGGCGCCTTCGCGGAATCGGAATGGGTGCGGTGCAGCGGTGAGGATCCGCTGAGGGAAGATATGATGGTCGTCAATGCCGGAAGCGTTGTAGCGGAGGATCCGATAGACCGTCGTTGGCCCTGCAGAGACCACCCACCAGATCAGGGCAGCTGCCACCAGGCACAATAAAAACGCGGTGCTGTACCGCGTGGTTCGTCGGCTAGACATAACGCTAGGCCTTGGCACTCTGGACCAAAGTAGTGGCCAGTGATGGATTCACCATCTCTCTGGGCTTCTCAAGATGCGCCAATGTGTCTTTGATCACGCCCGCTTAATCTTGTTCCAGTCGTTATCCAAAGCTCTGGGACCCGCGTGAGGAAGATTCATTTCCCGTCTTTTTTCCTCTTTGGAGGGAGTGACAAGACAAAGCGAAGACCTTCATCGACCCAACTGCGCAGATCTCTTTCGGAGAGACAGCCTTTCTCTGTAACAAGAAGCCATCCTCTGATAGATCGTCGCCCGCTCAGGTCGAATTCTCGCGTGTTCGGCTTAGCGAGACATTCTTCATGCCGTGCGGGCTCTACCCGCACGACGAGTTCGCGCCGATGAACACCGCAACACATGTGATCCTCCAAAAGGAACGCGAGACCGCCGAACATTTTTTTCTCCTGTAACGACTTCTGGCCTTTCAGCATGGCACGAACACGGGCGGCGAGCTGCTCATCGACTGCCATAAGGCTCTACTCCTTTCCGATATATCCATCCGATAACGGCACCCACTACTGCAAACTGAAAGAGATAATAGGTGGTCTCCAACAACAGCCACGTGGACAGAGAAGTCACTTCTTGTTTCCCGGCCTCAGCGAAAACCGCAATGCTGGCCATAAGCAGGCCGATCAACAATCCAAACTTAAGGCCCGTTGCGACGGAATGGTTCGCTCTGGCGAACAGGGGATAGAGATAGCTCAACACGAGTCCTTGCATGACCATCGATGTCAGACCAAGAGGAATCAAGGGTTCTTTCCTCGTGAAGATCGCCAACTCGTCGTACAGTGATTTGAAGATGACCAGATGCCACGGTGCCGCGATGAGGAAGGTACAGAACACATAGGCCAATGCCGCCAACCAATATGTCTTCGTGTTCATAAGGCTGTTCTCCTGTTAGGCGGTCAAGCAGCAGCGCCCGGTGTCTGGCCTGGGCGCTGCTGGGTGGTTATGCCGATGCGGTGAATGATCACATTCTGGCGTGATCGTCACCATATCCGGTGGTCGCCTGAATGGTCGATTACCCCATGGTATAGAAGAACTCTTCTTTGACGATCTTGCCGTCTCGCACCGTGTAGAGGCCTGTCTCGTCCATGGTCATGCGCTTCCCCGTATGTTTCGGTGTGACGTCATACTTAAATCGCACGATGAAACGATCACCATGAGGATACGGCCCCTCAGCCGTTCCGCTATGGACTTCGTGGTTATCCGTCCACCACTGATTCTTTCCCTTAATAGCCTCGATTCCTTTCTGAGTCTGGCCAAAGCCGGGCATGGCCATGGGTTCAACGCTCTCGACATTCGCGGCATACAACCGATCGATTGCCTCCTGATTGTTACCCTGATTGCACAATGCCACCAGTTTCTTGCCGATCTCCATGCTTGTCATGATTGATCCTCCTCTGTCAGCGGTTGGGGTGCACACACTTGCTGCTTTCGACGTCTATATGTTGACGGTCGCTGTCTTGATGCCGATTTCGCGCATTGCGCCGGGTTCGGCGGCAAAGTCTCCTTCGTATGACAATGTGTCGTATGCTCTGCTCCGAGCCGCATAACCTCCTCTTGCGTTCCCGCGTGCACCTGAAAAACCCCTCTCCTTGCGGATTGCCGTCGAGATATCCCAACGCACTCGGCAGCAGCGGCGGATAGCGCCGTTGTTATGCTGAGGCTTCACACGGCAAGCACTCTGGTCTGGGACGCGATGCACCGGCCCGAACAGCATTGGGGGAGCCGAGGACATAGCGCTCTCCACGTACATAGCGGATCACGTCCCACGCATCCAGCGAGAGACACACAGCCAAGCACGTAAGCAGGAGATACAAATACCCGGCAAAGAACGGCACAACTGTAAAACTGACTGTCGGCCCCGCAATGTCCGAAGTTAGCCGTAAGATGATGTAGATCAACAAGGGCACCCAAGGCACAAGGTGCGCGGCCCCTAGGAGCCTGGTGAGTCCACGCTGTTTGACCATGATCCAGACCAGTAAGGGACCGGAAGCGGCATAGGCGAGGAGAATCCACTTGGGCGCCGGGTCTTCCAGAAATGCGAATGCGGCGAGGAAGACCGTGTTCAAGAAGAATAGCCAGGTCTTCACCCACGGCTTCATGGAAAGCCACGAAGCTGCGATGTGCCGGAATGTGGTACGAGGCTGCGACATCGGATTAATCTCCAAGGGAATGAACGTGAGGCCTAGCTGCGTGCCTTCTTTCGCCTTCTTGTTTCCTTCTCCAGGGCAATTGATGTGGCTGGTTTGAGTTGGGGCACGGGTTTAGTAAGATGCCTGCACGGCCCGACCCTCCGCCAGCTTCTTGAGGTTTTCCAATAGGGATTGCCGAAGCAGTTTCAGTTTGCGCTTCATCATCAGGAGATACAGAAGACGAGCAAAGATGTGCTTCGGCGCATATAGAAATCCCAGCTGAAGAAAGGTCGCGTTGTCCCCTCGATATTCCAGAACAAACCAGAAGCTGATCTTGGAGAACATCCGTGTCATCATTCCCTTTTCCATGATCCAGGCGATCTTTTTGTTCGGGATGGCCTCGATGCAGCGTTCAGCGACTTCGTCTATTTGGCCTTCCCATTCGACTTGGCACGTCCGGATGGTGCCGACCCGTTCTGTCCCGCCGGTCGTATGTTTCACCATTGGCGCCCAGCGGGAAAGCAGCGTGGAGTCCTCAAGAATCGTGTAGACCTGTTCGGGCTTCGCGTGAATCACGATCTCGCTTGATCCTTCGAACGCAGCTCCCATGTCACCACCTCCTAAGACGGCTGTGTTGTTCGACACCTACAGAGATTCAAACACCTAAAACAACAGACCGGACAGGCTGGAGAACCATGCGTTGCCTTGGAGCGATCGGCGGAGCAAGGTGAATGGATGATGGGCCGACATGGGCGACCTCCTTTGGTGTGTAATCGGACCAGTCATTCCAAAAAGAGACAAAAAAAGAGGACAATTCAATCAAACAACGACAGTGCCGTCTCGGCTGTCTGCTTCACGACATCAGCCGGCGTCCCTGCCTTGATCATGACGATCGTTCCCTGCATCATCGTGACCAGGAATCTCGCCAGCGCGCGCGGGTCCTTGTCCTTCGCCAATTCACCCTGTGCCTTCGCACGGGCCAGGATCTTAAAGAACGCGTCTTCGCCCATCTTCAGCCCCTGACAGACCTTGCCCGCGATCTCCTTCTCGTGCGGAGCCAGTTCCATCGCGGTATTGGCGATCAGACAGCCTCGCCGCTGCGGGTCGGCCAGTCCGCCCTCGATCATGAGGCGCACAAACCGCCGCAGGGTCTGAAGGGCTGGCCCGGGCTGATCGAGCAGGGAGAATTTCTCACGGATGAATCCAGTACAATAACGATCTATGGCTTTGAGAAAGAGCGCCCGTTTGCCGCCGAACGTGTCGTAGAACGAGGCTCGATTAATACCCATCGCCGCCAGTAAATCTTCCATGGATGTGGCTTCGTAACCCTTATGCCAGAAGGTGTGCATTGCCTTGTCGAGCACGTCGTCCGGGTTGAATTCTTTCGGCCTCGCCATCGGACCTGCACCCTAGCACATAATGGAACGATTGGTCCACTGTAGATTCTAGCGGAGAAAGAATGAGGATTTAAGCCAAGCAGAGTTCGAATCCGACATTGCGCATCAAGGCCTTATTCAGTGTGCCGGGAGAGTTGGAGACAAAGGGGGATTGCAATAGTAAAATGATCGTTGTATATTCCAAGCCGTGGGACGAACCAAAGAATACGATCGCCAAGGCGTACTGAGCCGAGCTATCTCGGTGTTCTGGAAGAAGGGGTATGAAGCTACGTCGATGAGCGAGCTCATCAAGACGACCGGGCTGAATAGCGCCAGCCTGTATAAAGAGTTTAGGAGCAAGGGTGGGTTGTACGAAACGGCTCTGGAGAAGTATCGGGAACAGGAGCTGGAGCCCTTCATCAGACCGCTTATCGACGAGCCGAACATGAAGGGCATCGAGACCTTCTTGCAAGGCGTGATTAAGAATGCCACGAACCCTGATTTCAAAGGCTGTTTAATGATGAATACCCTCGCAGAAAAGGAGGTGGTCAGCGCGGGAGCCATCAGGCGTGTGGAGAAGTTTTGTGCTAGGTTGGAAACGATCCTAGAAGGGGCCATTCGCGGAGCGCAGAAATCGGGTGAGATCCCGGCAAAGAAGGATCCTGTGGCCCTGGCGCACTATCTCCTTTGTCTAATTCAAGGCATGGTGTTGTATGGACGGGTGGAGGATCATAAGCGCCATATTGAGACCGTCATCGAGACGGTTAAACAGTCTCTCGTAGCGTAATTTTTTTGGCCAATTGTAAAACGTTCATTCTGAATTCGTGAATTCCACATCACTAACCGTAGGAGGCTCTATGAATAGGGGCATTTCGACACTGCTCATCCTGGCTGTTGGCGTTCTGTCTGGTTGTCTGGCCGACATCAGGCCCGATTCTCTTAGGCCATCGATTCGACCGGACGCAGACACGCGCGGGCGACAACTCCTGGCGGAAGTGATTACCGCGCACGGAGGCCTTGAGCGCTGGAAGCAGGCCAAGACGGTGGACGTGACGGCGCGGGACCATTGGGAGCATTGGATGGGGAGACTCATGTTCATGCCGCAGAAAGAGAGCGGACAGTTGATGCGTTGGCAGACCAGTCTCGGCGGAGACCAGGTGTCGATCGAAATGCAGGAGGGCTCGAACAAGGGAGAGAAATGGGTGATGCAGGACTGGCCCCTCTATCGAGCNNGGGAAGAAGATTCATTTCTATGTCGCCACGATGAATTATGCACTGCAGCTGCCGTTCCGGAGCGCCAACGCCGAGGTCGTCCGCTACGGCGGACAGGGTACGCTTCGCGGAAAACAATATGACCTGATCTACACCACCTGGCATACGGCGGAGCCGCAGAAGGACACGAATCAGTATGTCCTCTGGGTCGATCCCGTGACGCATGAACTCGCCTATCTCCAATTGACCGATCGCGAGCTGATGAAGGGCGCTGCCGGCATGATGGGGTTCAGCGGCTGGAGAACGATTGATGGGCTCAAGGTCCCGTCCCGGATCACGTCGTACCACAATGCCGAAAAGAATGTCGTGCTGCACGATCTGCGCATCGAGTCCGTCGCGTTTGGGGTTAACCTGCCTCGGGAAGCGCAAGCGAGCGCGCCGGCGTCGATCACGGGCGAGTTTGGAGCGAGAAAAACACGCTTTTGACTCGTCTGAGCTGTACGAGAACCCACTCGGTCCCAGCCGGGTGCGAGAACCATGTCAAACAAGGAGAACGGGTATGAACCTCTTTACGAAGCATACGGATGCGACGGCGCCTGAGGGCGCAGCCGAAGTGCTGGCCAAGGTGAAGGCACGATACGGATTCATCCCCAATCTCGCGGCCACGCTCGCGGAAAGTCCAGTGACGCTCGACGCCGTGCTGAATCTGAGCGGGGCGTTCGATAAGACCTCATTCACCGAAATTGAGCGGCAGGTCATCTTGATCACGAGCAGCGCGGTGAACGGCTGTGACTATTGCAAGACCGTCCATGCCGCGCTTGGTCGGAAAGCGGGAATCGACGACAAGACACTGAAGGCGCTTCTGGCGCTTGCACCGATTTCTGGGGCGAAACTCAGTGCGCTGCGCGACTTCACCAGAGCGATGGTCGAGGAACGAGGTCGGCTTCATGAACAGCGGGTCCGACAGTTTATCGACGCAGGCTATACGAACGCGCAGGTGTTCGAAGTGGTCATGGGAATCGCTCTGAAGACATTGACCAATTACAGCAATCATCTGACGGGCACCCGGCCGAATCCTGAGTTTATTGCGATGGCTGAACTGGGCGAGAAAATGGCGTGATCCATTGGAGGGAGTCTCTTCTGGCTCCCTCCAATCGGTACGCGATCGACGCACGTTTGGTCTTAGAACGTGAGGACAAAATGCCGACACACCAGACGCGATTTCAGGGGTTCCCGAAAGAAACATTCTCATTTCTTTCCGACTTGTCGTCGAATAATCGCAAAGCCTGGTTCGATGCCAACAAGACCCGGTTCCGACGCGTCGTCGAGCAACCGGTGCAGGATTTTGTCTCTGCCATGTGCGTTCGGCTGATTCATGCATCCAGTGATATCACGCAACTGGAAGGCAAGGTTTTCCGAATCCATCGAGATATACGGTTCAGCAAGGACAAGACTCCGTACAAGACTCACATTGGCATTCGATTCAGCGAAGATGCCTCAAAGAACTGCGCAGCGCCATTTTTCTATGTTCAGCTCGAGGCGGAGAAGCTCTTGTTCGCCACCGGGCAAAAGGAATTTGAAGGTGAAGCTCTCGATCGTTACCGCACTGCAGTGATGGATGCTGAAACTGGCCGAGTGTTAGATACTCTGGTGAATAAGATGCGATTCAGCGGTGCCAGTCTTCAAGGAGAACAGTTACAGAAGGTCCCGCGAGGATACCCCGCCGATCACGCGAGAGCCAATCTCTTGCGGTTCAAAGGCCTGTATATCGAGAGCAGCCTGCCTGTGACGCAGCAGATCTGTGGTCCAGAATTTGTGCAAGTGTGCCTGAAGCAGTTTGCGAGAGGCAAGCCCTTGTACGACTGGCTAAAGCGACTCTGAACGGTGCCTGAGGGGTGGGGATTCGGCAGGCTGTTC
>CXWL01013819.1_pt1 | contig 12294 bp, 13 predicted proteins | sample 590931 | NCBI WGS metagenome assembly CXWL01 (sample SAMEA3498368, study PRJEB10139) | groundwater metagenome | biome: water well; material: biofilm material | place: Germany | collected 2015-04-27
TTCCGGATTCGGACGTTTCACGCTTCACGAGAGACGCTTCACGGGTGTCGAGCACGCCGCTGGGGGACTGTTTCAGCATCCTGCAGACATGAGAATAAGGAAGCGACCATGCCAGACCTAATGAAATACGGATTCTACTTCCTACTGGGCGGGGTACTCGTCAGCCTCTCGACCTACTTCAGCGCAAAGGGGAAAGGCTTCCTGGCGGCCTTCGTCAGCACCTTCCCCGCCATCACCGGGTCGACGATCATTTTGATCTATCTGAACGGCGGCAACGAGGCCGCACACGCCTACGCCAAACATCTCCTCTGGATCGTGCCCGCCTGGCTGACCTATGTCGGCGTCTTTATCGTGGGGATCAACCACGTCGGCTTCTGGCCAACCTGGTTCACCGCCATGACGCTCTACATGGTCGCCATCGCCATCATCCGCACGACCATGCCGTAACAGGATGCTGAAAAAGGCCGCCAGCCTTGTTCTCGCGGCGCGAGGAGACTCCACGTACCGCCAGGGTACGCGTCGTCTCCTCGCTTGCTGCGGCCGCGCTGGATGGCCTTTTTGAGCATCCTGCGAACTGTCCTGATGTCAGGGTCGTACCTGACGCAACAACGGCTTGTTGAGCAATGCACGAGGGCTTTTCCGCAGCCTGCTACACCATTGCGATGGGTGAACGCTCCACTTCGAAGGCCTCTTGCCTCAAATCCCTGAAATGCCACGAACGCAACTCATATCCGACGCTCAATACACATTTTTTCAGAACTACGTATCACTAACGACTTGCCCCACCCCCCCCAATAGTGGTAAACGGTCTCCGTTTATTGGATATCGTATCCATAGTTCACCATTAGTCATGCTCTGCATCTGTTCTAGGGCATGAGAAGAAAGGACCTCCGGCCAATGATTCATTTACTTTTTACGTTGTTGCTCCTAATTCCTCTCACTGGCTGTGCAGGACATATGACGATATCACATGAGGTACAACTGAAATCGAGTCAATCAATATTCCTCGCGCCTTCAAAAAATAAAACTCTCTATGTTCAGACACGAAACACCTCCGATAACCCCGGTGTGACATTTCCAGCCCTGACCTCAAGACTGACCCAAAAGGGATATATGGTGGTCGATGACCCCGATTCAGCACAATACCTGCTTCAGACCCAAGTTGTTCTCTGCAACAAGTTGAAGCCCGGACAAACCATTGACGGAATTATAGCCGGAGGCTTTGGAGGGGCATTGGGTTCGGCCATTGGAACGGCTTCAGCTCTCTCAGGAGGAAGTTACTCCTATATCCCAATGTTGGGCGTGGTCGGTGCCGTCGCAGGGTTCGCAGGTTCGAAGCTGACAGAAGATACGGTCTACGGGTGTGCAACAGATGTCATGATTACCGAACGCACCAAAGAGGTGGTGGAACAAACCCTTAGTACGCAGTCTGCTCAAGGGAATGCCGTTCCACAGCAACTCCCTGCGATCCTGGGGCTTCTTGGTGGCCCGAGCTTACCGACCCCAGACGCGGGGCAAACAACACAGCACGTCACGGAAACACGGAAGGGCAATCAACGCTTGCACCAGACACGCATCGTCGCCAGCGACCAGAAAATGTGGCTCTCCATTGAGGAGGCGACCAATCTACTCTCGCAACGGCTAGAAGACGCCATTGCCGGTCTGTTTTAAGAGCAGCCTTTCGTCGATACTCTGACTACATGATCACCAAGAAGGAGACACCTATGCTCGACGTTCGGCAATCGCTACAACACCTGTTTGTTTCGATCGGAATATTTTGGCTTGTTAGTGTCGGAGCCGACGCATCGGCTCTTCTGATTCCAGGCAATTTGTCGGTAGGACCGGCACCGGCTGTCGATGGAACTGGCTTAAACGGCCAGTTTTATTTCATCGTGACGAACAACGCGACGACTCACACCGCGATTGATACAATTGTGGCCACAACAAATCCCCTGTCCACCTTTCATTCCACCTTGGTGGATTATCCTGCCGGAGTGGAGAATGATGAGCCTTCTGTCAGCATCGCTTCCTTTCTTGATGCTCCCGATAAATTTACGTTAAGTGGATTTGCCGGAACCGGTATCCAAAACCGACTTGTTCGACTGAGCGGCTATCTGAATGTACTGACGACACAAGACACATCGCCTGGGGGACTTATCGACATTCAGATGGCCCTAGGATCAACCGGTAGCTCACGGCTCCGCATCGGCAGCCTCACAGCTATCGACAATGGGGGAATACATCCCTTCACATTGATCAGCGAGACGATGAGGTTTGAGAAGGCTGGCCTATATCCCATCGAGATCATTTTTTATCCGCGTGGCAACATTGGAGACATGGGTATCGAGTGGTTTAGCAGTATCCCTGGCGGACCGGACTCCGGTGCACCGATAGGCACAGTGGGCATTGTGCCGACGAAGGTCCTCTACTCCAGTGCCCCTAATGTGCCGACACCAGCACCTATCGTCACTCATCCAGTCCCCGAGCCGGGAGTGCTGTCACTCCTACTGACCGGATGTGGAGTATTGGCTGCATTTCGAAAGCGTCATTTCTAATCGAGGCAAGGGCAGCCTCAGTCGCACAGACTGAGGCTGCCTCCACTAATAAGGAGCTTATCCCCATGACACAGCATCAACGCCAAGCCTCACACTCCCTGGTGTGCCTTAGTCTACTGCTATTTGGTGTTTTGACGTGCCACGAAGTAGCCACAGCAGATGAACCCTCACGACCTTGGCTTGGATTCTATGTGGGCTCAGAAGTTCCTGGATTTCTCATACTCGATTCTGGCCTTGTCAGCATATCCGGCATTACAGCTCCTACGGAAAACATAAACATGAAAATAATGAGGACTGAACTTAGCAAAGCTTGTATCGAAGGTGGCGGCCTCGCCTTGGTCAACTTACGATTTTTCTACGCACTAGGAGAAGTAAGTCAGTCGAATGGGGCAGGCAAAGGAAACACTAAAATATCACCGGCAAAGGATTGGATGTTCTACGGGGATTGCGTCATGAAAGTTACCCCAAGCTCTTCATCACCACGCTGACTAACTCTGAAACAGAGTTCCAGGCCAGTTCCATCCGTGAGCTAGCCTGCTATTCCCTCTTAGAGAGCCCTTCGGAGCGTACTAGCCTTGTCACCGCATCCGCCAGATGAAGCCCAAAGTGCGTGGCAAGCAACGTAGCGACTTCCTCCGGCGTGTGGGCGTGCAGCTTCCGCTTCGTGCCCCCATCCCGAATACTCAGGTGCCGGTCCGTCATCGTCTTGCGCCCCGTCTTGGTCGGCAATGTGGCAATCTGCTGCTTGGCGAATTTGGAGTCCGGCGAGGTCGAGCAGTACCAATTGCCGAGCACGTAGTCGACGGGCAGGTAGGGCTCCAACGTGAAGGCATAGAGATCCTCCCATTGCCCCACCACTTCAGCTTGAAGTAGATACTCGCCCTGCGCAGTGCTCATGAGCCGAAAATAATCCGCCTCTTGCCGTTCCGTATGCCCCACCGTCAAGGGAAACGGCGCCAACAGGCCATTGCCCCCGAATCCCACATCGACGATCCAGCGATCCGAACCAATGGTCGCCAGCAGCACTTGATGGCTGCGAGGAAGCACCGCTGTTGTCCCACAGAGCACCCTCGCGGCTAGTCGCGTCACGGTAAAGCCCAGGTCTTCCAGCAACAGGACACAAGAGGCCATTAAGTTCGAAACAATAGCCGCCGCGCCGGTCGCGCACGATCTTGCGAAACAGATCGGCTGGCTCCAGCGAAATCGTCCGCCCGAGGTGAATATCGAGATTTTCGAAGGGCACGCTGAACACGTGCGCCTCATGCAGCCCACGGAGGGTGTCAACGGAGGGGTCAAGTGAACCGTCGTACCCGATTCCTAGCCAGATAGGCTTCTCGATCCAATCGATAGACGCTCACCGCTTGCCCTCCCCAGGATGCACCCTACCCGATTCCAACGAGCCGGGAAATAGCTCCGACCTTCATGCGGCTACAGGCTTTTATGCCTTCACCTCTTCAGCTGCGCTGCGCACCAACCGACACAGAATTTGAGGAACGCCTTCGTGCAGACAGCACAGATGAACAGGACCGCCATTCCAGCCGAACCGATCAGGACCAGTCCCTTCAGCGCGCCGACCAAGACCTTCCCCCACCCGTATTCCTGGCAACAACGACTCCGCTCGGCATATCACCGCCTCTGGTATCGGCTGTCGGAACGGCTGCAATGGTCACGGGGAATCTATCGGGAACCAGCGGCAGGGAAGCTGAGCGGTCTTGCACGTGAACAGGCAACCCGCATCGCACAGCTCGCGTCACAGTATGGCCTGTGTTTTGAGGGTCGCTACGCACAGAATACCGCGATCAAGAACTACGCCTATCTCGACCTCTTGGATCAAGCCTGGAACGCCCAGGGGAATCGTGTGCCGCGCCCCACCGGCGGCGTCATGCACGATGTGGGCAGCGCAAACTTCTGGTATGCCGCCGCACTCCACACGTTTTTTGAACCGGCCCGCTTGGTCGGGATAGAGGTGGAAGGCCACCGACTCTACCCCAACGGCCATAGCCGGTGGGACGCTGCCCTTGGCTATATCAGTCAGCTGGCACGCACACAGTTCGTCGCCGCCGACTATGCCGACTTCCACGAATCAGCCGACGTCATCACCAGCTGGTTTCCGTTTGTCACCCCAACGCCCCTACTCGCCTGGCGACTGCCGCTCTCCCTCTTCGCCCCAGAGCGACTATTCACCAGGGTTGCCCAGAATCTCACACCTTCTGGCCTCTTCATCATGGTCAATCACAGCGAAGCCGAAGCCGCCATCGCCGCCGGGTTCTGCCGAGCTGCCGGACTCACAAATCTGTGGCAATGGACCCAGCCACACCACCTTCGCAAACGATCCCACCCACCTGTCATGTCCTGCTGGACGGTAACTCACTCGTAACCGCTTTACCCTGGCAACTCACCCTGACTTTCGGCCAATTTTGGTTTCGATGGAACTCTGCCCACGTCATAAATGGGGTCTGAATTCTGAAAGTGGGGGGCTTCTGAGAAATAGCGCAAAACATGAGTCGAATGAGGAACTGATTGTGAACAGCATCTACAGACACAGCCAACACCCTCGCGTCAGAGATCAAAACCCCAGCAACCAGAGCGGGCGTGTGAGTGTCCATTGTCAGCGCACCTCGATCCAGAAAAAGACATAGGGGCCAGCCCACGTATTCTTCCTGGCTTAGAACTGACCAAGAAACCGTGGGCTGGCCCCTATGTTGATACGATGTGGGGGGTTGGCGTCACCCCACTAGGTACTTACTTCTTTTTTGCTGGCTTCTTCGCTGCGACCTTCTTTGCAGGGGCCGCCTTCTTGACTGCGGCTTTCTTCGCAGGTGCTGCCTTCTTCGCTGCTGCTGGCTTCTTTGCTGCCATATAACCCTCCTGTGGTTAAGAAAATTGATTGAGGCCCAACCTATTTCGCATACTGCCCTGAATCGCGCACAAATACAACGGGATACTTCAATCTAATTTCCATATCGGCAGAAATACATTTCAACAATACCCCCAAGCCCATATTCGCGTGCGATTCGGATCGACACATTATTCGCATCGAGACCGAATCTGCCCTCTGCCAGCGCCTCTGCCTGGCTCAGTATCTCCCACGCTGCATCCCTCACCTTCACCTCACACGAATCACGAACAGGCTGTTGAACACCTCCTGCGCTCCCTCTGTCCAGCGCCAATCGAACAGGCGGCGATGCCGAGAGAAGGGGCAACGGAATGGCCAGAAGGCCCGTCCAGCAAGGCCGCAACGCGCGAAGAAGCACTTCGCACCCTTGCAGGACGTGGCGCCGCTGAGCGAAATGCGCACGCTGCTGGCGGACGGTTTCACCATCCTACCCATCGCCCCCGTCACGCCTTGTGCAGGCCGATAAGCCCTTGCTACGATGGTGAATTCGTTTTCACCCTTGTGGATCGGAGAACTTCCCCTGTGGCTACCGATACGGGTCGTGATCTCTTCATCGAAGGGGCCAGGCAAAACAATCTCAAGAACATCTCCCTCCGCATTCCGCATAACGCTGTGACGGTCATCACCGGCGTCTCCGGCTCGGGTAAATCGTCCCTGGCCTTCAATACGCTCTTTGCCGAAGGGCAATGGCGCTATATCGAATCCCTCTCGACCTACGCCCGGATGTTTTTGGAAAAGGTGGACCGCCCGGACGTAGATCGCATCGTGAACATCCGCCCGGCCATTGCCATTGAGCAGAGCAACCCCATCCGGACGGCCCGCTCCACGGTAGGCACTGCCACGGAAATCGCCGACCTCCTGCGGCTGCTCTTCGCCAAGGTCGGGCATCTGCTCTGCCCGGATTGTGACCAAGAAGCGCGCAGCTTCTCGCCTGATGCCGTGGCCGACGATCTGCTCTCTCGCTGTACGAACGCCCGCGCCATGATCCTGTTTCGCATTCCCCTCCCGGCCAAAGGCCAAGATCGTCTCCTCCTGGAAGGCCTCCGAAGCCGTGGCTTCTCCCGGCTGAAGTACGGGGAGGACCTGGTCGATCTATTGACCGACTTCTCCCTGCCGACGACCAAGGCCACCGATCTGTTTGTCGTACTGGATCGCCTCGTCTTGCGCCCCGAAGACCGCAGCCGCCTAGTCGAGGCCGTGGAGACCGCCTTCCGTGAAGCCGACGGCCATTGCCGGGTGGAGGTGATCGGGCAAGGCACCCACGACTACAGCCGCGCCTTTCAATGTCAGCGCTGCGGTCGGACCTTCGAGTCGCCGAGGCCGATCCTGTTTTCCTTCAACCATCCGCTGGGCGCCTGCCCAACCTGTAAGGGGTTCGGCAACATTCTGAAGTATGACGAGAACCTCGTCGTGCCAGACAGGAGTAAAACGCTCGCGGATGGGGCCATCGAGCCCTGGACCAAGCCGTCCAACGACCGGTGGTTTAAGAAAATGCTGCTGGCGATGAAGCGACGCGGCGTGAGTCTCACCACGCCCTATGCCGAGCTCTCAGAGGAACACCGCACGCTACTCTGGCAGGGGCACGGCAAATTCGAGGGCATCAATCAGTTTTTCGAGTATCTGGAAAGCAAACGCTACAAGATGCACGTGCGGGTCATGCTGAGCCGCTACCGCAACCCCGTGACCTGCCCGACCTGCAGCGGAACTCGGCTAAAACCGGATGCGCTGTTTGCCAAAGTCGGCGGGTTGTCCATCACCGACGTAACGGCCCTGACCGTTGACGCCGCCGACCAGTGGCTGGATCAGCTCACCCTGAGCCCATTTGAAGCGACCATCGCGAAAGACCTTTTGCGGCAATTACGGCAGAAGCTCAGTTTTCTCCTCCGCGTCGGCCTGAGCTACCTCACGCTGGATCGTGAAACTCGTACCTTGTCCGGGGGGGAAGCTCAGCGGATTACGTTAGCCAATCAGCTGGGCTCACGCCTAGTCGGCACCTTGTATGTCCTCGATGAGCCGACCATCGGCCTCCATGCGCGCGACACGGCCATGCTGGCGTCGATTCTGAAAGATCTGGCTGAAGCCGGAAACACGGTCGTGGTGGTAGAACACGATCCCATCGTGATGCACTCAGCCGATTACCTCGTGGAGATGGGGCCACGCTCCGGCGAGCAAGGCGGCACGGTGGTCTGTGCCCTACCCCGGAAGGAATTTCTGGATCACCCGGACTCGCTCACCGCAGCCTATTTGCGCGGGGACCTCTCGATTCCGCTGCCGAACACCCGCCGCACGGGTTCGGGAAAGGCGCTCCTCATCGCGGGCGCCCAGGCGCATAATCTCAAGAACGTGAGCGTGCGATTCCCCTTGCACACCTTCACCTGCGTGACCGGCGTGTCGGGATCTGGCAAAAGCACGCTGGTGGAAGACACGCTCTACCGAGCTCTCGCCAGAACCTTTCGCGTGGAGTCACTCCCCCTTGGCCGCTTTCGGGCCATCAAGGGCGTAGAGCACCTGCGTGGCGTCCGCCTGATCGACCAGCAGCCGATCGGCCGCACGCCTCGATCCAATCCCATCACCTACCTTAAAGCCTTTGATGAAATCCGGGGGATCTTCGCGATCCAACTAGAGGCGCGTCGCCAGGGACTCACCCCCGCGCACTTTTCCTTCAATACGCCAGGGGGACGGTGTGAGCGATGCGAAGGGAATGGCTTTGAAAAGCTGGAGATGTACTTTTTCGAAGATCTCTATGTGACCTGCGAAGCCTGCAACGGCACACGGTACGGCCAAACGGTGCTGGGAGTCACCTATAAAAACAAATCCATCCACGACGTATTGCGCATGACGTTTGATGAGGCACGGGCGTTTTTCACCGGAACCCCGCGCCTGGCCGACAAACTGGCAATCATGTCATCCATAGGTTTGGGATACCTGCGACTGGGGCAACCAGCCACCACCCTCTCCGGCGGCGAAGCGCAACGGCTGAAAATCGCGGCCGAACTCAAAGACCCCTCGGCCAAAGACCAACTCTACATCCTGGATGAACCTACCACCGGCCTCCACCTCGACGACATCAGTCGGCTGCTGGTCGTACTCAACAAGCTCGTGGACGCAGGGAACACCCTGATCGTGGTGGAACACAACCTTGACGTGATCAAAACAGCCGATTGGGTGATCGACCTGGGACCCGAAGGCGGCAACGCCGGAGGCGCACTCGTCGCAGAAGGCACACCCGAACAGGTGGCCCTAGTCGAGGCATCCCACACAGGACGATTCCTCAAACCCCTACTCACAGACTGCTGAAGACTAGATTCTTGCTCGGTAGTCCGTCGTCACGCATACACCACACCAACACCAGGACAGCAGGCAGGATGCTCAACATGGCCGGCCAGCGCGGCTGCAGCAAGCGAGAAGACGACGCGTACCCTGGCAGTACGTTGGAGTCTCCTCGTGAAGCGAGAACAAAGCCGGCGGCCATTTTCAGCATCCTGCTAGAGGCCTGGGCGGGCTTCGGCTTGCGGGGAGATAACCAACCGCTCCTCGCCACGTCGCACCTCAAGCGCCAACTGTTGCCCGGCTTCCACCTGACAAAGCTGCTTGGCTTCTCGCTCTGAATGCACGTTTGTCAGCGAGCGGCCCTGACAGGCCAGTACGACATCCCCTTGATGAAGCCCCACGCGCTCGGCCGGTGAGCCGCCGACCACATCACGCACATAGTAGGCTTTGGCACCGCCCAGCTCCCGTAACTCCCAATTGACGCCGATGCGACCGGACGCCAACAGTCCCGTCCGTGTGCCGAACCGTCCAAGGATTCGATGCGCGACGAGCCGTGTCAGATTCTCCGGCTCGTCGCGACTCGGATCAGTCACTTGCCCCTCGCCGCTGAAGAGGACCTGGCCGCTTTCGACGTCGATCATGCGCAACACCAACGATACATGCGCACCTTTGTCTGCGTTCTGACTCTCCCACTGGCCGACTTCCCCCACGACAATCGCATTGGCCCCGACCAGCTTGCCGACTTTCAGGGCATCCGCATCATCGCCATGCTGTAGCCGGACGACTTGTTCGTTGAGCACCTGTTCGAGGCGCGTACGTTCGACGATGGTCACGTCTAAATCAAGCAAGAGGGTCGTCACCATGCCCGACACGCGAGAGCCGGAACCCGGCACGCCAGGCGCATCGGCAAAGGTCATCACGGCCATCGTCTGATACTGCCCCACCGTCTCGCGACTGATCGGCCCATTGGCCACCACCACGGGCGACACCCCGCCGACCCTCATCATCGGAGGATCGTCATGTTCGGCAAAGGCCCCGCTCCCGGTACACACTTTGCGCTTTTGCAGGATGGACAACGGCGCCCCCCAGGCACAGAGCCGATCGTTCACCAACACGACGTGATAGGGGTATTCGCGGTGATGTTCGGTGGCCGTGTTGGTGAAGGGATAGAACAGGCACCCCCCCATCAGCACGGCGACAGGGCAGAGACCGAGCTCATAGAGCCACTGATTACGCGCGGCGAGTTTGTATTCCCAAACCTGCACCCGCCCGTCGTCACGCAAGATGCGGTCCGGCTTACCCATCGCGGCCTCCACTTGCGGCCGCTCCATCGGCACGGACAACTGGTCCAGCTTGCTCACAGAATTGAAAGCGGTATACACCACCGCGCAACCGGAGGTGCTGGTGAAGAGGGAAACAAGACAGACGCCAGCGAGAAGAGACCGCCACTGAGAAGGGGCAGGCTGGTGTGGAGAGGAGAACGAAGGCTGTATCAGCACAGATGTCTCCACCGATGGCACGGCATCGGTCTCAGGGTGTGAAGCAGAAGAACCACACCCTAGGTGAGTAACCTCACCTCACCGGTTCACACATCCACAGACACTCGACTACCACAGGTCCCTTGCTGGAGCCCTGAGTGTGCTTCCGGCTAATTGAGCCCTGGATCGTGGGGCATGTCGGCGTAAAACGCGTAGGGTTCACCGAGGGCGCGCATGACATCCGACCACATTCGCGTAGGTGGCTGTTCGAAGACCAGGTGCGAATCGGCTGGCAACGTCACCCACGAGCCGGCCTCCATCTCCCGTTCCAATTGTCCCGCCGACCAGCCGGCATAGCCGAGGTAGGCGCGGAACGAGTCAGACGGTCGTGGTTCGGTGAGGAGCTGCACCACTTCGTCGACATCCCCGCCAAGATAGACCCCATCGAAGACCTGGTGTGTTTGCGTCGGCTTTTCCTTGAACCGGAAGAGGAGCATGATCTGATTCGTAGCCACCGGCCCGCCAGCAAACAGCACATGCTGCTGCCCCTCGAGCACAGGCATACGAGGGATGCCTTCGGATAGGCGGATTTCGGTGGGACGGTTGACGATGAATCCCAGTGCGCCGTCGGCCCCATACTCACAGAGTAAGATGACGGTTTGGCGGAAGTTGGGATCGCGCAGGGCCGGGACGGCCACGAGAATCGTACCTTTTTCGAGTGGAGTATTCATGAGTGAATGTTACAACCCACCGGCAGGGGACGCAAGCGCAGAACCAACAGGAATTTCACGAGGTGTACAGCTCGGGACGTCGGTCGGCCAAGAGGTTATTGTAGGGGTTCAGCACTTTGTTTCGGGCCTCGTGCGGATCGATCTCGACGATAGCCAAGGCGTCCTGATCCTCCGACGCGCGATGGAGAATCTTTCCACGGGGGGAAACCACCTCGCTGTTGCCGATGAAGGTCAACCGAGGCTTGCCCCCACGTTCCTCAACGCCGGTTCGATTCGCCGTGATGGCAAAGACCCGATTTTCCAAGCACCGCGTGACCATGGCATCAGGGCAATGTGGCAGCACGAGGTTGGACGGATGGCAAATGATGTCGGCACCAGCCAATGCCAGCGTTCTCGCCGATTCGGGATAGTACCAGTCAAAACAGACCATCACACCGATCTTGGCCTGTCCAATATCCCATACCTGAAACCCGCTATTCCCTGGCGCAAAGAATTGTGTTTCTTCAAAAAACAGATGCGTCTTCCGATAGCACCCCAGCACTCCGGTGGGCCCGATCACGATAGCGGAGTTATAGCAGGCCGCACCATCGCGCTCCGGGAACCCTGCCACGATGGTCATACGACGATCCCGAGCAATGTCGGCCAATCGCGTGCAGGTCTCCCCGCCGGACACGGGCTCAGCCAACGCGTCGACTTCCGCTTTGGAGGTGAATTGGTAGCCGGTTGCGAACAGCTCAGGCAATACCAACAGATCACAGGTCACATTGGCGAGCGCCGTCGCAACCGTGTCCAGATTACGGCGCACCTCCCCAAAGACAGGATTAAATTGATAGTACCCGACACGCATATGGTCCCCTAAAACACGAACGGGCAGGTTACCCTGCCCGTTCGGAATAACCCATGCTTTGTTTGACCGACTTACTTGGCTTCAGACAAATGCGCGACCGCCTCTTCAGCATGCTTGGTCGCCACATCCGCATGTCCCGCTTTGCCATGCTCGACAGCGGCCTTCAGCTGAGTGATTCCCTCGGCAAGATGGGGGCTCTTCACTTCGCCTGTCGCCGCTTCTGCATGCTTCAAGGCCCCTTCCGCATGAGTCGTGAGTTCCTTGGCATGACCAGCCTTCCCGTGCTCCACCGCCTCATGCGCATGATGGACGGCTTCATCCACGTGCTTATTCCCGGCAAAGGCGACCTGCCCGGTGACGCCCAACCCGACCAGCGCGGCAACCGCGCCCACTGCCACTGCACTCACAAACGTAGATTTTGTCATCATATCCTCCCTATTAGGTGAATGTTTCGTCGATCTTTCCTGAGACCGGCCATCTCTGCCAAGACTACGTGCGTCTTCGTCCATTAGATGTG
>CXWL01018609.1_pt1 | contig 12294 bp, 11 predicted proteins | sample 590931 | NCBI WGS metagenome assembly CXWL01 (sample SAMEA3498368, study PRJEB10139) | groundwater metagenome | biome: water well; material: biofilm material | place: Germany | collected 2015-04-27
GCACAGCGCCCATACTCTGAGGGTAGGAGACCCATATGCATGACGAAACCGAGCCGGAACACGACCAGGACGAGGTCGTTTTAGTCCGCAAACGACGCAAGGGCATCTACGTGTTGCCCAACCTGTTTACCTTGGCAGCGTTGTTTGGGGGCTTTTATGCGATCGTGATGGCCATCAATGGCCGTTTTGACCTGGCCGCCATCGGCGTCGGCTGCGCCATGGTGCTTGACAGTCTGGATGGTCGCGTGGCCCGGATGACCAACACCCAAAGTGCCTTTGGCGAGCAAATGGATTCTTTGTCGGACATGGTGTCGTTTGGCGCCGCGCCGGCCCTGATTTCATATGTCTGGGCGTTGAAGGGTCTGGGTCGTTGGGGGTGGATCGCGGCGTTTGTCTATTGCGCCTGTGCGGCCTTGCGGCTGGCGCGATTCAATGTGAATACGGCGGTGGTCGACAAGCGTTATTTCCAGGGACTGCCCTCGCCCGCTGCGGCAGCGCTGGTGGCGGGTTTCATCTGGTTGTTGACTGAGAATGGACTGAAGGGAACCAGCACCCTGGAGTTGGGACCCTTTACTTGGTCGGTTCCTTGGATGATGTTTTGCCTTGCCTTGTATGCTGGATTGACGATGGTGACCAACGTCCCGTTCTACAGTTTCAAGGAATTCCACATGAAGAAGACCGTGCCGTTCGCCGTCATTGTGCTGATCGTGTTGATCATCGCCGCCATCAATATCGATCCACCAACCGTGCTCTTTGGCGTGTTTGTTGGTTACGGATTCAGTGGTTATGTGGTCTATGGTTGGCGCAAGGCCAAGGGGCTGCAGACCAGCGTGGTCAGCATATCCACTGACGAGCCGGACGAACGCGGTTTGCATTGATCCACGACCGGGATGGCCCGACGAGAGAGGGCATTGTGGGGTGGACTTGTGCTACATTGCAAGCCATGAATCAATTCTCGCTAGCGCTACTGCTATCTCCCCACGGGCGGAGACGGTAGCGCACGCGACTACCCAGTCAACGGCCCGTTTGCACCAGCAGCGGGCCGTTTTGTTTTGGGCTGCTGGTTATCTGAGTATTGAGAGGACCGATCATGTTGAAGCATCCCGCGACCAAGTACCGACCATTTCCGTCGGTACGCCTGGCTGACCGAACCTGGCCCGANNCTGATTGAACCAATGGACATTGCCCGCAAGCTGCGCATGTTTCAGGCGCTGGTGGAGATCGGCTTCAAGGAGATTGAAGTAGGTTTTCCGTCGGCATCTCAAACTGAATTCGATTTCATTCGCAAGCTGATCGACGACGACTTGGTGCCCGATGACGTCACCATTCAGGTTCTCACACAGGCGCGCGAACCCTTGATCCGGCGCACCTTTGAGTCGCTGCGTGGCGCCAAGCGCGTGATCGTGCATTTGTACAACGCCACCGCGCCGGTGATGCGCAAGGTGGTTTTGGGACTGGACGAAGCCGGCATTGTCGAACTGGCCACCAGCCAGGCGCGACTCTTCAAGGAACTGGCCGCGCAACAACCTCAGACCCATTGGATCTTTCAGTACTCGCCCGAAATGTTCTCCGGCACCGAGTTGACGTTTTCCAAGCGCGTGGTGGACGCCGTGACGGAAGTCTGGCAACCCACGCCCCAACACAAGTGCATCATCAACCTGCCGTCGACGGTGGAACACAGCACGCCAAACATCTTTGCCGACATGATCGAATGGATGCACCGTCACATGGCGCGCCGTGACGCGGTCGTGTTGTCGGTGCATCCGCACAACGACCGGGGCACCGGAACGGCCGCAGGCGAGTTTGCGGTGATGGCCGGTGCAGACCGCTTGGAAGGTTGTCTGTTTGGCAATGGCGAACGCACTGGTAACCTCGACTTGGTTAACGTGGCGCTCAATCTGTACTCTCAAGGTGTGTCACCGGAACTCGATTTCTCTGACATCGATGAGATTCGTCGGACCGTCGAATTCTGCAATCAACTGCCGGTGCATCCGCGACACCCGTATGCGGGCGACTTGGTCTACACCTCATTCTCGGGCTCGCACCAAGACGCCATCAAGAAGGCGTTTTCCGCGCGCCAGCCTGGTGACTTATGGGACATGCCCTATTTGCCCTTGGACCCTAAAGACCTCGGACGAAGTTATGAATCGGTGATTCGTGTCAACAGCCAGTCGGGCAAAGGTGGCATTGCCTACCTACTGGAGAGCGAATATGGCCTGGAGCTCCCAAGACGCTTGCAGATCGAATTCAGCCAGGTTGTTCAGGCGGTCATGGACACCACTGGCAAAGAGCTGACTGCGCAGGATTTGTACACCTTGTTTGAACGGGAATACGGCGTATCCGACATCCCGGCCCCCACCCACCAGTTGCTGGAAGTGGCCGAGGGTTCGACCGGCGCGGCGGTGGAGCTAACCGCCGACGTGGTCGTGGGAGGTCGATCATTAAGCGTGCATGGGGCAGGCACCGGGCCGATAGATGCATTCGTGCAAGGCGTGGCGGCGGCCACCGGCGAAAACGTGCGGGTGCTCGANNCGTGCCCAGGCCAGCAATCAGAACAAGGAGTTGACATGGCAGACAAACTGATCATTTTTGATACCACCTTGCGTGACGGCGAACAATCGCCAGGCGCCTCCATGACCAAGGATGAGAAGTTGCGTATCGCACGACAGCTCGAACGTCTCAAAGTCGATGTGATCGAAGCCGGTTTTGCAGCCAGTTCGAACGGGGACTTCGAGGCGGTCAAACTTATCGCCAACACCATTAAGGATTCGACGATTTGTTCACTCTCGCGTGCCAATGATCGCGATATCAGTCGCGCCGCTGAGGCGCTGGTGGGGGCCAATCACGCCCGCATTCACACCTTCATTGCCACTTCGGCGCTGCATATGGAGAAGAAGCTGCGCATGACCCCGGAGCAGGTTCTGGAACAGGCCAAGCTGTCGGTTCGCTTTGCGCGAAACTTGGTAGCTGACGTGGAGTTCAGCCCAGAGGACGGCTACCGTAGCGACATCGACTTCTTGTGTCGCGTGCTTGAGTTGGTCATTCAAGAAGGCGCAACCACCGTCAACGTGCCGGACACGGTCGGTTATGCAGTGCCNNGACAAGGCGATCTGGTCGGTTCATTGTCACAATGACCTAGGCATGGCGGTGGCCAACTCACTCGCCGGTGTCAAGATCGGCGGTGCACGACAGGTTGAATGCACCATCAACGGCCTTGGCGAGCGGGCCGGAAACTGCTCACTGGAAGAAGTGGTGATGGCCGTCAAGACCCGACGCGACTACTTCGGGCTGGACTTGGGTATCGACACACATCACATCCTGGCCGCTAGCCGCATGGTGAGTCAGACCACCGGCTTTGTGGTCCAACCCAACAAGGCCGTCGTTGGTGCCAACGCGTTTGCGCACGCCTCCGGCATCCACCAGGATGGCGTGCTGAAGGCCCGCGATACCTACGAAATCATGCGTGCCGAAGACGTTGGCTGGAGCGCCAACAAGATCGTGTTGGGTAAGCTGAGCGGGCGAAACGCGTTCAAGCAACGGTTGGTCGATCTCGGCGTGCAGATGGACAGCGAGGCCAGTGTGAACACCGCGTTTGCCCACTTCAAGGAACTGGCCGACCGCAAGAGCGAGATCTTTGACGAAGACATTCTGGCTCTGGTGAGTGATGGAAGCGTGACCCAGCAGTCCGAGAAGTACGCATTTGTTTCGCTGTCACAGCGTAGCGAGACCGGCGAACGCCCGCAGGCCACCATCGTCTTCGCCATCGACGGGGTCGAGGTCAGGTCGAGCTCGGATGGGGATGGCCCGGTCGACGCGTCGCTCAAGGCGATCGAGGCGCGTGTCAACAGCGGCGCTGAGATGGTGTTGTACGCGGTCAATGCGATCAGCGGTTCGACCGAGAGCCAAGGTGAGGTAACCGTCCGTCTGCAAAACAGTGGTCGGGTGGTAAATGGCGTCGGTGCCGACCCGGACATTATTGTGGCCTCCGCCAAGGCCTATCTGGCGGCTTTGAACAAGCTACAGAGCCAATCGGATCGGGTTGCGGCACAAGGCTAGCGCGCATACCGCGTTCTTAGCCTTTTTCTTGAGATAAGCCGCGCAAGTAGTTGATACTTGGCGGCTTTTTTTGATTAAACTCGCGGTATTGAAAAAGACCGGAGCTGATTGCATGTCACATCGCCACCGTCAGTCGTTGGGAAGCGTTATGAGTCGAATCCTGTTGGTCATGGTATTGCCGGCCGTGCTGTGGGCGCTGCTCATGCCCGAGGCCATCGCATCTCCATCCAAGCGGACGGTTGGCCGGGTCGCCAAATCCCCGGGAGTGGCCAAGCGCAAAGTCGCCAGGCCGGTGTTGGTCAGCAAGCGCAAATCGGTGGTCTACGCGGCCAGACCGTCATTCGGGCAACTTGCCGGCTTGCACAACACACCGGACGCCTTGGCGTTGAAATCCCGCGTCGCGCTGGTTCTCGATCAAGACACCCGTGAAGTGCTGTTCAGCAAGAACGATCAGGCGGTGCTGCCCATTGCGTCGTTGACCAAGTTGATGACGGGACTGCTGATCAGCGAAGCGCGCTTGCCCATGGACGAAATGATCACTATTGATCAATCTGACGTGGACACTGAAAAAGGCAGCCGCTCCCGACTGCGGGTCGGGGCGGAATTGAGCCGAGGCGAATTGCTGCATTTGGCGCTGATGTCCAGCGAAAACCGCGCTGCCCATGCCCTGGGGCGCACCTACCCGGGTGGGTTGTCGGTGTTTGTGGACCTGATGAATTCGCGCGCGCGCGCCTTGGGGATGGGCGACACACGTTATGTGGAACCCACCGGTTTGTCTAGTCAGAACCAGTCGAGCGCTCGAGATCTGGCCAAGCTGGTTGGTTTTTCGTACGGCGACCCGGTGCTGCGCGAACTGTCCACCTCACCCGACCATCAGGTAGCGGTGGGTAGCCGGACATTGACCTTCAACAACACTAATCGCCTGGTGAAGAATTCGTCCTGGGACATCGGAATCCAGAAGACCGGCTACATTTCCGAGGCCGGGCAGTGCCTGGTCATGCAAGCCAAGGTTGCAGGAAGAAAACTGATCATGGTGTTTCTGGATTCCGCGGGCAAACTCACCCGTTTGGGGGATGCTGAACGCGTGCGACGTTGGGTCGAGTCCAAATCGATGGTGAACGCCACCACGGTGCCGCTGGTCGTTCAGGCCGAACCCGGCCAATTGACCGCTGTCAGCTTCCTGCCAGTCTCCATCGGGAGTCAGTAAGGTTCGCTGAGGTAGGTTCAGTCGCGCGCTGGCCCCTCGCTGCCTAAGGCTGGCGTTGTGCACCCGGTTTGTAACCGAGCGTGGCAGAGATTTCGTGGGCGGTGGATTGCAACTTGGGTAGCCACTGCTCCTCCAACCTACTGGCGGGCGCCGAGATCGACAGGCCCGCAACCAATTTTCCTTGGTCATCGTAGATTCCGGCTGCCATGCAGCGCACGCCAAGTTCCAGTTCTTCGTTGTCGTGGGCATTGCCGTATTGGCGGACCTTGGAGAGCTCGCGTTCCAGTTGCGCAAGCTGGGTCAAACTATTCTTGGTGTGGCCCGCCAAGCCGGTTCGCGTGGCATAGGCGCGCACCCGTTGTGGATCGTCGGCGGCCAGAAACAGTTTGCCAACCGATGTCAGGTGCAGTGGCGCCCGGCCACCGATGGCTCTGACCACCTGCATGCCCGAACGCTCGCTGTAGGCGCGCTCGATGTAGACAATTTCGTCACCCTGACGCATGCTCAGGTTGACCGGTTGTTGAATCAGCTTGTGCAATTCCCGCATGGGGACCAAGGCCGCATCGCGAACATTGAGCCGGCTCTTCACCAGGTTGCCCAGTTCCAGCAAGCGCATGCCCAAGCGGTAGCTGCCCGGTTGGGGGCGGTCGACAAAACGCCCCGTGGCCAAATCATTCAGCAGTCGGTGTGTGGTGGAGGGATGCAGTCCGGCCTTCTCGCTAATTTCCTTCAACGAGATGGCTTCTTCCTTTGAAGCCAAGACATCCATCAGCGTGAACATGCGCTCGATCACTTGCACGGTGGGTGCGACGGCTACGGCAGGGTCGGCTTTGGTCATGGCATTGTTCTAAGCGGGTGAGATGGAATTTTACAGGACGAAATATGACGGTCGGTCCAACCTGCCAGGAGCAACCCCTTGGTGGTCGGCTCGACCTCGGTGTCCGCGCCGATCCATGCGCCCTCGCTCAGCACTTGCTGTGGGACGAAACGTGCCTTGTAGCTCATCTTCGGGCTCGCTTCGATCAAGTAGCCCAGGTAAACGTGCGGCAAGCCCAGTAATTTGGCCTGTTCGATTTGCCACAACACGGCATAAGTGCCATAGCTGGCACCTACCTCGGGTTCATAAAAGGTGTAAACGGCCGAAATGCCATCGTCCAGGACGTCCAGAATCGCAACCATCATGACAGCCCCCGGTGCACCATCGGCCGTGGTTTCCCGAAACTCGACCAAACGCGAGTTGACCCGGCTTTGAAGCAGAAACTGGGTGTACTGATCGATGCTGTCCTGATCCATGCCCCCCCCCGCGTGGCGACCGGTCTGGTAGCGCAGGTACAAGGCGTAATGCTCCGGCATGAAACACAGCTTGAGCACGCGCGCTTGTAGTTGGGCGTGGTGCCGCCACGCGCGTCGNNGCGTTGTTGATCAGGTGGCTGGGCGTCGCCACCTGGGACCGCGCCTGCTTGCCCGCCAGGTAGGTGCAGGGGTAGGGCGCCGTTGCATAGAACTGCAGCGCCTGTAATGGAAGGTCCTTGAGGTGGGTCACGCCAGATTTCGCTCTGAGTGCAAAAGTGCTAGCCAGTATAGAGGGTCGAATCGCCATGGTGGCGGCGCCTGCGATGCGCTGTGGATCACATGCGCCAGGAAGGCTGCGCGCGTCATTTCGCGGGCGCCCATAAAGGCCAAGTGCCGGGTGTTCTGCTGGCAGTCAATTTGGGCAATGCCGTGGTGTTGACAAAAGCCGACCAAGGCTGCAAGCGCGATCTTCGACGCATTGTCGACCTGGGCAAACATCGACTCGCCGAACACCGCCTTGCCGATGGCCACGCAGTACAGGCCGCCGCGCAACTGCCCATCGATCCAGGTCTCCACGCTGTGTGCGAATCCGGCGCGGTGCAAGGCCACATAGGCGTCGACCATGGGGGTCACGATCCAGGTGCCGGATTGTCCGTCGCGTGGACTCGACGCGCAGGCTGCGATGACCTGCTCAAAGGCGCTGTCAATCCGGATCTCGCATGCTGGTGACTGCCGGAACCGTTGCAGCACTTTGCGCAGCGAGCGATGCAGTCGAAACCGTGAAATCTCCAACACCATGCGTGGATCGGGGCTCCACCACAGCATGGGCTGGCCGTCACTGAACCAGGGAAAGATGCCATGTTGGTAGGCTTGGCACAAGGTTGCCACGTCCAGCACGCCACCCGCCGCTAACAGGCCCGGCGCGGGCGTACTGATCGGCCAGGCTTCGGTCACGGGCGGAAAAGCTTGATGGGGCGCCAGCCAGGGGAGCGGGGGGTCAGACGATGACATGGACAGACTTTAGCGGACCCCGGCAAGGCGAGCCGCAANNCTGGTAGCGCATCTGGTTTGGGACCAGAGGGTCGAAGGTTCGAATCCTTTCGCCCCGACCATCTATGTCAAGGAAAAAGCTCACTCGGTGGGCTTTTTTTTCTTCTGCCCGTAGCTCAGTTGGATAGAGCAACAGCCTTCTAAGCTGTGGGTCGGGGGTTCGATCCCCTCCGGGCAGACCATGGGTCTTGATGGTTCCGACCTTCGCCCTGTCACCCATCACGCACCGTCTGCCACCTTGCGCGCTGCTGTTCGCCTTGCATCCCTGGCGCGGGTTAACATGTCGACCACAAGGCCTGACTCAATGCTAAAACGTATCAGCGTTCAACAGCTTGCCGTTGGCATGCACCTCAAGGAGTTTTGCGGCTCCTGGATGGAGCATCCTTTCTGGCGGTCTGGCTTTGTCATCACCGACCCCAAGGACATCACCTCTATCCTGGCGAGCAGCATCAAGGAAGTCTGGATTGATTGTGACAAGGGCCTGGATGTTCCGGCGGGTGAGAGCGCGGTGTCGCAGGCCGAGTCAGAGGCCCAAGTCGACGCCGAGCTCTTTCAGGCTACCGCCGTTCGACGTGACGTTGCGGCGGTCTCCATGTCAGTTGAAATTGAGCGCGCGACCAAAATCTGCGCGCAGTCCAAAGAGGCGGTCGTTTCCATGTTTCAGGAAGCCCGCATGGGCAAGACGGTGGATGCCAGCGGTGCGCAGCAGTTGGTGGAGGAAATCGCCGATTCCGTGATTCGCAACCCCGGCGCCCTGATCAGCCTGGCGCGCCTCAAGACTGCCGACGACTACACCTATATGCACTCTGTCGCGGTGTGCGCGATGATGGTGGCATTGGCCAAGCAGTTGGACTTGCCCGACGCCGAGATGCGTGCCGCCGGGGTCGCCGGGCTGCTGCACGACTTGGGCAAGGCCGCGATGCCGATGGCGGTTCTCAACAAGCCAGGCAAGCTGACGGATGAGGAGTTCGCCATCATCAAGAGTCACCCGGTGGAGGGCCACCGGATGCTGCTGGGTGGTAGCGGGGTTCACCCGGTCGCCTTGGATGTTTGCCTGCACCACCACGAGAAGTCAGACGGCTCCGGCTACCCCGAAGGCCTCTTGAGCGAGGCCATCAGCCTGCACGCCAAGATGGGCGCGGTCTGTGATGTCTACGATGCCATCACCTCCAATCGTCCTTACAAACTGGGCTGGGATCCGGCAGAGTCCCTGCGCAAGATGGCTGAGTGGGCCACTGGACACTTTGACCCGATGGTGTTTCAAGCCTTCGTCAAGAGTCTGGGGATCTACCCGATTGGCTCACTGGTTAGGCTGAGTTCGGGGCGTATTGGCGTGGTGATCGAGCAAACCGGCAAGTCACTCACCACGCCACGGGTCAAGGTCTTTTTCTCCACCAAATCCAACATGCGTATTGCGCCGCTGGTAATTGATCTGTCGCTGCCGGCCTGTATCGAGAAGATCGCCGGTCGCGAGGACCCGGCCAAGTGGCGCTTTCCGGACCTCCACGAACTGTGGTCAGGCCTGGCCAAGCCGCCCTGGTGATCGGCCCGGCTTGGTCCCCCACTTAACGGGCGACTTCGGCCGACTTGGCGTTGAGCCCGTATTTGCCGAGCTCCATCTTGGCGATGGCGTTGCGGTGCACCTCGTCGGGGCCGTCCGCAAAGCGCAGCGTGCGGGCGTTCACGTAGCTGTAGGCTAGCGGAAAGTCGTCGCACATGCCGGCGCCACCGTGCGCCTGCATCGCCCAGTCGATCACCTGGCAGGCCATGCTGGGGGCCACCACCTTGATCATGGCGATTTCGTTCTTGGCAAACTTGTTGCCCGCCACATCCATCATCCAGGCCGCCTTGAGCGTAAGCAGGCGCGCCATGTCGATCTTGCAGCGCGATTCGGCGATGCGTTCCTGCGTCACGGTCCGCGCGGCGATGGGCTTGCCAAATGCCACGCGCAGGGATGCGCGCTTGCACATCAGTTCCAGTGCCCGCTCGGCCAGGCCGATCAGGCGCATGCAGTGGTGAATGCGGCCAGGCCCAAGGCGGCCCTGTGCAATTTCGAAGCCCCGTCCTTCGCCAAGTAATATATTGGAGACGGGCACCCGCACGTTCTCGAACAACACTTCCATGTGGCCATGCGGCGCGTCGTCGTAGCCCATTACATTGAGCGCCCGCACCACCGTGATGCCGGGCGTATTGGCGGGCACCAGCACCATGCTTTGTTGAGAGTGGCGCGGTGCATCGGGGTTGGTCTTGCCCATGGCGATATAGACCGCACAACGCGGGTCGCCCGCGCCCGAGGTCCACCACTTGCGGCCGTTGATCACATAGTCGTCGCCCTGGCGTTCGATGCGGGTCTGGATGTTGGTGGCATCGCTGGAGGCGACTTCCGGTTCCGTCATGGCGAAGGAGGATCGGATCTTGCCTTCCAGCAGCGGCTTGAGCCAGCGTGCCTTGTTTTCTTGCGACCCGTAGCGGGCGATGGTTTCCATGTTGCCGGTGTCCGGCGCGGAACAGTTGAACACCTCGCTGGACCACATCACGCGGCCCATGATCTCGGCTAGCGGTGCGTATTCCTGATTGGTCAGGCCGGCGCCTTCGTAACCCGAGGCGGCGGCGCTGTCGACCGGCAAGAACAGGTTCCACAAACCAGCCGCCTGTGCCTTGGGCTTGAGTTGCTCGATGGTTTGCAGCGGGGTCCAGCGTTTTCCCGCCGCGGTGTTGGCACCGATTTCGGCGTGGTACGCCCCCTCGGCTGGATAGACGTGGTCGGCCATGAACGCCAGCAGCCGTGTTTGCAGTTCTTTGGTTTTGGGAGAATAGTCGAAGTCCATTGGCGTCTTTCGGTGGTGCGTAAAAAGTGAGGATGTATGGTGTCGCCCGGGCGGATCAAACGGGTCTAGGCTCGCTGTGCGAAGCCCCAGGCCAGTTCGGCCATCGGTCGCGCTCCGGCGCCAGAGCTGACCGCTTGCGCGCTGGATGCGGTTCCCGCTTCCGCGCGCTTGGCGATGCCCTGCAAAATGGCGGCAATCCGAAACAGGTTGTAGGCCATATAGAAGCTCCAGTCCGCCCTGAGCTGGTCCGGTGTCGCCAGGCCAGTGCGCTCGCAATAGCGGGCGATATAGTCGTCTTCGGTCGGAATGCCCAGACTGCGCAAGTCCAAGCCCCCAATGCCGCGAAACGCGCCTGGCGGGATGTGCCAGGCCATGCAGTGGTAGCTGAAGTCCGCCAGCGGGTGGCCCAACGTGGACAACTCCCAGTCGAGCACCGCCAGGATGCGTGGCTCGGTGGGGTGGAAGATCAAATTGTCGAGTCGGTAGTCGCCATGCACGATGCTGACCATCGACTCGTCGCGTGCCATCGGTGGGATGTGTGCCGGAAGCCACGCCATCAGTTGGTCCATTTGCGGGATGGGCGTGGTGACGGACGCCACATACTGCTTGCTCCAACGACCGATCTGGCGCTCGAAATAATTGCCCGGCTTGCCAAAGCCCGACAGCCCACACTCGGCGAACTTGACGCGGTGCAAGGCGGCGATGACCCGGTTCATTTCGTCGTAGATCGGACCGCGCTGCGCGGTGCTCATGCCAGGCAGCGATTGGTCCCACAGCACCCGGCCCTCGACACACTCCATCACGTAGAAGGCGCGACCAATGACACCCTCGTCCTCGCACAGCCCGTACATCCGGGCCACCGGCACATCGCTGCCTTGCAAGCCCGTCATGACGGCGAATTCGCGCTCGACCGCATGGGCCGAGGGCAACAGCTTGGCCACCGGTCCGGGCTTGGCGCGCATCACGTAGTTCTTGCCGGGGGTGATCAGTTTGTAGGTGGGGTTGGATTGACCCCCCTTGAACATTTCCAGACTGAGTGGGCCGGCAAACCCCTCGACATGCTGTGCAAGCCAGGTCTGCAAGGCATCCACATCCAGCGCGTGTTGGCTGGCGACGGGTCGGGTGCCGGTGAANNGCAATGCGCAACAGGGCCTCGCGGCTGCGAATCACCAGGCCACCCGGTTCGATCCGGATTGCCTCTTCGCGCTCCATCGACTTGAGTTCCTGGTTGACGCGTTGGCGCGAGGCACCAAGCAGTTGCGCCAGCTCTTCCTGCGCCAGTTGCAGGCCGATGCGGATCTCGCGCCCATCGCTCAGCGAGGGCACGCCGTAGCTGCGCACCAGGTGCAGCAGTTGCTTGGCCAACCGCGCCCGCAGTGGCAGGGTGTTGAGGTCTTCCACCAAGCCATACAGTTGACGGATGCGCCGCGCATGCAGGCGCAGCATGGCTTCGTACAGCTCGGCATGCGTCGCCAGTATCTTCTTGAAGTCGGCCTTGGCCACACACAGGATGGTGGTGTCGCCGTGTGCGTAGGCATCGTGGGTACGCCGATCGCCGTCGAAGATCGCCACGTCGCCGAACCAAATGCCCGGCTCGACATAGGCCAGCGTGATCTGCTTGCCCGATATCGAGGTGGAACTGACCCGCACCGCGCCCTTGGCACAGGCGATCCATTCTTCGGGTGGTTCGCCGCGCGCGCAGATGAGGTCGTTGTCCTTGTATCGCTTGACGTAGGCGCATCGCAGAATATCGTGTCGCAGAGACGGAGAGAGTGTGGAAAACCAGCGACCGGAATTGATCGCCTCGCGTTCGTCGATGGTAAGAATGGGATCAATCATGGCCTGTCCTGTGGGTGACTG
>CXWL01026321.1_pt1 | contig 12293 bp, 9 predicted proteins | sample 590931 | NCBI WGS metagenome assembly CXWL01 (sample SAMEA3498368, study PRJEB10139) | groundwater metagenome | biome: water well; material: biofilm material | place: Germany | collected 2015-04-27
CCTTCGCTCCGCTCACATCGTCCCGATGTCCTTCGGGAGGGAATCATGGGCGGTGCGTAAGGTCAGTTATTTAATCCAATCTTTGCAGGATATGACTGACCGCCGTGGAGGCTGGCCCGCCGAGGGATTGGATGAGCGCAGTTTTTGCGCCCGCGATCTGGTTCGCTTCCGCCCGCCCTGTTAGCTGGGTGACTGCTTCGACGGCTTGATACACGCCCGCAGCGCCGCCGGGGAATCCGCGGGCTTTCATGCCGCCCATCGTGGCGCAGGGGATTTTTCCTGTCCTGCTTATCGCGCCGTCCTCGGCGAGACGCCAACCTTTTCCCTTGATTGCAAATCCAACGGCTTCCAACTGCAACGCGGCATAGATGCTGAACGCGTCGTGATATTCAAAGAAATTAATTTGATCCAAAATGACACCCGCCTGTTTCATGGCTTTGCCCGCGGAAATTTGCGCGGTGTCAAAATATAAAATGTCTTTGCGGTCATGTAACGCCAGCGTATCAGACGAGGCGGCGGAGCCAGCGATCTTCACGAGTGGACTCTGCCAATTGGACGGGAGCAGGTCACGGCGAGTCAGAACGAGCGCGGCAGCGCCATCCGCGTTGGGGGCTGCATCAAACATGTTGAGCGGGTCGCTGACCATATCCGCTTTTGAATAGGTTTCAGGTTTAATTGCTTTTCTGAACATGGCATATTTGTTGTGTGTTCCGTTGGCGTGGGCGGTTATTGCGAACCCCGCGAAACCGTGTGCAGGAACATTATATTCGTGCATGTAACGCTTCATCAAAAGCGCAGCTTGTGAAGTGGGGGTCAGGCCTTGCACGGCTTCAAAATCGGAATCGGAAGTTGTTGCCAGAGCCTCGTCCACGCCCGCGCCGATCTTGTCTGTAAATTTTTCCACGCCGACCACGAGCGCGACATCCACCATGCCGCTGGCGATGGCGAGATAACCCTGCCGCAGCGCCGCTCCGCCCGATGCGCCTGCGGCTTCGACGGTGACGGCTTCGATGCCTGTGAGGCCGGCATAATCCGCGATGAGCGCGCCGAGATGCGCCTGCCGCGAAAGATTCGGCGCGAGCATGTTGCCGACGAATAATGCTTGCGGTCTGAGTCCGCTTGCATCTTTGAGCGCGGCTTGAACGGCGTCATAGGCGAGATCGCGCAAACCGATTTCCCAATGCTCGCCGACTTCTGTTTGTCCGATACCTGCGATTACAACTTCTGTCATGTGTTGTCCTTGTTCGTCACACCTGCACTTGCGTGCTGGTGCAAGTGTTGCGAGGGCGATGTTCTTCCGCCCGAAGCAATCTCCCTCAACGCGTTGGGGATTGCTTCGGGCTGAAGCCCTCCTCGCAATGACGGGATAATTTATTTCATCGCCAGCTTGCCGCGGAAGCGCACATAGGTTGCGTAATCAATTTCACTTCTGCGGGCGATGTATGCTTGTGTCTTTGTGGCGAGACCCTGGCGCGCGGTCACTTTGTCAGTGACGGTGATGTCGAAGGCGTCTGACCCTGCGCCAGAGCCGAAAGAGACGACGAGGATTCTGTCACCGGGTTGGGCGATGTCGAGAGTCGCTGTCAGGCCGATCATGGCTGCGCCGGCATAGGTATTCCCAATCGTGTGGACTAAAAGCCCAGGTTCTATTTGTTGTGCAGAAAATCCAAGTTGACCTGCGACACGCTGCGGGAATTTTGTGTTGGGTTGGTGGAAGATCGCCCATTTGTAATCTTTGGCGGTGGTGCCGCTGGCTTCCATGAGATGGGTGGCGGCTTCGGTGATGTGCTTGAAGTAGGCGGGTTCGCCCGTGAAGCGCATTCCGTGCTCGGGGTATTTTTGATATTCGCGCCGCCAGAAATCGGGCGTGTCGGTGACGTAGGAATACGAGGCGTTGATGATCGCCAGCGACTCTTCGGCGGGGCCGACGATGTACGCGCCGCCGCCCGCGCCTGCGGTGTATTCGAGCGCGTCGCCGGGCTTGCCTTGCGCGGTGTCCATGCCGATGGCCATGGCGTAGTGTCCCATGCCTGAGCCGACAATTCCCATTGCGGCGACGAGGGCTTCGGTGCCGGCTTTACAAGCGAATTCAAAATCCGCGCCTTGCGTGTTGGGGACTGCGCCAATCGCTTCTGCGACCAACGTTGAAGTTGGTTTGACGGCATACGGATGCGACTCTGACCCGACCCAAACCGCGCGCAGTTCTGTCGGGTCAATTTGTGCGCGGAGCATGGCATTGCGCGCCGCTTCAATTGACATGGTGATCACATCTTCATCGAGCCCGGGCACGGCTTTCTCTTTGATGGGGAGTCCGCCCGTCTTGCCAGTCCATACGCGGGCAACTTCCTTGGCGGGCAGACGATAGCGCGGCACATACGCGCCGTAGCCGACAATGCCAACGGGTTTGATGGGTTTTAGGAGGGTAGGGGAGTGCTGGTGTGTAGGGGTTGTCATTTAATAGCCTTTGAATTTATTTCTTTGGATTGTATTTGCAGGAGGCTTTCAAAATCTATCTTGTTAGAGGGAAAGGATAAAGGATGAAGGATGAATGATGAAGAGAACAGGCTTGGTTTATTTCTTGCTTCTTTCCAAATTCAACTTCAACAATCTTTCCAAAATCTCTTCATCGGATAAATTGGATTCCCATCCATAAGCGGCAAAGACGGCTTCATCCAATTTCTTGTGAGCCAAAGCCAACCAGATGGGACGTTTGTTATACAAGTTCGTCAAGGTTCGTTTGCCTGATGATTCGGAATCATCGAAGACATCCGAAGTTTGCGGATTTAACCATTTATCCCTTTGCTCAACTAATTCTTTTGCGGCTTGGGCAATTGCCTTTACACGCGGGTCTTTCTTTGGCTCTTGCGCGGGCGGGAAGGGAAAGGGGAAGGTTTCAAAAGTTGAGGTGGGAGTATAGCGAAAACCGCTTTCAGCTTCTCGAAGTTGTGTTCCTGTTGCTCGTGCCCAAATTTCATGAACTTTCGAGTGAAGAACCCCAAAGAAATAGTCATCGTCACGGGCAAAAATATATGTGGAACTGTCGGGTATAGTATTGCCACTTTCCCATACAAACAATCTGTGTTTTGAAACTCTCGGAGTAATAATGAATCTTTTTAGATTCTCTACCGCTTTACGCATATCAGGCGCAGGTCTACGATGCAACCACCAATATTCTGCTTCACGTTTGTTGTTTGATTTATCTCTGACTGGTTTAACCACTTTTCTTATATATTCAAATGGTGTTTCATACAATGAAGCCTCATTCATGGAAACGTCACACCCAAAATCAATAATCCATGTATTTGATGGAGATTGAGTTATGTCACGAGCGTTAAGATATGGTCTGACAACATCCGAGTTTGGTTTCCCATGAGGATTGTTAGATTTAGAAATCATATCTAACGCTTGTTCCCGTGTAATATCGAAAGGCCCACCTTTTTCATCAGGGCGGAAAAATATATTTAAGTTTTCTTCCAAAGTTTTTGCTTTGGTCGTATCTGTCGCGCCAGTTAAGTCTGAGTTTATTGATTGAACATTCTCTCCGTCTAACAGGTAAAGTTTGTCATCTCCATTATCAAATCCAATCATCGACACATGAACGGTTGCGCCATCTAAAATCCATTCACGATCAGAGTAAGCTAAGAAAATATTGCCTGTTTCTTTTATCCTCTCTAATACTTTTCTGTTTGCGCCTCCACGAATGGCTTGTGTTGCCAACAATCCTACACGCTTTACTTTTCCTTCCTGAATCATAGCTCGTGCTCTTTCAAACCAATAACAAACTAAATCGCTAACAGGTAATCTGTCATTGTATAGAGAAAATAATGCTTCTACATATTCATTGCCAAGTTCACTTCTCAATTTACTTGCACCCAAAAACGGCGGATTTCCGACAATCACATCGGCTGGGGGCCATTCGGGTTCAAGCCCCCTCTCGGTCTCCCCCAAATACGACGGTACTTCTGTCGTATTTGGGGGAGATGTCGGTACTCCGACAGAGGGGGCTAAGATCGCGTCCATCCGCACAATATTTTGAATGGATTTCAAAATTGGTTCTTCGGGCAAGCCGTAGCCATTTTCCACCAGCCATTGGATGTAGCCAATCCAAACCGTCAACTGCGCCAGTTCGTGGGCATATTCATTCACTTCAATACCATGTAACTGCATGGGCGAAACGGTGATTTCCAATCGTCCCGCTTTGAGCGATTCGCAAAAAATGGAAACTTCCTTTTGCAAATCCAATAACAGGCGCAAGGCAACATATAGAAAATTTCCGCTTCCGCAGGCGGGGTCAAGCACCTGGATGGAGGCAATTTTGTCTGCAAACTTCTGCAACTCCGCGCGAATGGAAGCGTTGATGGTTTCGCTTTCGCCCTTGCGGATCATGTCGCGCTCGTCCGCAAGCGTTTGCATGGCGGCTTTGAGTTCAGTCCACTCACGGCGCAACGGTGACATCAAAACAGGTTCAACAATCAGAAGGATATCGTCTATGCCTGTGTAGTGCGCGCCAAGTTGTGAACGTTTGGTTGGGTCAAGTCCGCGCTCGAAGAGAGTCCCGAAAATCGAAGGCTCGATAAACGCCCAATCCAGTTTGTCCAATCTTTGTAAAGTGACCATGCCGTCAGAGTCCAGTTGAACGACAGAGTCATCTTCAAACAAACCGCCGTTGATATATGGAATCCGATCCGCGCCGAAGAATCCGCCCTTGCTCATTTTGGCGAATAATTCCTTCAAGGTCTCGGAAAGGTTTCTGGAATTATTTCGAGTCTGTTCAACGATTCGAGCGAGCAATCCCTGTGGAAGCAAACCGACATCCTGCGCAAAAAGGCAGAACAGAATGCGAATTAGAAAATGCGCCGACTTTTGCGAGTCCTCGCCATATTTGCGTAAAGTCGTGGCAAGTTCGGCAAATTCCTTTGCGGCTTTTTCCGTCACAGCCTTGAGCGTTTCGTGCGGCTTCAATTCATCGGGATTGAAAAAGACCGCCTTAAGCACGCGCAGGTTTTCGGCTTTTAAAAGGTCGTCAAGTTCAAAAGTGTATTTTTGAGTTTTGTAGTTGGTGTAATTGGTGCGAATGATGATTCTGTTGATGTCAGACACGATCAGCAAAGGCGGATTTTGCAGAGAATCACGATACTGCAAAAGTTGGGCATACGCCTTCTCCATATCGTCATTTTTGCCCTTATATTCCCACCCAAAATAACCGAGTTTGGCAACATCTGCCCAGCCTTGTCCGCCTGCGGTTTTGGTTGCTCCCATTTCAAAAGCAAAGGTCTTGCCGTCGGGGTCATATTCAAGCGGAGTCGGATGCCCGATCAAATGGCACAGGTCAATAAAGTGCTCTTGATAGATTTGTTTTTCGCGCGCATTTACACGCTTCCACTTGCTGACAAATTCCTGCGGTGTGATGTTCATGGTCAGATTCTACCCTACTGTTATATATACCAAAACTTTGACGTCAACCCAGCTTGCCAGCTCGGTGCGGACTAAAGTCCTGCCTCAGTGCGTGGAAGCCCTGCGGGCTGATAGGCGAGTCGGCTTTAGCCGACTTTCATGAACTGAGGAAGGGACTGCGGAGCGTCCCGCGCCGATGCCAATCTTACACATACCAAAACTTTGACACCAATCCCGCCTGCACGGTGCGGACTAAAGTCCTGCCTCAGTGCGTGGAAGCCCTGCGGGCTGATAGGCGAGTCGGCTTTAGCCGACTTTCACGAACTGAGGAAGGGACTGCGGAGCGTCCCGCGCCAATCTTGCACATACCAAAACTTTGACACCAATCCTGCCTGCCTAAAAATCTCTGCAACCTGCTCGTGCGAGATATCATCCCCCGCCTCTTCTAAAAGAAGGGGATTATTTCGGGGGACGATTAATGCGAACGACCTTTTGAGAAAGGCTGTCTTCTGCTTGAATGGCATTTTTCCTGAATGGTCAACACATCATGCCCAAGCTTACGGAGTTCATCCACGATGGGTAAGGGGAAATTCTCGTTGGAATATAGACGCGCCATTATGCTTCCTCGTTGGCTTTGATTTGCGCGTCAATTTCCTTGCGATGATTGCGCTCGTATGCCCAGGCATTCGCAAGGTCTTCTGCGCGTAATGTAGAATAGGAGAGGAGTAAATCTGCTTCGCTGGTTCCCAATCGCCGAGCTTGTGCCAACAGCCAAACAGGAATGCGCGTGCGGACAATACATGGTTCGCCTCCGCAGACTAGTGGATTGCTTTCAATTCCAGGAAACGAATCGCCCAAGTCACGGGCCGCCCATTGGAGCAATTGGGCTTTTTCAGAACGGGAAAGACCCTTGTATATTTTTTCGAGATTTCGTGTGTGTTGCATATCAATAACCTTTCATTTGGTACTCGTTATTATACAGCCCAAAAATCTGACTTCAATTCCGCCTGCCTAAAAACCTCCGCAACCTGTTCGATGCTTCGTCCATGATAATCCAAGGATAGGCGGTTGTGATACCAAAGTTTGGACAATTCTCAAACTTGGCGTAACTACTCAGCCATCCTAATTTCGCGGGGCTGAAGCCGCCTGCTCAGTACATGGAAGCCCTTCGGGCTGGGCGACGAGTCGGATTTATCCGACTTTCACGAACTGCCCACAGGGGGCTGTGCCAGGCAGGGCTTTAACCCGCCGAAACAGGGCGCAGAGTAATATGCCTGAGCAGTTACAACTTGGCTGATTGTGAGAATTTCTCCGCGTTCGAGGTTGTTTCGTATGCACCATTTGTCTATCCATTCCTCCGACTGGAAGAGGAGCATCGTCGCTCAGGTGAAGACCAAGTCATCATACCAACGGGCGAAGGGCAGGGGGAAGTGGACTAATAAACGTGTGCAAGCAAAGGTTGTCAGGATTACCCTTTTCCCTCACCCCAATTAGGAAGACTTTNNGAGGGCCTTTCACAGCCCAGCGAACCCTCTGCCTCCCCTGACACCTTTTGCTTGCACACTAGACCTGTGGCCTTTTTTACCCAAAGTAGGCTGCATCTCATTGCAAGATATCTCAGGTCTTTTCCCTTATCGGGTAAAATTACGACATTATGAAAAATTTCTCTGGCTACAAATGTTCACTTTGCGGCGCAGAATACCTGCAAGGACAGGTCACGTACACCTGCCCAAAAGACGGCGGGAATTTGGACATCATCCTTGATTACGAAACCATCAAAAAAAAATTCCAACCCGAAGATATAACTTCGCGGACTGAATCCTCGCTGTGGAGATACCTGCCTCTTTTGCCTGTTGACGAACCCGCAGGTGACTCTACTCCCTTGCACGCCGCAGGCTGGACGCCGGTATTTGCCCTGCCGCGATTGGCAGAGAAACTACGCCTCAAACATCTCTGGCTGAAAGACGAGTCGCGCAACCCCACAGCATCCTTCAAAGACCGTGCCAGCGCAGTGGTGGTAACTCGCGCGCGCGAATTGAAATCGGAGATCGTGGTGACTGCCTCCACGGGCAACGCGGGCGCGGCGCTGGCGGGTATGTCTGCCGCAGTGGGACAAAAGGCCGTGATCTTCGCGCCCAAATCCGCTCCGCAGGCGAAGGTGGCGCAACTGCTCATCTTCGGCGCGAAAGTCATTTTGGTGGATGGAACCTACGACGACGCCTTCGACCTGACCGTGAAAGCCGCGCAGGAATTTGGCTGGTATTGCCGAAACACGGGCTACAATCCATTTACTGCGGAAGGCAAAAAAACTGCCGCTTTTGAAATTTGGGAATGGTGGATCGAAGCGCATCGTGAATGGCATAAAAAAGACAGCGCGTTGGAAGATCATCCGCCATTGTCCATTTTTGTTTCTGTGGGGGATGGCAATATCATTTCGGGCATTCACAAAGGTTTCAAGGATTTACTTGCATTAGGCTGGATTCCAAACATGCCGCGCATCATCGGGGTGCAGGCCGAAGGTTCTGCGGCAATTGCAAACGCCTTCCATGCAAATACAGAAATCGTCACGCCTGTCTCTGCCGCGACGATTGCAGACAGTATTTCCGTTGACCTGCCACGAGACGGAATCCGCGCGGTGCGGGCGGCGAAGGAAACAGGCGGCACGTACATCACAGTGACCGATGACGAGATCATCCAATCCATTGCGGAATTGGGCAGGATGGGAGTCTTTGCCGAACCTGCCGGGGCGGCGGCGTATGCCGGTCTGGTCAAAGCGGCAGGCTTGGGCGGGGTGGGAGGCGACGATCCCGTTCTTGTGTTGAATACAGGCAGTGGTCTCAAGGATGTCCGCGCGGCGATGCAGGCTGTTCCATCGGCTCCGATCATCGAACCTACTTTAGAGGCGGTAAAACGTATTTTATGAAAACTCCCTGGGATATTCCCTTTCGTTATATTGTTATGATTTTTCTGGCAATCTTCGCGCTGGCCGCATTATGGTATATCCGCGATGTGTTCAAGCCGTTGATCTCTGCCGGGCTGATGGCTTATTTTCTTAGCCCGGCTGTGAATTTTTTGGTTTCGCGCGCGCATATCCGCCGCAAGGTTGCCGCCAATATTGTTTATTTCGTAACATTGATAGTTCTTATCGCTTTGCCGTTTACGATCCTGCCCGCATTGTTTGATGAGTTTCAAGGCATTATGACGGATTTGAATCGCACATTGAATCAAATGCAAACTGTGCTTGTGGAGCCGCAGAAAATTGGCAACGTGAATTTATATCTTGGCGGTTTGATCCCGGCTATTCGTGAAAACCTGAATGCAGATATTGTGCCGCTGCCGGAAGATGCCCTGCGTGTGCTTGAAATTACTTCGCGCAACTTCCTCTGGCTGCTTGTGGTCCTCGTGACGGCGTATTATTTAATGACAGACTGGGAACGATTGAAGAATTGGCTGATCCGTCTCGCGCCTGAGGAGGAACAGCCTGATATGGATCAGCTGTACCATGATATTCGAAAAGTATGGTCTTCCTACCTCGGCGGACAGATAAAATTAATCATTATCCTTGCGATTCTTTATTCCATTGCGTGGACCGCGATTGGTTTGCCCGGCGCGCTGGGGCTGGGGATATTGGCGGGATTAATGAACTTGATTCCTGAGGTTGGCCCGGCTGGCGCCGCGATCTTTGCAACGACGGTTGCGCTTCTTGAAGGTTCAAATTTTTTCGAGATGCCAAATTTCTTTTTTGCCATGCTAACTTTGGGTATCTATCTTTTGGTGAATACTTTTAAAACGGTCTGGCTTCAGCCGCGTGTGCTTGGGCATAGCGTTTTCCTGCACGAAGGCCTGGTCTTTGTTGCCATTATTACAGCCATCGTGCTGCTGGGCGTGCTTGGAGTTTTGATCGTTGTTCCCCTGCTGGCGACTCTGGTTGTCGTTGGCCGTTACCTTCGTAGGAGATTGCTTGGCATGGCTTCGTTTGTAGAAAGAGAAGCGCTAACCGTTTCTGCTGACACCCTATCCGCTGAGCGGAGAAAAAATCCTCCCCGCTCTGCGCGGAAATCCAAAAAAACCAAACATACAAAATGAAAATCACATACTCGATCATTGCCCCGATCTATAACGAAATTGACAATCTCCCCGAACTCCACCGCAGGGTGAAGGAGGTGATGGATTCTGCGGGGGCATCATGGGAACTCATCCTCGTGGACGACGGCTCCACAGACGGCTCCACCGAAAAGATTCGCGAACTCGCCGAAGCGGATAAAACTGTGCGCCCCATCATCTTTGCCCGCAACTTTGGGCATCAGGTTGCCATCACCGCAGGCTGGGACTACGCGCGCGGCGACGCGGTTATCATCATCGACGCGGATTTGCAAGACCCGCCTGAAACAATCCTTGAACTTGCCAAAAAGTGGAAGGAAGGCTACGAGGTTGTTTATGCCGTCCGCGCCGAACGCGAGGGCGAAAGTTGGTTCAAGAAGCTCACCGCCGCCGCCTTCTACCGTTTGATCTACAGCATCACAGACGTGAAGATACCCGTGGACACTGGCGATTTCCGCCTGATGGATCGCAAAGTTGTGGATGTGCTCAAGCAAATGAAGGAACGTCATCGCTTTCCGCGCGGCATGTCTGCCTGGGTGGGCTTCAGGCAAATTGGCGTGCAATATAATCGTGCCGCTCGTGTGGCCGGTGTGACCAAATATCCCTTCAGCAAAATGCTCAAACTCGCCTTGAATGCCATTACCGGGTTTTCATATTTCCCCTTGCAGGTGGCAACATTCTTCGGTTTTGTTTCAGCGGGCGTTGCCATACTTGCCATTCCGGTTGTTATTTATATGCGTATTATGGGGTCGGGCGCATTCTTCGGCCAGGCCACTACGTTGATCGCGGTGCTCTTCCTCGGCGGCGTGCAGTTGATCTCGCTGGGCATCCTCGGTGAATATATCGGCCGTCTCTATGACGAAGCCAAGGGCAGGCCGCTTTATATTGTCCGCGACGCACCGGAAGAGAAGTGAGCAGTTATCAGCTAATAGCTAATAGCTAATAGCTAATAGCTATTAGCTATTAGCTATTAAACCCTCATCCTTCACCAATCCCATGAACCTATCCTTTCTCAAAGACCGCGCCTTCCTCAAAGAAATGCTGGTGATCGCCGTCCCCATTTCATTTCAACAACTCATCAACGCCTCCCTCAACATGATCGACGTCATCATGGTCGGGCAATTGGGCGAAGCCTCCATTGCCGCGCTGGGTTTATCCAATCAGGTTTTCTTCGTTCTTATCCTTTTAATGTTCGGCACAACCAGCGGCATGGCCATTTTCACCGCGCAGTTTTGGGGCAAGCAGGAGATCGAACCCATCCGCAAAGTGTTGGGCATGAGCATCGTCACCACCTCGCTCATTGCCCTTGTTTTCACTCTCGCAGCCACCGTCATGCCGCGCACTGTTCTTGGCTTTTACACGAACGACAGCGCAGTGATCGGGATCGGCGCACAATATCTTCGCATCGTTGGTTTCAGCTACATTCCCGTTGCTATCGCTACTTCCTACATTGCCGTCATGCGCAGCATTCAACTGGTGAGGATGACAGTCGTTGCAACGGTCAGCGCTTTGGTTTTCAAGACGATTCTCGGCTACATGCTGATCTTTGGCATTTGGATATTTCCCCCGCTTGGAGTTCGCGGCGCGGCGATTGGCACCGCCTCAGGCTGGACCCTGGAACTGATTCTGCTCATCGGCTTTGTCTACGCCCAAAGGACTCCGCTCGCGGCTAACTTCGCCACGTTGTTTTCATTCCCAGCAGCCTTTTTTGCGCGGGTGTTGAAAACTACATTGCCCGCCATGGCAAATGAATTATTCTGGTCGGTGGGCATCACCACCTACAACGCCATTTACGCCCACATCGGCACTGATTCGATTGCCGCGATCAATATCAATGCGACAATGGAAGAGCTTGGCTTCGTGGTCTTTATGGGACTCGGCAATGCCTGCGCGGTGATGGTGGGCAACCGCATTGGCGCAGGGAAAAAGGATGAAGCCTATGAAACCGTCCGCCGCGTCATCATTCTCAGCGTCTCCGCCGCGTGGATCGTCGGCCTGGTCGTCACTCTTCTGCGAGATACCGTTGTTGGGTTATATGATCTTTCCCCGAGCGGTATACACAACGTCCGCATGTTGATGTTGATGATGGCCTGTACTTTATGGATTCGCATGTTCAACTTTTCCACCTTCATTGGCGCGCTGCGGGCAGGCGGCGATACCCGCTTTGCGCTCGTCATGGAAATATGCTCCATCTGGCTGATTGGCGTCCCCGCCGCATATTTTGCCGCCTTCGTATTACGCCTGCCCGTCTATTACGTCTACCTCTTCGTAATCTTGGAAGAGATCGCCAAGGCCTTTGTGAGCGCATGGCGGTTCAGGTCAAAAAAGTGGATTCATGATCTGGTGAACATCTAATTCTGAACGAGGGGATTGCTCACCGCCACAGTTTCTAGTGCCCGAACAACTTAAAATTGATGGGTAAAAGCGGCGAAATTCAGCCACTTTTACCCTACATCTTCATGTTGTTCGGGTACTAGTCAATCCCCATTCGGGTACGATGTCGCCGCCAAAGAACAAGAGTGGCTGCTCGCAATGACGGATGTATGGTTAGAGAATTAACAGCAAAGACCTCCGAGCGCTTTGCGAAACTCGGAGGTCTGAACTGATTACTGATTACTGATTTACTTCCCCAACTTCTTCTTCAACGCCTCCGTCAATGCAGGCAATATTTGGAACAAGTCTCCCACCACGCCGTAGCGGGCTTGCTTAAAGATGGGAGCATCAGCATCTTTGTTGATGGCGACGATGACTTTGGCATTTCTCATACCGACCAAATGTTGGATCGCGCCAGAGATACC
>CXWL01006371.1_pt1 | contig 12292 bp, 11 predicted proteins | sample 590931 | NCBI WGS metagenome assembly CXWL01 (sample SAMEA3498368, study PRJEB10139) | groundwater metagenome | biome: water well; material: biofilm material | place: Germany | collected 2015-04-27
TTCCTGCACGTCGTAGGAGACACCGTCGACGGCGTGCACGACACCTTCCTCGGTGTAGAACTCCGTGGTGAGATCGCGGATTTGCAGCAGTGTGCCCATCAGAACTCCCTTAGGATCCGATGCGACCGACGGAGCCATCGCGGCCCCGGTGTCACGCTTGCCCATGTTCGTGCGGGATGTCCTGCCCGCGGATGACGCTGAGTGGTGGGGAAGAGGAGACTCGAACTCCTACGCCTTGCGGCACGTGATCCTAAATCACGCTCGTCTGCCAATTCCGACACTTCCCCAAGTGCGTGCCGCCTGCCGCGAACCTGCACACCTGAAGTGGAATGCCGGAACCCGGCCTCACCACGCAGTGATACAAGTTATACACCCTTCCGCCTTTAGGGGGCTATAGTTGCCCCGGCTTCGTTTTGAATCTGGCGGCAGCTTCAGTATGTAAAGGCGCGGCTCTCGAACCCTTGCAGTTCATTGTACGAGGACGCACCGAGCGTCGGCTTTGCGGCCGCTGGCGGAGGATGGGCACCCCTGCGAAGGGAGTTCGTTTGGCACTTTTGCTGTTCTCCGGGCTGGTTGTACCTCGCTCTCGAATCCGGCAGCGGATTCTTGCTTCTGCTGCGGGGAAGGGTGGCGCCTCCGAAGGGGAGTTCGTTTGGCACTTTTGCTGTTCTCCGGGCTGGTTGTACCTCGCTGTCGAATCCGGCAGTGGGTCCTTGCTTCTGCTGCCGGAGGATGTCGCCCCCGGACGGAGTTCGTTTGGCGCTTTTGCTGTGTTGCCGAGGCTCGGCGCCGTTGGGACCTGGCGTGGCGTGGTCGGCGAAGCCCCCTTCGGGGCGGGCAACCTTGTTCGGGCGAGCTTATGACGGATGGCGGCCGATCTCCAAGCGCGAAATGTCACTTTTCGAGCAGTTGGTTCATGGGTGGAATGCGACAAGAGAACCCCCACTCCTTATGTCTGGTAGCTGGGCTTCTCTTGCCCGGGCATCTGCGCCACAGTGCCGCGATGGATCTGGGGATTGCAGCCTTTGTCGTCGTGGTGATTCTGGTGGCGGCGACGGCGCAGGCGGTGGCGGGCTTTGGGTTCGCGCTGATCGCGGTTCCCCTGCTCGTGGTGGTGCTGGACGTGAGGGACGCCGTTGTGGTGACGACGCTGCTGGGCGTGGTCACCAGTGGGATCCTGGCGGTGACGGGGCGGCGGCATGTGCCGTGGGCGACGGTCTTGCCAATGCTGGCGGGAGCGATGGCCGGCATGCCGGTGGGCCTGGCGGTGCTGCTGCTTGCCCCCGCCGATGCGATACGGCTACTGGTGGGCGCGGCAACCACGGTGATGGCGCTGGCGTTGCTGCGCGGGATGCGGTTCGGAGCCCGCAGCCTGCGGAGCGAACTGGCCGTCGGGGCGATCTCGGGTGCGCTGAACACCAGCACCGGTACCAATGGCCCGCCGATCGTGCTCTACCTGCAAGGGCGCGCACATACCCCGGCCGAGTTCCGCGGCGCCCTCGGCGTGTTCTTCGCAGCCTGCAACGTCGTGACGCTGGGCAGCTTCCTGGCGGCGCGGGTGGTCTCGTTGGAGGCGACGGCGCTGTTCGCCGCCGCCCTGCCGGCGGTAGCGGTAGGGAGCTATGGAGGGCATTGGCTGACGCATCGGGTGCGGCCGGAGGCGTTTCGCCGGATCGTGTTCGCGTTGCTGTTTGCGTCGGCCCTGGCGGCGGTTGGTTCGGCGATACAGGGGTTGGTGTAGAAAAGCCGCTACCTAAAGACGTTAGACGCGTGCCATTCAAGTGCCGCCTGGTTCGGGCGCAGACTTTCACGACCTGGGAGTACTTTCAAGGGCGCACCATCCAGTGCGTAGTAGACCTTGCCGTTCTCGTACTCATCGTTGAGACGCCGACTTACCTCGAAATGGTAGTCCGGCGTCACCGTTACGTATCCAGCGTCAAAGAGGCGGTGTATGTCCGCGCGGAGTACGAGTCCATTTTGAACGTGATTCGATGCCGGCCCGAGATAGGGCTGGATATGCGCGGCGTCCAGAACCGGTAGCGACTTTTCACCCGTTACGGCGCATCGACGCCCGTATGCCTGAAGTAGCCGCACCTTGAATGCTCCTTGCCCTTCCCGAACCACGGTCGGGACTTCGTATCGAACTCTCTCATCTGACAGCACAGGACTGTAGCTCGGGAGAAGATCTGCGGGAGACTCGATTCTAAGTAGGTTCGCAAGTAACGCCCCGGGGCCCGCCTTCAGTTCGTAACCCTTGTAGGCCACGATGTTTGCTCGCCACTCCTCGTCTGTACCCCAAGTGAGCCACTGAGCTTCTGGCAGAAAGTAGACGTCTCTCAGGACGATGCACGTCAGTTCGACTGGATCGCGAAGTGCCTCGAGCCAAGATTGGCGCCGGTATTCTCCGATTCGACCGGCGAACGCCTCGAGTGTTGGATCTCCATTGGCCTCTTCAAAGGCCTCCCAGGCCGTGCGAATCGGCAGGCGTGTCGACGAAGAAAAGAAGCCGAACCCCGCGATTGCGTTCGTTGGATGCTTCAAACGGAAGAAGAATGGCTCGCCAGGTTGGAGCGCGCGAAGTTCCGTCTGCGCGCGTGGTCTCCAGAAGTTGACCTCATCGAGGCGTCCGTCGACCGCCCGGGCGCTAAGGAAGTCGAACCAGCGCCGGTCTGTAAGTGCCACGACAGAATGTTGTCCAACCACGGCGCAAGCGTACCCGAATCGTCCAAACGAAAACGCACACCCGCGTGGTGTGCGTTGGATTCGTCGTGGTGAGCCGCCCGGGAGTCGAACCCAGAACCGTCTGATTAAGAGTCAGATGCTCTGCCAATTGAGCTAGCGGCCCACGGAAGCGCTGTATTCTAGCATGGCTATCGTTCGTGATGTACTAACTGCGATGTTGCCCGACCTCCGGTGGTCGCACATAATCTTGGTAGCGCCGGTAGCTCATCGGCGCCTTCGCTTCTCCGTGATGCCTGCGCCACGAACGGCCCTGGAGGCCTCTTTGACCATCGTGATTGGCCTGACGGGGGGGATTGCCAGCGGCAAGTCAGCGGCCAGCGCCATGCTGACGGAGCGTGGCGCCCTCGTCATCGATGCCGACAAGGTGGGGCACGAAGCCTATCAGCGCGGCGGCGGGTGCTACGAGAAGGTGGTCGCCGCCTTCGGCCAGGACGTCGTCAGCCCCGACGGCGAGATCGACCGGAAGGCGCTGGGCGGCAAGGTGTTCGGCGACCCGGCGCTGCGAAAGCGGCTGGAGAGCATCGTCTGGCCGTGGATGCGCGACACGATGGACAAACGGCTGGCCGACCTGCGCCGGCAGGGCACCCCGGTGGTTGTGCTTGAAGCGGCCGTGCTGATCGAAGCGGACTGGACTCCCATCACCGATCAGGTGTGGGTGGTGGTGGTGCCGCCGGAACTGGCGCGGGAACGCTTGATGGCGCGCAACGGGCTGACCGCGGAGCAGGCCGACGCACGCATCGGCGCACAACTCACGAACGAAGAGCGGATCAAGCACGCGCAGGTCGTGATCGAGAACACGGGTACGCTGGACGAGCTTCGAACCAAGGTCGACGCGGAATACGGCAAGCTCGGATAAGAAGCGGCGTAGAGAGCCCGAAGGTGGAGGAGTGACCATGAGCACCGAGCAACAGACGGAGGCAGACGTCGGATACCGGATGTACGCCATCGAGGAGTACCACCCGCACGTTGAGCCCTACTACGTGGCGCAGGGCGATGAGATCGAGCTGTTCAACGCTGCCTTCGATTCGAAGATCCCGGTGCTGCTGAAGGGCCCGACCGGTTGCGGCAAGACGCGTTTCGTCGAGTACATGGCCTGGCGGCTGGGGCGGCCGATGACCGTGATCAAGGACAAGGGCGCGACGCCGACCAAGGACGCAAACGGCGCCACCCAAGCGCTGCCGCTGGTGACGGTCGCCTGTCACGAAGACCTGACGGCGAGCGACCTCGTCGGCCGGTACTTGCTGGAAGGCGACTCCACCCGCTGGATCGATGGGCCGCTGACCCGCGCGGTGAAAGCAGGCGCCATCTGCTATCTCGACGAAATCGTCGAGGCGCGCAAGGACACGACCGTCCTGATTCACCCGCTGACCGACCACCGGCGCATGTTGCCCATCGAGAAGCGCGGCGAGCTGCTGGAGGCGCGCGAGGGATTCCTGCTGGTGATCTCGTACAACCCGGGCTACCAGAGCGCGCTGAAGGACTTGAAGCACAGCACCAGGCAGCGGTTCATTTCGCTGGAGTTCAACCACCCGCGGAAGGAACTGGAAGCGAAGATTATCGCCCACGAAAGCGGCGTCTCGCCGGCGACGGCGGAAGACCTGGCGAAGCTTGGCGAGAAGGTGCGCAACCTGCGCGAGCACGGCCTGAGTGAAGGGGTGAGCACGCGTCTGCTGGTGTATACGGGGAAGCTCATTCAGCAAGGCATCTCCGCGCGCCGGGCCTGCCAGGTGGGTGTGGTCTGGGCGCTCACCGACGACAACGACGTGCAGCGCAGCATCGAAGAAGTGGTCAGCTCGATCTTCGAATGACGTTGCGGAAGCAAGCACCGAAACAATGATTACCGCTTCGGCAATTCGCGCGCTTGTCGGCTACAGCGGCGCCGGCGTTTGTTATCGTGGGTGAAACCAAGAGGAGGAGACCGGATGAAGTGGATCGTACTAGCCCTGCTGGCGTCCGCAGCGCTGGCAGCGGCGTGCGGCGGCGATGACGCGAAAGCAAAGAAGAGTGGAACGGTAACGACGGTGGTCGCCGGCTCCGACGCCAGCGAGACAGCCGGCGGAACAACGCCGGCGGCGACGGGTAGTTCCCCGGCAACGGGCGGAGCCACCGCCGCGCCGCCGAGCGCGACCAAGGTGCCGGCGCCCACGCAAACAGGAGGTAGTAAGACGTACTCTGCAAAGCCGCCGCTGACGATCGACACAAACAAGAAGTACTTCGCCACGATCAAGATGGACATCGGCGATATCAAGCTGGAGCTGTTTGCCAAGGATGCGCCGGAGACCGTGAACAGCTTCGTCTTCCTGGCCCGCGATGGATACTTTGACGGGCTGACGTTTCACCGGGTGATCGCCGGCTTCGTGGCACAGGCCGGAGATCCGTTGGGCACGGGCACCGGCGGTCCCGGCTACAAGCTTCCGGACGAAGTGAACAAGAACAAATTCATCGATGGCGCCGTGGGCATGGCCACGTCCGGACCCAACACGGCCGGCAGCCAGTTTTTCATCTGTTTCTCCCCCCAGCCACGCCTGGACGGGACGTACACGGTCTTCGGCCAGGTGGTCGAAGGGCGGGATGTGCTGAACAAGATCAAGGAGCGCGATCCGTCGCTCGGGGGCGCGCCCGGAACGGTGATGAACACGATCGTGATTGAAGAGCAGTGAGCCGAATAGACTGGTTGACGCGAGGCGGGGCGCTGCCTGTCGCGATCGCTGGTGCGATGTTCCTGGCGGTGGCGTGCGGTGGGAGCGGTGACGACGTTCCTGACAAGGTGAAGCTCGCCGGTACGCCGATTCCCACGGCCACCGTCCCGCCAACGCCGATCCCCGTCTGTGACCCACAGGCGCAACTGGCGGTGCCGGCAAGCTTCCCGCCGGAGATAACCCTCCCGACAACCTTCGTCGCCTGGTCAGTGGAGACGACACCACATCTGCGTGTCATCGGCCGCGTGCGAGACCCGAGCAAGCCCAGCGTCGAGGTGCAGCTTCTGGTGGAAGCCGCCCTCGTAGCGCAGCTAAAGCTGCGATTCAAAGTGGGCACAGAACCGGGGCCGAACGGCGGGTACGTGATCACGGCGCCAGATGGCCGGCAGGGCGAATTCCTCGCCCAGCCCATCGAGGAGTGCCAGGGCCAAGTAGAGCTGTTCTACGACCTTTACTGGATCACCGGCTAGAGCGGTCCGACGGTTGCCGCACGAACAGTCCGCGCAGCGCCCGCATCATGCGTATCGCCACCGACGGCGGCGGCGTCGCCGGATATAGTTCCGCGTCCAGGGCCCCCGCGTGAAACCGGCTCAGCGTGTAGGCCAGTTCCGCGCCCACGAGCAGGATGTTTGCCGCCAGGAACATGTAGAACAGGAAGATCAGGATGCCGGCCAGCGATCCGTACACCAGGTCGAAGTTGTTGAAGTTCGCCAGGTAGAAGGCGAACGAGACTTTGAGGATCTCGAACAACAGCGCCGCCAGCACAGCTCCCGGGAGTACATCCCGCCAGCGCGGATGAGCTGCTGGCACCGTCTTGTACAGCACCGCGAACGCCCCAAAGGTCAGCAGCGCCGGCCCAACGATGCCCGGTGTTTCCCAGAGCACATTGCCGCTCGCCAGCACGCCGAAGTGCCCGGCGCTCACCTCGCGCACCGTGCGCAAGAACCCGGTTAGCGCGATGGAACCCAGCAACACGACGCTGACGATTCCCACCTGCAACAGATCCACCAGCTTGCCCTGGGCCCAGGGGCGATGCTCGGTCATCGACCAGACGTTGTTGAGGGCGCGGCGGATGGAAGCAAAGACGGCCAGCGACGCCCACAACGTCAGCAGCAGGCCGGCGATGGCCACCGTGGCGCTCACGTTCTGCGCCCCCTCGACGATGCGCTCGACGGCATCGCGGCCTTCAGTGTCGCTCAGCGGGACGATCTCCACGACCCAATCCACAATGCGCTGGCGGACGTCTTCCCCGTTGAGGAAGGTGCCCAGCAGGGCGATGACGAAGATCGCCAGCGGCGCGATGGAGAAGAGGACGTAGTAGGTAATGGCGGCCGCCTGCTGGCTGCAGTTATCGGCACTGAACCCCAGGAACGTGCGTTTGCTGATGATCCAAAGGCGAAGCAGCATGCGTCCTCATTCTACGCCGCGGCCGCGGCGCGGCCCGAAGGGCCGAGGCCCCACGGGCCGAAGCCCAGGTAACCGGTGGAACGCCGGTATAATCCCGCAACATCAGACGTTCAACCGAGTGCAGTATGCCCACAAAGACACCCCGCCGGCGCTACAGACGAATCGTCGCCAAATTCGGCACCAACCTGCTCACGGCGGGGACCGACCGTCTCGACCCGGAGATCATGGCCTCACTCGTGCGGCAGGTCGGAGCGTTAACCGCACAGGGGCGCGAAGTGGTGATCGTCACGTCCGGGGCGATTGCCGCCGGCCGGGAGCGGCTGGAGCGTGTGCAGAACCGGCGCGATGTGCCGTTCCGGCAGGCGCTGGCCGCGGTCGGACAGATGCATCTAATGCAGGCCTACGACGAACTCTTCGCGAAGGCCGGCCATGTCGTGGGGCAGACGCTCCTCACCAAGCGTGACCTGCACGACCGCATCGGCTACCTGAACGCCCGGAATACGCTGCTGGGCCTCCTGGAGCTGCGCGTCGTGCCCATTGTCAACGAGAACGACGCCGTCGCCATCGATGAAATCGCCGGGGCGAAGATCGGCGACAACGACAACCTCTCGGCGCTGGTCGCCAACCTGATCGATGCGGACCTGCTTGTGCTCCTGACGGATACCGGCGGCCTGCACACCGCCGACCCCGGCAAAGACGAACGCGCTCGCCTCATTGACCGCGTGGATCGCATCACGAAGGACATCGAAGCGATCGCCGGCGGGTCGGAGAGCGCGCGCGGCACCGGCGGCATGGTGACGAAGCTGCAGGCGGCGAAACTGGCCACCGGCGGCGGCTCGGACGTGTTCATCGCCGACGGACGCGAACCGGACGTGCTCACCCGCATCGCCAACGGAGAGCACATCGGCACGCTCTTTCCCTGCACACGAACCAGCGTCGAAAGCCGCAAGCGCTGGATGCTCTCAGGACTCTCGACGCGCGGGGCGATCGTGGTCGACCCCGGAGCCGGAAAGGCGTTGACGGAGCGCAAGAACAGCCTCTTGCCGGCGGGCGTGCAGGAAGTGCAGGGCCCGTTTAAGCGCGGTGATACGGTAAATATCGTGCTGGACGGGCAGGCGATCGCCTGTGGCATCACCAACTACGCGGACGACGAAGTGGAGGCGATCCGCGGCCTCCGCTCCGACCGCATCGCCGAGGTGCTGGGTCACCAGTACGGGGCCGAGGTAGTACACCGGAACAACCTCGTCGTGCTGTAAGGAAATCGATCCACCAAGAGCACGAAGGACACGAAGGGCTTAGGTTGGACCGGCCCCGCAAGTTTCCCTGATAGGCTGAAACGTGAGCGAACTACCAGTCCTGTATGAGAAGACCGACGGCGGGGTGGCGTGGATCACGCTTAACCGGCCGGACGTGATGAACGCGATGAATCTCGAGGTGCGCGATCTGTTGTGGTCATTCCTACAGGCGGTGCGGGATGACCCGGATGTGCGCGCAGCGGTGATCCAGGGCGCTGGCGAGCGGGCCTTCTCGGCGGGGGCGGACATCAGCGAGTTCGGCACCGCGCCCTCGTATGTAGAAGCGCGGAGGGCGCGGCACGAGCGCGATGTATGGGGTGCGATGCTGGAGATCACGAAACCGATCGTGGCGGCGATCCACGGCTATGCCTACGGCGCCGGCTGCGAACTGAGCCTACTGTGCGACGTGCGCATTGCCTCCGACGACGCGCGGTTCGCCCTGCCGGAAGTAACGCTCGGCTACATTCCGTCGGCGGGCGGCACGCAGACACTGCCGCGGATGATCCCGCCCGGCATCGCGCGGGAAATGATCTACAGCGGGCGGGCGATCGATGCGCGGCGGGCGCTGGCGATCGGTTTGGTCGATCGCGTCGTGCCGCGTGATCGACTGCGGGACGAAGCCGCAGCGGTGGCAACACAACTGGCGTCGATGCCGGTTGAAGCACTGCGCGGCGCGAAGGAAGCACTGATGCGGGGCGAAGGTCTGCCGCTGGAGCAGGCACTGCGACTGGAGACCGCAATCGCGGCGCGCGTGGCGGCGGGTGTCACACGATGAGCGACGCGCCACACGAGGCTGTTGTTGACGACACCGGAGAAGAAGGCGCGTCAGCGGGACGCCGCATCCGGCCTGGCAGCGGCTGTCTCGTTCGCGGCATGATCGGCATCGTTGTCCTGGTCGCGCTGGGCATCGCCATCGGCGAGATCTTCGATCAGGGCGAAAACGCCAAGCAGCCCGCCCGCAGCTACAACGCCGGGCCTGCCGCCGAGTACAAACAAGGCGACGTGAACGAGTTCGACCAGGAGCACCTCTTCCTCGTCCGGCTGCCGGACGGCGAGTTCCTGGCGTTCTACGACAAGTCGTCGCGCCAGCAGGAGTTGGGCGGATCGTGCCGCATCAGCTACGACGAGAATGCCGGCGTCGGCACGCTGGCCCCGATACCAGGCCTCGGCGGTGCCTTCGTAGAGGACTGCGAGGGTTCGCGGGTGGTCTGGCGGGTCGATGGGAAGTTCTCCTTCGGCAACGGCTACGGCGATCTGGACCGATTCCAGACAATCATCGACGACAACGGCGATGTAGTGATCGATTTGAGCTCGCGCACCTGTACGCGGGGCAAAGCGGGCTTTGCGCCGTATGAGGTACGCACGTGCTACTAGCGCGGCCACCGGACGCGTTCCCGTGGCGCCTCAGGGAGCCAGCCGGGAACCATTTTCTGCTGCCCGGCGTCGAAGCTACGGGAAGCTGACGTATCGCCCGACGAAACCGTCGCGAGCGGGCACATGGGGTTATTTGGCGCTTGACAGGCGAATCGGCACGGCCCTAAGATCGACCAACAACTGAATAGCAATAGCCGAGTCCCCGCGAGAGCGGGGAGCGGGGGACCCATCAGGATCCCGGGCTGAACTCGCAGTTCGTGCGAGAGGGGAACCTTCTCCCCCAAGCCGCCAGCTAACCTCGCAGGCTTTGAAGGTCGGAACCATGAACGTATGGACGGCCTTTTTTCTTTGCCAGAGAGTACGCAGGGAGGCGTTATTCCTGCCACGCGCATACCGAACAAAGCACGCAGCCGGGCCGCCACCAGTGGCTTCCGCGCGGCATGGACGCCGGTGCAGGCGCCGGAGTTCGGGGCAGCGACTGAGGCCCTCTCTCATCATCTAGGCAGCGGCGCTGTCCCAGCCGTATTCCGTCGCGACAACACCGCGGTCGCTGCGTTGTCGCCCGCGCGCCCCATCCGCACGCTCGACCTTCCGCATATTCCGCAACCGGTCGTTAACGCGGCGACGGCGATGCGACAGCGGATGCACGTCACTACGGCGTTCGATCGCGTGCTGCAGCGTGGCCTGGAGATGCTGCCGCTGGTGCTGGCGCTTGTCTTGATTACATCGCTCGTCTGGGGCGCGAAGTGGCTGCCGATCCCGCTCGTCGTCATGCTGCTCGGCTTCGACATCTACTGGGCCTGGCGCTCGCTCAACATGGGCATCCACGCGGTCCGCGGCTATCGCGCCATCCATGCGTCGGCGCGCATCGATTGGCAGCAGAAGTACGAGGCCGAGAACACCCTGATGCCACCCGGCGTCGAGCGTGATGTCCTGGCCTGGGACGACGTGCGCCACATGGTCATCATCCCTACCTACAAGGAATCCGTCGAGAAACTCCAGGCCACCATCGGTAAACTCGCCGAGAGTGAAGTGGCGCACGAGAAGCTGCTCGTCGTCCTCGCCATGGAAGCGAACGACGTCGGCGCACCCGAACGCTTCGCTCAGCTGCAGCGCGACTTCGGCCGTAGCTTTCTCGCCTTTGTCGGCACCACCCATCCCTCCGATATCCCCGGCGAAGTGCGGGGCAAGTCCTCGAACGAAGCCTGGGCCGCCAAGCAGGCCAAGGCCCTCTTCTGCGACGAGATGGGCTTCAGCCTGAACCATATGACGGTCACCAGCTGCGACGCCGACACACTCTTCCACCCCAAGTACTTCGCTGCCCTCACCTACTACTTCGCGACGAACGAGAAGCGCTACCGGACGTTCTGGCAGGGCCCCATCTTCTACTACAACAACGTCTGGGATGTGCCGGCCCCGCTCCGCATTCAGAACAGCCTCGGCGGCATCAACCACCTGGCGAAACTGATGCGAAAGTACACCGTCTTGTTCCCGCAATCGACCTACAGCCTGAGCCTGCGCATGTGCTACGAGGTGGGGTACTGGGACGTGGACGTGGTGCCGGAGGACTGGCACATGTTCCTGAAGTGCTTCTTCGAGCTGCGGGGCGAGCCGGAGGTGCAGCCGATCCTCCTGCCCGTCGGCAACGACGGCGTGCGGGCCCACAGCTATACGCGCACCTACTGGGAGCATTACCAGCAGGCCCGCCGCCACGCCTGGGGCTGCAGCGACATCCCGTATGCGCTGCGGCAGTTCCGGCGGCATCCGGAGATCCCGTTCCTGAAGCGCCTGCGCCGGACCTGGAGTCTCACGGAGAACCACGTCCTCTGGTCGTCACAGTGGTTCCTTATCACGGGCGTTGCGGCGAACATCTCGGCTGCCTCATGGGGTGGCTTCCTCGGCCTGAATCCCTTCGCCCAACAGAACATCCCCGACTGGTTCATCACCACGTCGCGACTCATCCTCATGCCCTGCATGATCCCGCTGATCGTGATGATCGTCCTCGACATGATGATGCGCCCCCAGCGTCCCAAGCGCTGGAAGGTGTGGCTCTATCCCGTGCAGTTTGTGCAGTGGACCCTCATGGCCCCCATCACCCTCTTCTTCACCGCTATGCCCGCGCTCGACGCGCAAGTGCGCCTCGCCCTGGGGCGGCGGCTGGAGTACAAGGTGACGGAGAAGGCGTAGAAGGTTGGTCAGCCGATCAGCCGGCTAACTCTGCGAGGCTCGCGCGGAGACCATCCAGGCGTGCCCGGATCGCAGCCAGCCGCTCCTCCTCCGCCGCAATGACCTTCGCCGGCGCTTTGGCGCGGAAGCCTTCGTTGGCGAGCTTGGCGTCGAGGCGGCCGGCTTCTGCCTCCGCCTCCACGATCTGTTTCTGCAGGCGGGCGCGCTCGACCTCCGTATCGAACAGGCCGGCGAGCGGGATCACCGCAGTGACGCCTTCCAGGACCGCCGTGGCGACCTGCTCGCGCGGTGCTTCTGTGGCGTCGGCCACCACATGCAGCGGGCGAGCACGGGCCAGCATTTCGATGTAGGGGCGGCCGGCTTCGTACAGGGGCCGGGCGTCTCCGGCGACCAGGTAGGCCTCGATGAACTTGGCGGGCTCCACCTTCTTTTCGGCGCGGATGTTGCGGATGGCGCGGACAGCCTCGATCAACGACTCCATCTCGCGCTCCGCCGTCGCATCGGTGTACCCGCTCTCGCCGCGCGGGAAGGCGGCGACGATCAGTGCCTCTTCCGCAGAGGGCGCAGCAGGCTGCGCCCCTACCTGCG
>CXWL01036423.1_pt1 | contig 12291 bp, 9 predicted proteins | sample 590931 | NCBI WGS metagenome assembly CXWL01 (sample SAMEA3498368, study PRJEB10139) | groundwater metagenome | biome: water well; material: biofilm material | place: Germany | collected 2015-04-27
CCAGACCCGACCCAAACATGGGACTGATACTCGTGACCGGCGCTTCAGGTTATATCGGCGGGCGGTTGGTCCCGGAACTGCTTGCCCGAGGCTATCGCGTTCGCGTGATGGTCAGGGCTGACTCTCCCGAATACCAAAGTGCCTGGCCAAAGGCGGAAGTCGCGGTTGCCGACGCTCTCGATGTGCGCCAGCTTGAAATAGCTTTGGATGGTATCGATACTGCCTTTTACTTAATTCACTCCCTGCTACGAGGTCCAAGGGAGTTTGAAGCCGCCGATATCGAAGCGGCTTCCAACTTCCGAATGGTGGCGGAGCAAAAGAAGCTCAAGAGAATCATCTACCTCGGAGGCCTAGGTGATATCCGGGGTTCCCTGTCGTCGCATCTTCTCAACCGGATGGAGGTGGCAGCCGAGCTGGCGCGGGGGACAGTTCCGGTGACCATCCTCCGCGCCGCCATAATTATTGGATCAGGAAGCGCCTCCTATGAAATAGTCCAGCATTTGGTCAAGAAATTACCCGTAGTCATAGTCCCTCGCGCGGCTCTGAACCGCTGTCAGCCGATATCGATTCGTGATGTAATCAAATATCTGGTCGGCACACTTGAGGTTCCGGCCACAACAGGGCAGTATCTGGATATTGGAGGAAGCGATATTCTTACCTACAAGGATATGCTCGCCACACTCGCTCACGTTCTGGGCAAGAAAACAATGATAATAGCCTCGCCTTTTTCGTCAATGACTCTTTACGCTTATATGGTCAGCCTGTTGACTCCGGTGCCCAATGCAATCACTCAATGTCTGATGAAAGGATTAAGAAACGAGGTTGTCTGCCAGAATGAAGACATTCGCAAATATCTGCCATTCGATCCGCTATCCTATCGTGAGGCCCTTGTCCGAGCGATGACTCGCGAAGAACAGGACAGGGTTCATACTCGCTGGTCTGATGCATACCCACCGGCGCACGAACTGGCGATGAAACTTCATGAAGTTCAGGGGCAGGTTACTTTTACCGCCGGGGATTCGCTTATGACCGGAAAATCATCCGCATCACTTTTTGCATCTCTCTGCAAAATCGGCGGAAAGGAGGGATGGTTCTATTCAACCTGGATGTGGCGCCTGCGGGGTATGCTGGACAGGATCTTAATGGGAGTTGGTGTGTCCAGAGGACGCAAGAGATATTCCCATCTGGAGATTAACGACGTTCTCGATTTTTGGCGTGTAGAGGATATCCGGCAGGATTCACGTCTGCTTTTGCGCGCAGAGATGAAGTTGCCCGGTAGAGCCTGGCTGGAATTTACCATAACGCCTGTATCGAATCAAAGACAACTGTCCGTAACCGCCTACTTTGACTCCAGGAAATTTTCGGGACGGCTTTACTGGTATTTATGTATGCCGTTTCATCACTTCATATTCAGGCATCTTATCGAAGAAATCGAGATTAAGAGTACCCTGTGAATATGAGTTCATTGAGGCGCCCTGTAGGATGTATCTGACACTGCACATCTCATGATTTGCACAATTCACTCGGTTAGAATTTATTGCGGTGACAACAAATCCACTTTATGACTCGTTTCTTGGTCGGAGAGAGAAAATAATAAGAGGACTTCAGATTGCATCTTGAGCCCACCCGGAGTGTGATCATTGATCGCCCCAAACTTACTCCGCCTTCTCTGCCAATCAAGGGAATTCACCGCTATCCCCTCATGCCTAAGTCCACATTCCGAAAAGGCGTTTGCTAACAGTTTGCTAACAGAACAAGCCAAAACACGGGACAATAAGGGACAACACCGGACAAAATGAGCTGACGCAAGTTGTTGTCCTTGTTACAGCTTAGTGTCCAGTGTTGTCCCGTGTTCGGTCGACGCAAACAGCTCATAACCCGAAGGTCGCAGGTTCAAATCCTGCCCCCGCCACCAAATACGAATTCCGCACAGTACCAAACCCACCGCACGGCGGTGGGCACCAGTCCAGTCCTCGGATAGATGTGTAAACCATGTGTACGGATTGTACCTTTCGTCAAACCCACCATGAAATGGTGGGCCACACGCCTGACGGCTTGACAACTTAGGGTAATGTAGCTTTCTTTTGTCTTTGTTTGTGAATTGCAGGTCGCTACTACCGAAAGGAGAACTGAAAATGTCGAACACTATCCGCCTTCATCGCGTATTGCGGGCCTCGCCTGAGAGAATCTATCGCGCGTTTCTCGATCCCGAGGCGATGGTCAAGTGGCTACCGCCGAACGGATTCACGGGCAAGGTTCATCATCTTGATGCCAGAGTTGGCGGCACATACAAGATGTCTTTCACGAACTTTTCTACCGGTAGCAGCCACTCGTTCAGNNTAGCAGCCACTCGTTCGGGGGATCCTACCTTGAACTGGTGCCGAACGAGCGGATTCGTAACACGGATACGTTCGACGATCCGAACTTGCCAGGTGAGATGCGAACGACAGTTGTGTTGAAAAAAGTTTCCTGTGGCGCAGAGGTCGGCATCACACAGGAAGGGGTGCCCGATATCATTCCGACTGAGGCCTGCTATCTCGGCTGGCAGGAGTCGTTGGCCCTCCTTGCGAAGCTGGTCGAGGCAGAAATCCCGGATGGGGCCTGAGACCGCGAGAAACTCGCCAACCCACCGCTTTGCGGAGGGGCACTACGCCATGTGTCCGGATTGTACCCAATTATGAAACCCACCATAAATGGTGGGCCACCAGACGGACAAGTTCGACAATCCAAACTTGCCGGGAGAGATGCAAACGACTGTCGTGTTAAAGAAAGTTTCCTGCGGGACCGAGGTTTCTATTACACAAGAAGGTGTGCCCGATGTCATTCCGACTGAGTTCTGTTATCTCGGCTGGCAAGAGTCACTTGTCCTTCTGGCGCAACTAGTCGAGCCGGAAATCCCCGACGGGGCGTAGGACCGAGACAGACGCGCGGCGATTCATAGCCGGAAGATCATAGCTTCAAATCCTGGTCCGGCCACCAAAGTCCCGCGAAGTAAGCATCAAACCCACCATAAATGGTGGGCCACCCGACGTCAGGAAAGCAGTTTCAGGAGTTTCTTTTCAGTGCTGCCTTGGCGTGATTTCTCGCATATTAGGGTCGTACCTATGGAGAGACTGGAACTTCAACGATTTCTTGGGCTCTTGGGCCTGCCCGCCAGGGCGCCATCGCTTGAGGCGCTTCGACAAATCGTTCTCTCGCACATGGCGACTATCCCGTTCGAGAATATCTCGAAACTAATCCGCTGGAAAACCACGAAGCAGACGGATCTGCCCAGTCTCACTGAGTACCTCGACGGTATCGAGCAATACCACTTTGGAGGGACCTGCTATACAAACAACTACTACCTGATGATTCTCCTTGGCTCCTTGGGGTACGATGTCCGGTTGTGTGGCGCTGATATGTCCAATCCTGACGTGCATATAGTGAATCTGGTCAGGGTGGAGAGTCGTGAGTTTCTGGTCGACTGTGGCTATGCTTCGCCGCTGACGGAGCCGCTTCCGCGCGATCTTCTCGAGGACTTTGTCATCGAGTGCGCCAATGATCGCTACGTGCTGAGGCCACAGGATTCCGAGGGGAGATCGCGTCTCGAGTTCTATCGTGATGGAGTCGCACGACATAGCTATATTGTGAAACCGAGGCCGAGGCAAATTGAAGAGTTTAACAAAGTCATCGCCGACTCGTTCCTGCCCTCCGCGACGTTCATGAAAGCAGTACTGATCACCCGCTTTGCTTCTGAGAGTTCCGATGTTGTTCACAATATGGAGTACATCGCAACACGCGGGGGTAAGTCGTCGCGAAGCCGGTTTCGCTCTGTCGAGGAGTTGGCTTTCTGTATCCAGGACGTTTTCGGAATGCCCGAGGAACTGGTCAGGTCGGCGTTAGACGGGTTCTCATTCGATGGGGATCCGTGGGAATGAGAGAAAGTGTCGGCATCCGACCTTCCAGCTCCAACCAAAACCCCGCTTGACATCCGACCACAGACTCCCTAAATCTCTCTCTGTAAACCACAAGTTTACCATCGGGTTTAACTCCTTTCCCTCGTCAAGTCTGTGAGTTAAACCCGTGCCTGTATACGCCTAGAGGGTGCCGGGCTGATTTTCCCTTTCCGCTGATTTCAGTTGTTTGGTGTCGGCCGGAATTTGTAGCTTCTCATTTGAGATCAGTTATATAAGGCTGAGATTGAATCGCACGCGTGAGTATGACTGCCAACATCCTGCAGGCAATTGGAAACACGTCGTTAGTGCAGCTGAGTCATGCCGTACCGCCGGGAAGCGCGAAGGTGTTTGTGAAGCTCGAATGGGAAAATCCGACGGGCAGCATGAAGGATCGAACGGCCCAGGCTATGATCTCAAGGGCTGAGGAAGATGGGCGGCTCAGGCCCGGGGACACTATTGTTGAGTACACAGGGGGCAGCACCGGGATATCACTCGCGCTGATCGCTGTTGCAAAAGGGTACCGGGTACATATTGTCACGTCGGATGCGTTCAGCCAGGAAAAGCTGAAACATATGGCTGCTCTCGGTGCGGAACTGACAATAGTGCCGAGTGAGGGGGGCTTGACGACGAAGAAGTTGATTCTGGATATGATCGAAACCGCCAGAGAAATCAGTCGAAGGCCGCATACCTTCTGGACTGACCAACTGAACAATGTTGACAGTATCGCAGGGTATTACCCTCTGGCTGAAGAAATCTGGAAGCAAACAGAGGGACACCTTGACGCTTTTGTTCAGTGCGTAGGGACCGCGGCGTCGTCGAGAGGCGTGGCGACGGTTCTGAAGCGTTACAATCCAAAGCTCCGGGTAGTCGTCGTTGAGCCGGCCGAATCCGCGGTGTTGTCGGGTGGCGAGGCCGGACCTCATAAGATTGAAGGGGTCGGTATTGGGTACACGCCGCCGCTCTGGGAGGCAAGCTTGGTGGACGAAATTATTGCGGTCAAGACCGATGACGCCAAGGCGATGGCGAGGCGTCTGGCTCGGGAGGAAGGTCTCTTCGCGGGAACATCCTCGGGAGCAAATGTCGTCGCAGCCCTTCGAGTTGCAGAGCGATTGGGTCCGGAGGCGAGGATTGTCACCCTGATGGTAGACTCCGGCGTAAAATACCTTAGTACAGATGTTTACAGACATCAATGAACGATATTGCAGGAGTAGTGCGATTCTCAACAAACAGGAAGGAGCATATGCAATGCGCGCCAGAGTGATATTCCTCGGATGCCTAATGTTAGCGGCCGCGATTTCGGCCGTTGCCAACGCTGAAGAACTTCGCCATGAATGGTCGTTCGATGGAATTCACAGTATCGCAGTAAACACTATCACAGGAAGCGTCACGATTCGCACAGCCAAACAGAAGACGCTCACGGTTGCGTTTGAAAGCGACCCCAAGCGGCCAAAAACCATAACACCGTCTGTCGACTCCGTCAAAGGTGTCCTTACGATAAGGGAAACGACCAGCGAAAAACACGCTCAGGCCAAGACCCACTGGCTTATCTCGGTGCCTGAATCATCGCTGTTGAAGGCGATCGGTTGTCACTCAGCGCAGGGGGATATACGCTTTGACTCTATTGTGTGCGGGAGAATTGTGTCGCACTCGGCAACGGGAAGACTCAGCGCTGCAGATGTTAAGTCGAGGTCGGTGCGGCTCACAACGACCTCCATGCCCTTGCGAGTTACGGGGGGGGAGATTTCACATGATATCAGATGCGTGTCGGCCAGCGGCGAAGTCTATTTGTCTTTGTCCAAACTACCCGATTCTGCATTGGATGCCGCGTCGACGTCGAATGCCGTCACGCTCGACATTCCCAGCTTCGGTGAGAATTTCACACTCACGATAGATCGCAACGAGGGAGCTGGACAGGTGGAGTCACCGTTCAGCTGCACGGAGACTTCCACGTCCCTACTTCATCCACAGGACACATACAAGACAACTCGCTGCGTAGTGAAGCGGGGTGAGGGTGGATCGGCGGTTAGGCTGCTTACGGGAACGGGCACGATTAAGATCATTACAGGGCAGTGAGCTGTTCACCAGGGTCGGGTTGACAATTGGACGTCAGTCTACATATCTTCGTAAAAATAGTTGTGGCAATAGGTTACGCAGTAAGCCGGCAGGGTCTTTGTCCAGATCGATTGGTCCTCGCTTCACTCGTTGGCCACAATCGGTAGATTCTCCGTGCAAGTGGAATTATTCATCGCAAAGCCCGGCGACCAGTTATCTTTACGGTCGATATAGGAACGTCAATTTGAGTGTAAAATGCCGAACAGAAAGGCTGATGAGACAGCCGGAAGCCGATAATCGAAGGGAACTTTCGACTGATCTCTGGGTATCACTGGATAGAACCTGACGTAAGGATGAGGCATGGCTAAAGAGACCGAGAAAGAAATCGATTTTACTCTGATGAAGGCAGTTCAGAAGGGAGACATGGTGGCGTTTAACGCCATGGTTGATCGGTACAAGGATCGTCTCATGAATGTTATCAGCCGGATGCTGTCGTCCACAGAAGAAGCGGAAGACATTGTCCAAGAGACGTTTGTCCGGGTGTACCAACACCGGCAGTCGTTCAATTTCCAGCATTGTTTTTCAACCTGGATTTACACAATCTGCCTGAATCTGGCTCGCAACGAGCTTCGGAAACGCAAGAAATTCAAGTTTTTCGATATTGCGGATATGCAGGGGCACGAAAGCGAGATAGCTGTGGAAATGAAACTCCCGACCCGGGTACCGGAGATGATCGATTCAGCGGTCAAGGAGTTGCCCGAAAAGTATCGTACGGCGTTTCTCCTGCGAGATGTTCAGGAAATGCCCTATGAAGAGGTCGCCAAGGCTCTCGGGGTTCCGTTGGGGACGGTCAAGTCACGGGTCAATCGGGCCCGGCTGATTCTTCGCGATAAATTACAGCCGAGATTGGAGGACAGTCATGCGTTGTCGAAAAGCACGCTCCTACCTGTCAGCATATTCTAACGGAGAACTGATTGGTCGAGATGCGGTCGCAGTTCGGGAGCACCTTTCGATCTGCGCCGCCTGCCGCAAAGAGGAAGCGCTTTTGGTGTCGATCCATGACGGAGCCAGGCGGTTAGCCGGACCGGCGCTGTCGGCCGACTTCAACACCAAACTCCTCAATCGCATCGCTCATGAACGGTTCTCCGAGACACGCACGCGCTCGTATGTCCCGCGCCGCGCGCCCTTGCTGATGTGGCGTCAGGTGATTCCCGCGTTTGTGGCGACGCTGGCGGTTGTGCTGGTGGCGGTGACATTTTTTAAGCCTGGTCATTTCTCGGAGCCGGCAGGGTTGGCGTCGATCTCCGATAACGGCGGGTTGGATGACTCCTATCTGACCGCTCGGCCGGAGCACAATCCGAATATGACAAGGACAGTTAATGTCCAGAAGGACTGGTCGCTGAGCGCCCAGTTGGCTCACTCAGAGCGCGCGAACCGGATCTCGGGCCAGTTGTCCGGCAGCTCCGGCTTTGGATCCCTGGTGGCGTATCCGTCGCAGATGGAAATGCCACAGTCCGGGATTCTGTTTTTCAAGGTGCGTCCGATTGTACGCGTGTACCAGACGGCGGCTCCTACCCGTGTGCAGGAGGATCAGAAGGTATACTAAAATGCTAACGTCGTTTTCACGGACCGCTGGCAAGTCACTTCTGATGTCCTTCCTGGCGGTCTTTTTTTCCCTTGACGTACTTGCGTCGGATCGTCCCCTGACATCGATCGAATCGGGAATGAATGACCTCATTTATGAGCTTTCCCGATCGGTAGTCACTGTTGAGTGCTCGCGGACGCCGTCTGGATCGTCAGTGAACACAGGACGGGACGAGTCGGGACGGCGATATGTCTCGTCGGGTATTGTCTGCGATACCCTCGGTCATATCCTGGTGGCGGGAACGACAGTCGCCGGTGGGGATCGAATAGTGGTGAGCATCGACAACCAGCCGGTTGCTGCTCAGCTTGTCGGGATTGATCACTACAGTGATCTGGCCATCATCAAAGCGATCCGGCCTATCGGCTATCCCGTGCAATGCTCGGAACGACAGGTCTGCGCCGGTCAGATGGTAGTTGCCATGGGGAACGCCTACGGAATGAGGGCGTCGCCGGCCATCGGGTTCTGCGCCGGCGCTCGAACGGACGGAACTCTCCAGTTTACGGTGCCGGTTACGTCGGGATCGGTTGGCGGTGGGGTGTTCGACCTGAATGGCTTCTTGATCGGAGTGATTGTGGGGGTGATCGGACAGCGAGATCAAGTTGCCCTGGGTGTGCCCGCATACCGACTGTCTGAGATCGTCGACTATCTGCTTGTCCACGGGGATCGCGAAGCTGGATACATTGGTGTCTCTACTGCTGACATTGAAATGACTCCGGGGTTTGAGATGAACATGCCTGCGGCGCAGACAGTTTCAGGCCGCCAGTCCGGACAGGTTATTGACCGCGGCGTTGTTGTCACATACGTAGAACCATCATCGCCCGCGGCTACCTATGGTCTGAACAAAGGGGATCTCATCATAGGCTTCAACCACTATCCGGTCCGATCGGCGCTGGAGTTGTCTCAGCAAGTCCGCAAGACGAGCCCCGGAACGGTCGTGGATTTCGAATTTGTGCGCCACTCGTCGTACTACGATATCAGGTTACAGGTGGGAAACAAGCGGCTTACAAATTCTTCGGGCTTCTTCGACGTCGAGCAATTCGACGCCAGTTCCCCTACTCCGGATTCGCTGAAGCAGGTCCTTGACTACTTGAAGCGGGAAGTACTGAGTCTGGAGGAACGGCTCCGGCAGGTTCGGTGAGTTAGTTTAGAATTGCCTCAGGGCATTCGTTCTCCATATTATGCCTGCATGAGCATTGTCCCTGATTTTCGTCTTTGCACCCGCATATCTGACCTTCGTGTCCGCGAAAATCCCGAGGTCCCACGAGTTCTGGGACTTTACGCCGCCGCTGTCGCTCTTTCTGACGCTCCGGCGATGACCGCTGCGCTTGAGCTCGGAAGGGAACGTGCGGTCGGGAGAACGGCGTTCTATGAATTAACCCTGCAATCGTACTTGTTTCTCGGATTCCCGAGAATGCTGATCGCGGTCGAGCATCTTGCCATTGTCTGGCCGGAGCCTATTCAGATCGTGGAGCCATTTCCGATCAGCGCGAACGAAGCTCGCAAGTGGTTCGAGCGCGGGGAATCTCTGTGTAAGACCGTTTATGGGGATGCTTACGAACCTTTGAAAGCCAAGGTCATGAGTATGAGTCCCGAACTGTTTTCGTGGATGATTGTCGAGGGGTACGGCAAAGTGCTGTCACGTCCGGGGCTGGGTTCGATCGAACGCGAGATTGGAAATGTTGCTTTCCTCATGGTCGACGATTGTGTATCGCAACTGCACTCCCACATGCGCGGAGCGCTCAGGGTCGGGGCCGCACCTGAGCTTCTTGCCGCGGTGGTTCATGATGTAGGGGGCGCTGCCGGCAAGGGGTATCAATCAGCTCTTTCCATTCTTGCCAGACTGGGGATCAACTGATGCGATGGTGGGTGAAGGGGATACTGATTACTCTTGCCTTCGTGGTCGTCGTGGTTGCGTCCGCGTACTACTACCTGTTTCGACTTCACGGTTTCGAACGCATCATCAGCGACAGACTAACCAACCTTGCGAGCAAACAGTTTCCGCTCTCTATAGAACTCGGTCGGATTAAAGGAGATCTCCTGACAGGTCTGATCATCGAGGACGTGCGAGTAACCGCCCACGACTCGCTGGGAAGCTATCCAATCTTCCGTGCGGGCCGCATTACAGCAACATATTCACTCTCTAATCTGTGGCATGAGAATTACCAACTCTCGTTCCTTGGACTCGATTCGGTCTCGATCCTGCTTTTTCAGGACAGCAGCGGAGCCCTTCGTCTCCCCAGGCCGAGAGAGGTCCGGAAAGACAGTGTGGAAACAGGATTGCCGGCGCTTCATGTTGATCTGTTCTTGCTCGAACATTCTTCGGTGACATTTGTCAAAGGGCGGGATACGCTGCTTGTTTCGGAAGTTACTCTCTCCTCTGCGCTGCATAGCGAAGATGGAACTCTATCGGCGAATCTGAAGCAGGGGAGTTTTCAGTCTAATCGCACCAGCTTGGCGCTCTCTACGATGAGCGGGAGACTCGCGTACACCAATGGACAGCTCCTTGTGCAGGACATGCTGGTGTCGAAACAGGGGACGCAAGTTCGTCTCAACGGGTTCGCGCGTGTCGATCAGCCATCATTCCAGATGCAATTCGACGCGGACAACATCAATGTGGGGGAACTCGGGGAAGCGATCGGAGTCAGGCTCGACGGCGCGATTGATGCCAACGGTAACGTAAGCTACGCGAACTCCTCGTTTACTGGGACGGCGATGCTGGGCGGGCGGTTTCTTTTTGCTGGTCTTCAGAATCTTTTTGTCGGATTTCGATTTGGCAACCGCAGGCTGGCGCTTGATACCTTGTATGGAATCGTCTTTGATCAATGTGCCATCGATGGGAAAGGGGAAATCGATTTTTCCCCGCCCCGGGAGCGTTACCAGCTGCAGGCGAAAATACGAAACTTCAACCTCAAGAGCATAGCCAAGAGTAGCTTTATCTCGAACCTTAACGGCGATATCGACCTTCAAGGACGTTCCTTTCGGCGTGATGATCTTCGCCTCGACGTGGGGGTAAATCTATACGAATCGAGCTTCGGCGGATACCCGATTCAATCCGCGGAAGGGGCGCTGGCGATCACCATGGACTCCCTTCTTTTTGAAGACGGGTTCGCGGTCACGTACTTTGAGAACGACTTTCGAGTGTCGGGGAAGGTCGAATATTCTCGGGACATCGATTTGCGGATTCTCGCGAATCTGCAGAACCTCGATCGCTATGCGGGGAAGCTCTTTATCAATCGGCCGGCAGGTCGAGGATATGGCGAAGCAACCCTTACCGGACTGACCAGCGATCCGGACCTGACGGGGACATTCGTGTCCGACTCTTTGTGGCTCTACGATATGTCCGCCGACAGCGCGTGGGTCGTTTACCACATCAACCGCTTTTTGTCACGTCAGCAGGGGGACGTGTCGCTGCGCCTGATGAACGGGACACTTTGGAACCGACCGTATGACACGGCCTACGCAACGATGACACTGGATTCCGGAGTCGCAACGCTTGATACTGTATTCCTGAACGGCCCGCGAGCGGCGGTGGCCAGCCGAGGGAGAATGGTCTACAACTCCGATCCGATGCGACTGGAACTTGACACACTGAATCTCGTGACTCTGGGGAAACTGATCACCAACGACAAACAGCAGAGTGCGCTTCTGGACAGCGAAGGGGTAGAGATCACGCGCTTGTACCTCGTGGGGAATGCAGCCAAACTGATCGGATCTGGCCGGATCGATTACGATGAATCGATGGATCTCAGGTTGTTCTTCGACAATGTGCCGGTAAAGGAATGGGGGAGACTCGTACGCGAGGATATTCCCTTTGATGGGATCGCTCGCTTTGGCGCAGACCTGACCGGCACGTTCGATTCTCCGCGTTTTTCTTTGCGAGGGGGGATTGATTCACTGGTGTACAAGTCATTGAACGTGGGGGACATGAAGGTCGGCGCATCCTATGATGCACGGAAAGTGACGATTGACAGCCTGACCATCTCTTCGGGGCCGGGCCCGTATCGAGTCTCAGGGCATTTCGGCGTCGACCTCTCCTTTGGCTCGGCTTCGGCGGGGAAGCTGCTCGATGATTCCATCGACGTCTCGTTTGCGGCGACCGACCGCCGTTTTGATCTTGTCAGTATTCTTCTGCCAACAGTAGAGCAACTGGACGGGGATTTCGTCGCCGATGTACGGCTGTTCGGCACGCCGTCGTCGCCTCATCTGGAAGGGCAGGGGTACCTAAAGAACGGGCGACTGAAGTATCTGGATCTGGTTGACTCGCTCTATACCGACTCGGCGGGTGTCACCATGAATGACAATCAGATCGTGATCGATAACATTGTCACGTATGTCAAGAACAAGCGGCGACCCGGCGGGCGGAGTAATGCCAATATCGACGGAACCATTACGGTGAAGGCGCTTGACACGCTCGTGTATGATCTTGACGTGTCGATTCCGCGCGAGTTTCCCTTCCGCTATGAACTTGATGACATCCAGGGGATCATCGAAGGAGATATGCGAATAGAGGGGAGTTCTCCGCCGCTTGTGACCGGCGACCTGACCGTCATATCCGCCCGATACCGAGCCAAGTTTGCCTCCGAGAACGAAGGCTCACCGCTGATGGTTATCTTCTCGGGAGAGAACACGTGGGACGTAAATCTCAATGTAGACATCCTA
>CXWL01120590.1_pt1 | contig 12291 bp, 8 predicted proteins | sample 590931 | NCBI WGS metagenome assembly CXWL01 (sample SAMEA3498368, study PRJEB10139) | groundwater metagenome | biome: water well; material: biofilm material | place: Germany | collected 2015-04-27
AACAGCGACAGGTTGCGCGTGGGCGGCATCGGGTCCAGCTCGACCAGCTGGCAATTGGCTTCGGCAAAGATGGCGCGCACCATCTCGGCGTCGATGCCGGTAAAGTGGCGGTTGGCGTCGTAATAGCCATACGGCTCCCACTGGCCGGTGGCCAGCTGCAGCGGCCGGCTGCAACCCTGGACCTGCGCCGCGCACGGCCATGCCAGCGCCAGCCCTGCCAGGGCAGCACCGACCATTCTCCATCGCCGCAGGGGTAAAACCGTCACCATGGATGACACTTTGCCACAGGAAGCACCAATTGCACCTGAAAATGTTTTGCCTGACTCCGATTGCATCGGATGCAACATTTTCGGCCGCCCGGCATGGCAAACCGGGCAGCGCAGCGGGCCTTGTCGTATAATCCCCGCACCTAACGTCTATTGCAGGTTCGCCTTGTCCGCCGCCACCCTTTCCGCACCACAAAATAATATCGCCCACTCGATCGCCACCGACATGGCCGCGGTCAATACGGTCATTCGCGAGCGCCTGCATTCCGAGGTCAGCCTCGTGAACCAGATTGCCGAGTACATCATCAGCGCTGGCGGCAAGCGGATTCGCCCGGTGCTGGTGCTGCTGATGGCCAATGCCTACGGCTACCAGGGCACGGCGCACCATGAACTGGCAGCGGTGGTCGAATTCATCCATACCGCCACGCTGCTGCACGACGACGTGGTCGACGAGTCGTCGATGCGGCGCGGGCGCCAAACCGCCAACGCGCTGTTTGGCAATGCTGCCTCGGTGCTGGTGGGCGACTTCCTGTACTCGCGTTCGTTCCAGATGATGGTCGGCCTGAAGAATATGCGCGTCATGCAGATCTTGTCGGATGCGACCAATGTGATTGCCGAAGGCGAAGTGTTGCAGTTATTGAACATGCATGACCCGGACGTCACCCAGGAAAGCTACCTCAAGGTCATCAACTCGAAAACGGCCAAGCTGTTCGAAGCGGCCGCCGAACTGGGCGCGCTCATTTCCGGCGCCAGCGACGCCGACGTGGCTGCCGCCGGCGAATACGGCCGCTCGCTGGGCACCGCCTTCCAGTTGATCGACGACGTGCTCGACTATGCGGGCGACGCCAATGCCATTGGCAAGAACGTGGGCGACGACCTGCGCGAAGGCAAGCCGACGCTGCCATTGATCTACCTGATGGAAAACGGCACGCCGCAGCAGCGCGAACTGGTGCGCGACTGCATCGAACAGGGCGACGAGCAGCATTTCGACGCCATCCTCGCTGCCATCACCAGCAGCGGCGCGCTCGACTTCACGCGGCGCCAGGCGGAACTGGCTGGCCAGCGCGCCGCCGCCGCGATTGCCGGCCTGCCTGACAGCGTCTACAAGCAAAGCCTGCTGCAGCTGTGCAGCTTCGCTGTCGACCGCAACCATTAACGCTGCGCCGCAACCGGCGCCGGCCGGGAACCACGGTGCCCGCGCGCCGCTCCAACCACTGCGCCATCCCGTGTCGGGGTGTGGCTCAGCCTGGTAGAGCGCTGCGTTCGGGACGCAGAGGCCGGAAGTTCGAATCTTCTCACCCCGACCAGGTCCCGCAAGCGCGCTAGCGGCGCAGCAGCGACACGGGCCGCTCAGTGGACGATTCAATCTGCACGCCATTGCCGGCGACGCGGTAGGTCCGGGCAAATTCCACCCCGAGCGGACCGCTGCAGCCGGCCGGTACGTCAGACACCGATGTATAGCTCAGGTAATTGACGCCCCCTATCGCAGTTGTCGTGTAGCGGTACGTGATGGCGCAGCGTTCGCTCGTCACGGTCAGCTCGCTGGGACCGAAGACATAGCTGCGCTGTTCGGGCGGCGCGTCGGCGCTGTCAAACAGCCCGACCAGGGCCGGATCGTTGCCCCTGCTTTTTTTCACGGCCACGCCCGCCGTCTTGGCGCGTGCGTCGCCGGCGGGCGCGGCGCCGGCGGCGGGCGCGGCCCGCTGCTTGTCTTGTCGCAGCGCGTCGCGCAGCGCGTCCAGCGCCTTCAGGTCCAGATAGCCGCCCTGCAGGCTGGCAGCCTTGGTCAGATGCGCTTGCGCGCAGACGGCGTCGCCCCGGCTGCGGCACGCCTCGATCAGGGCCAGTTCCTGGCGAAACTGTTCGGCGTCACGTTGCGTCAGCGCGCGTTCGTCGCGCCGCGCCTGTTCGCCCGGGCGGCTGGAAGCGGACGCCGGCGCCGGCGCCGGCTTTGTGGCGTACGTGCCTGGTGCTGCAAACGGGGGCGGAATGACTGGCGCCGCGGCCCGTGTGAACGGCGTGTCGCGCGTCAGTCTGCGCAGCAATTCGCCCGCCGACGCGGTGCCGCGCAATTGCTTTGTTTCCATCCAGTCGGAGACGCGGCTGGCGGCCAGGCCCACGCCCACCCCGACCGCCACCCAGCCCAGAAACGGCCCCGCCGCGACCACCGCAGCGCCCAGCTCGCCGTGGGCCGCCGCCTGCGCCGCCAGCTTGCCGGCAAATGCCGCTGCCCCCACCAGCGACGCTTTGAGCATCTCCTGGCCAGGGTCACTGAAAAATGCGCGCGCATCGACCGCGCTGTCGCTCAAAAAGCCCCTGATGACATTATCCTGGGCATGGGCCGGCGCGATGACATGCATGTTGGCCCAGGCATGGCGCAACGCGACGAGCAAGCCGCCCTGCCGGCCCTTCGCCTCGGCAAGTGCATATTCCTTGACTGGCGCGACCTCGGACAGCGCGGCGTAGCCTTGAAATGATTCGGTCCGCATCAAGCCCTGGTGCCACTGCCCATCCTTCTTGAACAGGACCGATCCCAGCATGAAGCGCCGCTGCGGCGTGTAGAAACGATACTCGACCCGTTCGTCCTTGACGCGCGCGACGCCAACCCGGTAGCCGGCATCCATGGCCAGCACCTCGCTCAGCCCGGATTGGTCATCCATTGTGACGCGCACACGATTGCCGGGCGTGCCTGTATAGAGGTGCCAGGACCCCTTGCCGGACAAGCCGTTGCGCACCAAATGCACGGGCTTGGCTTGATAGAGGCCCGAAAACAGCAGCGTGTTGCCCGGCAGGGGCGCGACTTCCAGCGCGCTAAGGCTGTCCTGGGAAGCTTGCGCGTGGGCGCGCGGCGCGAGGGCCAATACGGTAAGCAGAATCAGGAAAAAAGTGCGCATGCCGTGCTCCGTCCAGGTTGGGTACATGCTTGCGCACGGTCGCGGGATTAACGTTTCACATAGGTGAAGTTACCGATCTTGAGTTCATCACCGCTAAGCGAGTACGGTGTGCTGCTCTCTTTCTTGGGCGGCGCCTTGTCGTAGGCATACTCGGGGTCGTCGGTGTTGACCATCTTGGCCCGCGTCACGATGAAGGTCAGGTTGCCGTCGTCGCAGGAAACGATGTCGAGCTCGGTGATCTGCTGGGCGCGCGAGCCGAAGTTGCTGGAGTTGAGGACCAGCTTGCCGGATCCCTGGCCGAACGACCACGTCCCGCCAACCGGATTGGACCATGTGCCCTGCAGGGCCGGACAATCGCCAGCGTAGGCATTGGCGCTCAGGATCAGACTGCTGGCAATTGCCATCATTACGCGCTTCGGCATGAACATTGCGTTACTCCACGATAAAAGACACCGCCCCCAAGCATTGACTGCGGCAGCCGTGGGGGCAATCGGTTGCCTGAAAGTCATGATGACAGTAACATATCGTTACATCTGACGGTATCCCCCTTTCAGGGGATGCACGCCAGCCGCTGGCATGGCATATCAATCAAAACCAACGATGACGCCTGAAACGATTTCAGCATTCAACGACCTCGTGCTGGCGACCTACCGCCTGGCCCAGGAAAGCCCGGTCGACCGGTTTCAGGATGCCTTGCTCACTGCGGTCAGGCGGCAATTGCCCTTCGATTCGTCGATGTGGGGCACGGCCACCATGCTCCCGTCCGGGATCGACATACACAGCATCCATTTGTTCAACTCGTCGGCCGCCATGCTGGCAGCTTATGAGCGCGTCAAGCAGCAAGACACGGCGGCGCTGCGCGTGACCCAGCAAAACACGGCCACCATCAGCTTCTGTGTCGATGAATTCGAAGGCGCCGAGCATGCGCAGCTGCGCCAATTCCTGCACGAGTTCGGGCATCTGAACTTTGTCATCAGTTCTGACATCAACCCGCGCACCATGTTTGTTCAATGGCTATCGCTGTACCGCGCCGACCGCGCCGCGCGCTTTACCGCTTGCGAGGTGGAATTTCTTTCCCTGTTTGCACCGCACCTGATGCAGGCGCTGGCGATCAACCGCGTGGTCCACCTGGACCAGCTGACGGGCGACGCGGCGCGCGCGCGCTGGGCGGTCGCCATTGCCGACAAGAAGGGCACGCTGTACCACGCCGACCAGCGCTTCAAGGATTTGCTTGCGAAACTAAGCCCCGGCCCGGCCGGCGCCCATCTGCCCGCGCAACTGCTGCGCCGCTTTGACGGCCGCGAGCGGCTGGTCGCGCTCAACGACGTGATCGTGGAATGCAACTACGAACAAGGCTTGCTGTATCTGAAGGCCAGGAAAAGAGACAAGCTGGACCTGCTCACGGCACGCGAGCGCCTGGTGGCCCAGCTCGTCTCAAGCGGTCTCACCCAGGCACAAGTTGCCACGCGCCTCGAGCGCTCCCCGGAAACGATACGCTCGCAAGTGAAATCGATCTTCAACAAGCTCGACATCCACAACGTGGCCAGCCTGGCGCGCATGGTCGCTGTCGAAGCCGGCTGATTGCCGTTGTAGCAATCAAGAAACTGCAATATGATCCAGAACGCCTCTTCACCCACCCAGGATCCCTTTCCATGAAGCCTACCGCCCTGTCCCTTTTGCTGGCCGCTTGTTTCACCTCGGCCATGTTGGCGCCCTTACACGCCGCCGCCGCCGCGAAGNNAACGGCCTGGACGTCATTTTCCATATCGACCGCTCCGATCCCGTGGTGGCTGTCAACCTGACCGCCCACGTGGGGTCGGCCCGCGAAAAATCCGGCCGCACCGGCTTTGCCCACCTGTTCGAGCACTTGCTGTTCCTGGAATCGGAAAACCTGGGCAAGGGCGGCCTGGACAAGATGAGCGCGCGCATCGGCGGCTCCGGCGCCAACGGTTCGACCTCGCAAGACCGCACCAACTACCTGCAGACCGTGCCGAAAGACGCGCTGGAAAAAATGATCTGGGCCGAAGCGGACAAGCTGGGCTGGTTCATCAACACCGTCACCGATCCGGTGCTGGCCAAGGAAAAACAGGTCGTCAAGAACGAGAAGCGCCAGGGCGTTGACAACGCGCCGTACGGCCACACCCGCTACGTGATCAACAAGGCGCTGTACCCGGCCAACCATCCTTACAACTGGCAAGTGATCGGTTCGCTCGATGACCTGCAAAACGCCAGCCTCGGCGACGTCAAGGAATTCTTCAAGCTCTGGTACGTGCCCAACAATGTCAGCCTGGTGCTGGCGGGCGACTTCGATCCGGTGCAGGCGCGCAAGTGGGTGGAAAAGTATTTCTCCGAGATCGCGCGCGGCCCGGCCATCGCGCCGCTTGGCAAGCGAGCCGGCAGCATCGCCCAGACCGTCAAGCTGGCGCACGAAGACAATTTCGCCAAGCTGCCGGAACTGACCATGACCTGGCCTACCGTCGAAGATTTGCACCCGGATTCGTACGCGCTCGAAGTGCTGGCCGAATACCTGTCCGAAACCAAGCGCGCGCCGTTCTACAAGGCTTTGGTCGAAGACAGCAAGCTTACCTCCAAGGTCCAGATCGGCAACCAGACGGCCGAGCTGGCCGGCCAGTTCATGCTGCGCGTGCGCGCCTTCGAGGGCAAGCGCCTCGATGACGTGGCAGGCGCTGTCGACCAGGCCTTCGCCGCGTTCGAACGGGACGGCATTGCCGAGAAAGACTTGAACCGAATCAAGGCCGGCCTCGAAACCCGTTTCTACAGTTCCGTGTCCAGCGTGCTGGGCAAGTCTGCCCTGCTGGCCGAATACAACTATCTGACCGGCAATCCGGGCCACGTCACGCACAGCGTCAAGCAGACGCTGGCCGTTACGCCGGCCGACGTGCGGCGCGTGTATGACACCTATATCAAGGGCAAGCCTTTCGTGGCCACCAGTTTTGTGCCGAAAGGTAAATTGGCACTGGCCCTGAGCGGTTCTGCCAAGGCCGAAGTGGTCGAGGAGAAAGTCGTGCAAGGGGCCGAAGCAGCAGTCGATGCAAGCGCGCAAGCGGCCTACGCCAGGACGCCGTCGTCGTTCGACCGCAGCCAGGAACCGGCCTACGGCGCGGCGCCGGGCGTCAAGGTGCCGCAGGTATGGAACAGCACGCTGCCCAACGGCATGCGCGTGCATGGCATCCAGAACAGCGAAGTGCCGCTGGTGCAATTTGACATTGCCATCGATGGCGGCCAGCTGCAAGACCGCCTGGACAAGACCGGTGTGGCCAATCTGACCGCCCGCATGATGACGCAAGGAACGGCCAAGCGCACGCCGCAGGAGCTGGAGGAAGCGATCCTGCAACTGGGCGCCACCATCAATGTGGCGGCCCAGAGCGAAGACGTGCGCATCAGCGTGACCACGCTGGCGCGCAACTACCCGGCCACGCTGGCCCTGGTCCAGGAAATCCTGCTTTCGCCGCGCTGGGACGAAAAGGAATTCGCCCTGCTCAAGCAAAGCGTGCTGAGCCAGATTCGCCAGCAGCAGGCCGAGCCGAACGCGGTAGCCAGCAGCAATTACAAGACGCTCATTTACGGCAACGCGAATATCCGTTCGCGCAACATCCTTGGCACGGCCGAGAGCGTCAACGCGATCACGATTGACGACTTGAAGCAATACTATGCGGCCAATCTGTCGCCGTCGGTGGCGCGCATGCAGGTGATCGGCGCCTTGCCAAAAGCGGCGATCAGCCGTTCGCTGGCCGCGCTGGGTACCCAGTGGAAGGCGCACCCGGTCACACCGGTGGTGGCAGCGGCGCCGGCAGCCCAGCCGGCGGCCAAGGTGTATTTTGTCGACGTTCCCGACGCCAAGCAATCGGTGCTGCAAGTGGGCTACCGCGCGCTGGCCGCGACCGACGCCGATTTTTATCCGGCCACGGTGAGCAACTTCATTCTGGGCGGCGGCGGCTTTGCCTCGCGCCTGACCCAGCAGCTGCGCGAAGGCAAAGGCTATACCTACGGCATCAGCTCGAACTTCGCCGGCAGCAAGAGCGCAGGGCCGTTCACGATTGGCAGCGGCGTGCGCAGCAACGTCACGCTCGAGTCGACCCAGCTGATCCGGGAAATCCTGCAGCAGTATGGTACGACCTACACCCAGGCCGACCTCGACACCACCAAGGACTTCCTGATCAAGAGCAATGCGCGCGCCTTCGAAACGTCGGCCGCCAAGCTGGGCATGCTGGAAAACATCAGCAAGTTCGGCTGGCAGCCCGGCTACATCAAGGACCGCGAACAGATCGTCAAGGCCATGACGCTGCCGCAGATCCAGGCCTTGTCGCAGAAATACCTGGATCCGTCGAAGATGGTGTGGCTGGTGGTGGGCGACGCCAAGACCCAGTTGCCGCGCATGAAGGAACTGGGCTTCGGCGAGCCTGTGCTCATTGGCAAGGAGACAGTGGCGGGCAGCGCGCCATAAAAAGTGCCACGCTGCCGTTTGCGCGCCGTCAGGGCCGCAGCGGCGCGCACGCCTAGAGTGGGTGACAGCAGCGCGCGCCGCTGCCAGTGCAAGCGCTCGCTTGCGCTCACCTTCTCGCAAGGGGCACCGATCATGCAGCAAGCTTGCAGCCACGCCCGGCGGCGTGCCATCGCCGCCGCATTCTTCGTTTCACTGCCGGCCTGGGCCATGCCGCCGGCCGCGCAGGCGGACGACCCGCAGTGCGTCTACAGCGTCATCAACATGGGCCAGGATGGCAGCGCCAGCGCCCTGCTCAATGAACGCGGCCAGGCCGCCTTCGGCGCCGTCACCATGGGCGGTGTGCGCAATGGCTTCTTCGACGGCGAGTACCTGCACCCGGTCGGCACGCTGGGCGGCAGCTACAGCTGGGTGTGGGGGCTGAACAACCTGGGCGTGGTTAGCGGCGAATCCGAAGACGGCGACGAGCACAGCAACATCCTCGGCTTTGCCTGGACCGCCGGCGCCGGCATGCGCGCGCTGGCCGGCAGCTCGGTATCGAGCGCGCGCGCCATCAACGACCGCGGCCACATTGTCGGCCTCACGCCCGCGCCGGGCATCTCCGCGCGCGCGGTGCGCTGGAACCGCGACGCCAGCGTCACGCCGCTGGGACCGCTGCCGCTGTCGCTGTCCGAAGCCTTCGCCATCAACAGCAGCAGCAGCGCGACCGGCTTTGCCGACACCGCCAGCGGCGCCATCCACGCCACGCTGTGGGACCGCGGCGGCAACCTGACCGACCTGGGCACGCTGGGCGGCACGCGCGCCTTCGGCATGCACATTAACGCTGCCGGCGCGGTGGCCGGCGAGTCCGATGACGCCGGCGACACGCGCACCGTCGGCTTCTTCTGGAGCCGCAACAGCGGCATGCTGGCCATCCCCGTCGAAGGCGGCGGCGCGCGCCTGGTGGCGGGCCTGAACAACCGCGGCGAGGTGGTGGGCGTGACCACCATCGGCGCACGCAGCGTGGCCTACCAGTGGTCGCTGGCGCGCGGCGTGGTCGAGCTGCCGTCGGGTTCCGCGCCGCGCAGCGACGTGTTCGACATCAACAACTACGGCGCCATGGTGGGCCTGGCCGAACGCCCCGCGGCCGACGGCGGCGGCCTGCGCGCCATGCGCTGGCCGGGGCTGGCCAGCCCGGTCGACCTGAACACCCGCCTGCACCGCCCGCCCGCCGGGCTGGTGCTGGAGGCGGGCATGGCCATCAACGACAGCGGCGTGATTCTGGCCCACTCGAACGCGGGCCTGGTCATGCTGCGCCCGGGCCGGCGCGGCACCGACGCGCCCGTGCTCGGGCCCCTGCAAGGCTTGCCGGAAGTGCTGGAACTGGGACAGGAGCTGACGCTCACGCTGAGCTTTGCCGACCACAACAGCGCGCAAACCCACAGCGCCAGCGCCCTGTGGAGCGATGGCTGCGCATCACCACCGCCCGCGCTCAGGCAGGCGCGCGGCGCCGGTCAGGTGCGCCTGCAGCACCGCTTCTGCGCGGCGGGCTTTCATACGCTGGCGCTGCGCGTGGCCGATTCGGGCGGCCGCTCCACACTCGTGCAGCGCGAGTTCCTGGTCGAGGCGCCCGCCTCGCTCAGCGGCAAGGGCACGCTGGCCAGCGCGGCGCAGCTCGGGCGCAGCTACCGCAACGTGCCGCTGCAGTTTGCCGTATGGGCGCCGGCCTTTGATGGCGGGGCCAAAGCCGCCAGCCATGGTGTCGTCACCTTCTCCGGTCCATTTCATTTCCGTAGCGAGCAGCTCACGCGCACGGTGGGGGCCGCGCCGCGTGTGGAAGGCACGGGGCGGCTCAATGGCCGCGCCGGATACCGCTTCGTGCTGGAAGGTGCCGCCCAGCGCTTGCGGCTACGCGTGACGCACCGCGATGCGCGCAGCGGCGCCGAGGTGGCCGACTACGACAGTGGCGCGCAGATGGCGCAGGGGGCGCTGCGGCTGCGCTAAGGGCGCAAATGCAAAGCCCCCGCTCGGGGCGGGGGCCGGGTACTGCAGCCGTCCGCAAGGACGGCCAGTGATGCTTACTGGGCGATGTCGGTGCCGACGTTGATGGCCGCGTAAGCGCGTACGACTGCTTTCGCTTCCGGGCTGTTCACGCCGTACAGTTCGTTCGCAGCAGCGAGCACCTTGGTGCGCGCGTCAGCGTAGTTGGTGCTCGACGTGAACTTGGTCGACAGGGCCTTGAACCAGATCTTGAATGCCTTGTCGCTGCCGATGCCGGTCATGGCCAGCGGCGCCTTGGTCAGGTACTTGCTGTAGTACTCGCTGGTCGGGCTCGAGTTCGAACCTTGCGACAGGAAGTAGAACATGCGGTTGTTCGGGCCGCTGCTGTAGTGCACGTCCAGGCGCTTGAGCGAGGTCGCCCATGCGTCAGGGCTGCGGCCATCCTTGCTTGGCTTGAACATATAGCGCAGTGGCTTGCCGTCTTTTGCGATTTCCTTGCCCGTCATCCAGTCGTTGCCGGTGTTTGGAATCGTGGTGCCGGTGCCGCCTGCGCGGGCATAGGCTTCGGTCATGTCGCCGCCGATGTCCGAATGCGATTCGTTCAGGCCGCCGGACTCGCCGCGGTAGGCCAGGTTCGACGTTGCAGCGGTCACACCGTGCGACATTTCGTGGCCGATCACGTCGATCGAACCGAGGTCGGTGAAGTAGCTGCCGCCGTCGCCGATGAACATGCACTTGCAGCCATCGCTGTAGTAGGCGTTGTCGTAGGCGGTGTTGACGTGCACGGCAATATAGCTGGCCGTGTTGTTACCGTCGAGCGACTGCCAGCCCTGGGTGTTCTTGTACATGTCGTAGGTGTTCTTCAGACCCCACATCGCGTTGACCGCTGCGGTCTGGCCGTTGGCGTTGGTGGTGCTGCCGCCGGCGACGTACTGGGTGCCATCGCCCCAGTTGTTGTCAGCGTCGGAATAGACCGCGCCGGCCGTGGTGCCGTGGTTGGCGTTGGTGATCGCCATGCCGCCGTACAGGCCGCCCACGCCGCGCGCGGTGTCGATCATCTGNNGCCAGCGACCGTTTGCAGGGCATCCCACTGCTCGATGATGGCGCCGGTCTTGGCGTTGACGATGGTGTCGTGGAACACGCGGCGGTTGCCGTTCAGGTTACGCGTCTTGACCAGGTAGGCCAGCTCGTAGCCGGCGACGACTTCTTCGATGTCCATGGCGTTCAGTTCGCTCTCAGCCTTGTTGGCTGCCGAAGCGACGCGCACTTCCTTCATGATCGGGAACAGCATCAGTTCGGCGCTAGGCGGATCAATTGCCACACCGCTTTGCAGGCTGGCAGCGGCGGCAGCGATGGCCTTGCCGGCAGCGATGCCTGGCTTGACGTCACGGTCGCGGCCCAGGCCCGAACGACGGTTGGCGATCGACTCGCTGACCACTTCACCGCGCGAACCGGTCACCACGACCGACTCCGAACCGTACACGCGCACACCTTTGAAGGTGTGGTTGACGCGCGAAATGGTGGTGCCAATCTGGCCCGGGTGCTGCGACGCAACGGCGAAGCCGTGCTCGGCGCCGAGGCCGTTACGGCCACGCTGCGCTTCCAGCGCGCCGACCACGCTCGCTTTCGAGGCTGCCGAAACGGCAACCGGACCACCCATGTGGGGACCCGATGCAGCGGCCAGCAAAGGCAGGGTAGCAATGGCGGCAGCCAGCAAAGTCTTTTGCAAATTCATGTTTACTCCAAGAAGATAATCAATATTTTATGGGTTCGTCCGGATCGCAGACGTTTGCGTCGCTATGCGCATGAATCTAAGGTACGTGCTGCCGCTGAGCACGGTCAACGTATTTCGCAAATTGAGTCGAATTGTGTCGGATTGTTTTTTTTGAGTCGTTTTTCTTGTCATAAACGATACTTTATAGAATTTTTTCATGTTTTTTATGCATGAAAATACAATTGCGTACAATTTTAACGACAATTTCATACTTGAAAAGTGGGCAATAAATACTACCCTGCCGCGCCAGTTGGCGTCATTGCCACACCGGCTGTCGCATTCGGACAAGACCGGCCGCAGGCAATTGCTTACATTGGCTCTTCGCCAACAAGAGGAGCGCACCATGTCGCACAGCAGAGCGCAACGACGCCAGTGGATGCAAGCAATGGGAACCCTGGCCGTGGGCGCGGCACTGCCCGCCGGCCGCGCTAGCGCGCGCACGCTGCCAGCGCGCACGCCGCTCAGCCAGCCGGGCCAGCCGCCCGGCCCCTGCGACGTAGTGGTCATCGGCTCCGGCTACGGCGGCGCCGTGATGGCGGCGCGCCTGGCGCCCGGCCGCACGCTATACCTGCTCGAGCGCGGCAAGGAATGGGCGCCGGCCGATTTCACGACCGGCCTGGCCGACACGCTGGCCCAGTTCCGCTCCGCCGCGCGGCCGCTTGGCCTGTTCGACTACCGCGCCGGCGCCAGCGTCGACGTCTTGAGCGGCAACGGCGTGGGCGGCACCTCGCTGATCAACGCCAACGTGGTGCTGGCGCCCGACCGCGACATTTTCGGGCGCTGGCCGCAAGCGATCCAGGCCGCGTATGCGAGCGGTGCGATGGACGTGTACGAAGCGCGGGTGCGCGCCATGCTCGGCGTGGACGCCGTCACGCAAGCTGACGCGCTGCGCAAGAACTGGTTCCACGTCTCGAC
>CXWL01018715.1_pt1 | contig 12289 bp, 13 predicted proteins | sample 590931 | NCBI WGS metagenome assembly CXWL01 (sample SAMEA3498368, study PRJEB10139) | groundwater metagenome | biome: water well; material: biofilm material | place: Germany | collected 2015-04-27
CGACAACCGGACAATTTATATTCGAAAGCGCCTCCCGATGACCAGGCGCCGCTATATCCTCGCACACGAGCTTGGACATGCCTGGCTCGACTGGCAGCATCGACATCTCGATGAAGGCAAAGCCAGCACCTGATGCTCCACGGAATCACCCCTTGGCCAGCCTCAGTATGTACCCCCATTCTCCTTTTGTCACCGGCTGAACCGACAAGCGCGACCCCTTCTGCAACAACGCCATGCCGACGAGCGCCTTCTCCATCCGCAGGGAGTCGAGCGAAATCGGAGCATCAAAGGTCCGGACATGGCGGATGTCGACCATGTCCCAGCGCGGTGCCTTGGGATCACTGGCAGAGTCAAAATGCTTGTGGTTCCGTTCGAACTGGGTCGGATCGGGATACGCCGCGGCAGCGACTTCCGCGATCCCCACGATGGCCGGAGGATTCGCGTTGCTGTGATAGAACAACACCTGGTCACCCGGCTTCATCGCCCGCATGAAATTTCTGGCCTGGTAGTTTCGCACGCCGTCCCAACAGGTCGTGCGCTTCGGCGCGCCTGCCAAATCATGAATTGAAAATACCGATGGTTCTGATTTCATCAGCCAATATTGTCTTGCTTGCGACATCCCTGGCATCCTCTCTTGGTCAAACCTCCCGCGACTGCTATGCTGCAAGTCCCGGCGCCCGCCGTCATCCTTAAGGAACGTCAATGGAACTGACCCCATTTTTCTTCGGTCTCTATAAGCTCGTCAAGTACGGAGTCTACCCGCTCACCTGGGTTGTGACACTCGCAGGGCTGACCATGCTTTTGGCCGTGCGGCCTCCCTCCCCCGCACGACAGCGCTGGATCCGAATGAGCTCCATCGCTCTGGTTACGCTGCTACTCATCCTCACGTCCCCGCTGACCGCGCACTTGCTTGTGGCCGCACTGGAAGGAGAACACCTTTCGTCCGGTCTTCCAGAACCGGTCGCGAATGGCACCATCGTGGTATTGGGTGGCGGACTGCGCGACGCCGGCTCGCTACGCCCCGGGATCGAGCTGACGGAAGAATCCATGCGGCAAACGGCCTGCGGCGCCGATCTGTATCATCACGGCATCGCCCCATCGCTGCTGGTAACCGGCGGAGACGCCCGTGTATTTGGATCAGGGCCGGCGGAGGCCGCCGTCATGAAAGAATGGGCCGCCCGCCTCGGAGTCCCCGCAGTATCCATCATCACAGAAGACCAAGCCCGGACCACCTACGAAAATGCCGTGAGGACCAAACACCTGCTCGGTGACCGCACCATGATTATCCTGGTCACCTCTGCGGCCCACATGCCGAGAGCCTCCGCGCTGTTCCGCACCCAAGGATTCGACGTCATTCCCTCCCCCTGCGGATTTCATGAGAGAAACCGGGTCACGGAAGGCTGGGATACCATCTCAGTTTTCGATGTGCTGCCCGCCACATGGGCCTTTCGAGAAATATCGGAAGCGATCGAAGAACTCGCCGGCATCGCCGTCTACCGGCTCGCGGGAAAGCTATGAAGGCGGCACTCCCCGATTTGATGACTAATCTCCGTGCTAGCGCCACCTCAAGAATTGACTCATGATTCAGCCTCATCCTCACCCTGCGATAAAGCCCGCCCCCGAGCCTCAATAAATGCCACCAACGCCCGATAGGTCAGCTCCCTGGTCCTCGCTTTACTCCCTGCTTCAGTTCCCACATTGGTCTCGACATAGACTCGATCGGTCACTGACACGCTCGCGTCATTGCAGAGACTCCACATGTCGTGGAGAAAGCCTTCAGGCAACCCGACCTGCATACCTTCGGATTCGATGCGGTCATCGAGAAGGGCCAATAGATCCGAGATGGCATGGTCCGGACGATAGGCGGTTGCGGCAAAACCAAATCGTTCCTGAGCCGACGCTTCCTGCCGGGCCTGCTCCACCAAATCCTGCATATACTCTTTCAACAGACCGATCACATGACCAGACAGCATAATCGCTATTATCGGCATTCCGTGGAGAGGGAGCAAGGACGCGTTCCGGTTGACCCTGCGCCAAACGCTTCTCTATGATGCGAAACACTTGATAACGTAGAGATCCGATGACCGAACGATACGACATCTCGCTGAACACCCCCGCAGGGCAACTCACCAGTGCAGTGGAAGTGCCCACCGGCTTTGTGCCGGTCTCGGCGATTGTGCCGATGATGCGGAGACTGGGAGAAGAAGCCCAGGCCCTGGAAGAACGCCGCAGCATTGAAGCGGGACACGCCATCTCATGCCAAAAAGGCTGCGCCGCCTGCTGTCGCATGCTCGTGCCGGTCTCAGCCCCCGAAGCCTTTGCGTTGCGCGACTATGTCCAGACCCTTCCGGAAACAGAGCAGACCCGCTTGGCTCAACGGTTTGCCGTGACGCGAACGGCTCTGCTGGCCCGCGGACTCTGGAATAATTTGATCGAGATGGGTGAATCGACCAACCCGCCGGACGACACCGCGTTGGAACCGATCAATCGCGCCTATTATGCGCTTCGCCTTCCCTGCGCCTTTCTGGATCAGGAAGTCTGCACCATCTATGAGCACCGGCCCGCAGCCTGCCGAGAATTGCTGGTGACCTCACCGGCCGAGTGGTGCCAGGACCCTGTGGAACATCCGGTTGACGCCTTACCCGTTCCGGTACGGATCGGGCCGGCCCTGAGTCTCTTGTGGGGGGAGCTGACGGAACAACCACCAAAGCTGATTCCGCTCGCGACGGCGTTGGATTGGGCCGCCCGCCACGAGCAGGAGAATCAACCCCGTTGGCAGGGAACCCACATCCTCGATCGCGCACTCGATAAGATCTGGCGATTTCTCAGCCAGGCCTTTCAACAGAAGTGATGACATGACACCTAACGGTAAAGGAGAAGCTCGAATGCAGAAGCCTGTGATTGCCTGTTTGGATTTAGAAGGGGTGCTCGTGCCTGAAATCTGGATCAACGTCGCGATTAAGACCGGGATCGAAGAACTCAAGATCACGACCAGAGAGATGCCGGACTACGATAAGCTGATGAAGCGGCGACTCGCCATTCTTGATGAGCACAAGTTGACCATTGCCGATATCCAGAGCGTGATCGACAAAATGGGGCCGCTGGAAGGCGCGCCGGCATTCGTCACCTGGCTACGCGAACGCTGCCAGGTCATTATTCTCTCGGATACGTTCTATCAATTCGCGCTGCCGCTCATGCGGCAGTTGGGCTATCCGACATTGTTCTGCAACCAGCTGGAAATCGACGGAAGCGGCCGCATCGCGGCGCATCACATGCGGATGCCGAATCAGAAAAAACATTCCGTCGCCGCCTTCAAGTCGTTGAACTTCTTCACCATGGCCGCCGGGGATGCCTACAACGACACAGCCATGCTCGGCGAAGCCGACGCCGGATTCTTTTTCAGGCCGCCCGATCACCTACCTAAAGAGTTTCCGAACTTTCCGGTGACCCAGACGTATAGCGAACTACAGGAGCGGTTTGCGAAGGCGGGGAATTTGGAATAAAGGAATGGGAAGACTGCGCTGATGGCGCTTTACTCGCCGTTCACAATCTCTAGCACCCGCCGGCCGTAGCGCTCGACTTTCGCATCGCCGATGCCGGGGATTTCCAGCAAGGCCGCCTGGGTGACCGGCTTGTGGCTGGCAATCGTGCGCAAGGTTTTGTCATGAAAAATGACGAACGGCGCGACTCCCTCTTCTTCCGCCAGTTCCGTTCTGAGCCGGCGGAGCCGCTCATACAGCTGCGGGTCACCCGGAGCGGAGAGTTCGATCGCGCGAGACGGTCGCTGTTCAACCACTGGCTTTGTCGCTCGTGCACCGATCGCTCCCCTGTCTGCCCGCTGTGCATTGAGAACCTGTGTCCCGTTCAGCACCTCACGGCCCAAACGCGTCAGATCGAGCAGGGGATACTCCTGCCCGATGACCGCAAGGTGGCCTGAATCAATCAGATCTTTCACCGCATGCGTGACCGTCGTTTTTGAAGAGTCCCGGCACAAACCATAACTCTCACAGCGCTCGGCTCCTTGCGACAGGATCGCCTTCGATTGACTGCCGCGAAGAATCTCCACGACACGCGTGATACCGAATCGCCCGTCACACCAGGCGACGGTCTGCAGCACGGCCTTCGCGCAGGTTGTGTCATCCTGAATGGACGCCGGGACTTCACGCACCTCGCTCATACAACGATCACAGAGACCGCAGGGCCCCATCGCCCGCTCCGCCGCATCGCTGAAGTAATCCAGAATCGCCAACTGGCGGCAGGTGCGGACAGAGACATAGGCCAGCATCTCACGAAGCAACGTCCGCATACGAGCCGCGCGCTCTCCGCTCGCCGGATCTTTCGCCGCCTGCTGAATGAAATATTCCTGCGTGTTGAGATCCCGCTCATGAAACAACAGCACGCAAGCAGCCGGCAACCCGTCACGCCCGGCGCGGCCCGCCTCCTGGTAGTAGGCCTCGACGCTCCCGGGAATATCGATATGGACGACCAAGCGCACGTCCGACTTATCGATGCCCATACCGAAGGCGTTGGTCGCCACGAGAATGCGAAGCTGCCCCTGGCGAAACTCTTCATGCACAAGACGCCGCTCATCATCGGAGAGGCCGGCATGGTAGTAGCCGACGGACGAATGGGATTGGCCGAGCCAGCTTGCCACATCCTCCACCGTCCGGCGTGTCGCGCCATAAATCACCATCGTGCCCGCTTCGCATTTCCGAACCAGTCGATCCAACTCCGTCAGCTTCTCTCCAAGAGACGAACAGAGCCGGACGGACAAGGCCAGATTTTCCCGCCGGAATCCCGTCACCATCGCCAGAGGATCGCGCAGGGTCAACCGTTCACAGATGTCGGCCTGCACCCGCGTCGTCGCCGTCGCCGTCAACGCCAAACAGGGTGGATCGTTGAGCTCCTGGCGTAGACGTCCGAGCTTCATGTAGTCGGGCCTGAAATCATGCCCCCACTGAGAAATGCAATGCGCTTCATCGACAACCAGGAGCGACACCAGACATTTCCGAACCAGGCGCAGAAACCCTTCGTGTTGAATCCGCTCCGGCGCCACATAGAGAAGCTTGAGACTTTGGAGATGGAGACCCTGGATGACCTTGTCTCGCTGCTGCTCGGTCAGACCGGAGTGAAAAGCGGCGGCGGATATCTTGCGCTGCTTGAGACTCTCGACTTGATCCTGCATCAAGGCGATGAGCGGAGACACCACGAGGGTCAGGCCTGGCAAGAGCGTCGCAGGAAGTTGATAGCAGAGCGATTTCCCCTGGCCGGTCGGCATGACCACCATCGCGTCACGACGGGCCAGAACCGCCCGCATCACGTCTTCTTGACCGGGCCTGAACTGGGCGAGACCAAACTGCTGTCGAAGCTGCTTCTGTAGATCGTACAAGGTGTGCGTGGTGAAAATGAATCAACGAATTGGATATTGGTACGGGCGAAGTATAGACGAGCGCTCGACCTTGAACAAGCGGCGGCCGGGTCGAGCTTTGCAGGCCTCACACGGTTGCTGATTCTCGCCCCCCTGGCCCCTCCTTACGAAGGAGGGGAAAAGGAGAAATCAGAATGGACTTGCTGCGGAGACGCTTTTTTCTCTTCTGTATAGGAAGTTTGGGAGGGGTAGAACATTGGGAGAGATGTCAGAGATCGTTAAACTGCTCTACAGAGACCCCAGCCTGTCGAATGAGCTTTCTGAGGAGACCTGGGCCGAGTTCTTCATGTTGCGGAATGGACAGAGTGTATTCATAGCCGGTCTTGACCATCATCACATGGGACCCGCGCTGTCGCGAGACCGTCCATCCGGCACGTCGAAATTTCTGAACCGCCTCGGCCCCTGAACAGAGCCGGAGAGATCCACCCATCAGACCATGACCTCGATGCTCTGATTCAGATCCAGCTCGGCCTTGGTTTCCATCGTCTCAAGCCAGCCGGCGACCGCTTCTTTTACATTGGCAAGTGCTTCTGCATGCGTCTTACCCTGCGAAAGACAACCCGGCAAGGCTGGAACTTCAGCAATATAGTATCCGGCTTCATCCTGTTCGATCACCACGTGGAGTTTCATGTTCATTCCTCCTGCTTCGCGAAAGCCACACGGATCTTTCTCGTACGGGCAAGTGTACTTCACGCATTGGTCCATGACAAGCAACTCGACCGCAGAGCCAGCCTATAGCTATAAGCCATCGGCGTTCAGCTGGGAAATGAAGATTCGGCTCAGCTGAAATCGCATTCCCTCAGGCTTATTACTGACGGCACCCCCTCTCCTGCCCGACACAGCTGCTGGAAGATTCGACCTCCCCTGGCCCCTCCTTACGAAGGAGGGGAAGATGCGGGTTAGGAAATCTGACGGGGACAGGCACCGCGGGGCGCGGAGCCAGTCCCGCGCCGGGTCCAGAAAAAGCAGAAGCCCCGCGGGGGATCTCCCCGCGGGGCTTCTTGGATCGGCTAGGTGGCGCGGATCAGCGCGTCACGAGCAAATGTTTTAACAACTTCTCTTAGAAGTTCATCCAGAGCTGGACATAGCCCCACTGTTGATTGGTGCTGGTGCCCAGGTTCTGTTCGATGTACGAACCGGCAAACATGTACCCATAGGTGGCTTGGAAGGCCAACTTGCCGTCCATCATCATATGGGTCCAGGAGAAGTCCAGTTCGTCTCCGATGTGCTTCTTGGTATTACCCGTCTTCGAGAAGATATAGGCACCCTGCGCTCCACGATACCAGTTGTCCTGGGCGTTCGCGAGGTTCAGGTTCGTGTACCAGAATTCGATGTGGTCATCCTTGCTCGGACGAGCTTGGAAGTTCACCGAGGGGCTCATCATGTTCTTCCAGGCTTGGACATCCATATAACCCATGTGAATGTGGTTGGTCGGGAAGAAGTTTTCAAACGTGTTAGCAGTTCCGCAAGCAATGGCTCCTGCGCCCTGACCGCAATTGTTGCGGCCGTCACCGGAAGCATAGTCGAAGTTGAAGGCCAACCGTGGCTTCCAGGCTGTCTCATAGGCCGTGTAGCCGATCCAGTTTCTGGTCGCCCAGGCATTGATGCTCAAGCAACGACCGCTGCCATTACAACCACCAGCTCCGCCAGCCAACGCGTTACCTCCACCGTTGTCACCCATCGATCCGAACTGATAGACGGTTTCGTTGATCGCATCCCAATTGCCCTTGCGCATTTCGATGCGGTTACCCACCGTGTGGCGGACCTGGTTCGCATGTTTCGGCGCTCCCTGTCCAAAAGCTACGTCTTGGCTTGCTGTTCCAACGACCATAGTGCCAGAACCTGCACCGTTCCGATAGAAAATGTAATAGGGCTCGATCAGGAACCCAGGAACCGACTTGATCTGGTTGTAAAAGATGACCATATCGCCGTCGGCAGTCGCACTGTTAGTGCTGGTGAGGTTATTCCCTAAGCTGCCAACCGGGGCAGCCTGGTGGAGATCAGTCTCCGACGTCTTGAACCAGCCCAAGTAGGTATCGATCGACTTGGTGCTGTATTGCAACATCACACCGTCATGGGAGTAGCCGGTGTTGGCCCAATCGAAGTGGCCGAACAGTGAATGGTTTCCGAAGATCACATATTGCCGACCGGCCTTCAAGCTGAGGCCTTGGACGCCGGCAAAATTCCGGATCAACATGTAGGCAGCCCGAACACCCAGGCGGCCACCGTTTCCGGAGGTTCCACCGGTTGCACCGTTATGGTTCAACGCATCCACACCAGCGGCACCGTTTGTGCCACCAGCATTACCGTTGCCACCCCAGGTGGCCGAGTCGATCAACTCCATATAGAAGTTCACATCCGGCGAGAGGTCATAGCCGAGACCCAACCGGACCCACTGCTGGACGTACGAATCATTGGCTCTTCCAGGATTTCTCGTGCCGGCGTTGGCACCTGCAAACGTGTTACAGGCACCAGCCACTGTGCCAAACGTGCTGCCGAAACAGGAATTCTGCCGCATTTCCGGCCGCACGCGGACATCCGCGCGCATCCAGAAATTCTTGAGATCGAAGTTCTTGCCGATCTTCGGATCGTAGAGTTCGTACGCTTCCTTTTGCGGAATCGCACGAGGAATGGCGGGAACATTCGTGATCTTCTCGCCTTCCGGCAGTTCAAATGCCGCTTGGGCCGGGGCTGCCGTAAACGACATACCCGCTGCCATTACGGCTGCGCTGAAGAAGGTGGCCATACCAGCCAACCTTGTCCGTCCTTGGATGCTTCTCATAGCGTTCCTCCTGTGAATTGGATAACAGCCCCTGTTGGCTCCACTCCCACAGACAGGCTGCCGACTTGAGATCCAACTACTTCCACTACTGCGACGACGTCCTTGTCTCGACTCCCGCCGGATCGCGAAGACGAAACCCGGTTCGCTTCCGTCCTTACCCTACGTATGTAGTTACCACAGTGTCAGAATTTCGCCTTGCGATTTTTCACTTTCAGTCCGGCGCAGCGTTTCCCGCCACTTCCTTCCCTGAAAGAATTCCGCTCCCCCGGATTTACGCCTGCCCGGACTGGCTGATGGACTTGGTCCCATCCTCCGCCTGTTTGCCGGCCGCGTTGATTTCCTCTTCCGCTTCTTTCATTGACGCCTGGAAGTCCTGCTCGACCATCTTCACTTCCTGCTGAATCATGTTGATCTCGGGCTCCACCGACTTCCGCAGATCTTCCGCCGTCTCTTTGAACCCTTTGACGGCCTTCCCGACCTGCCGCCCGACTTCAGGCAGCTGCTTGGGCCCGAATAACAGAAACGCGATCACCAGGATAATTAAGACTTCGCCGGCGCCTAATCCAAACATTTGGAAAACCTGCGACGCGTGACTGACACCCAGTGACGCGTCTTGTTCTGGTTAATCCGTTTTTTTTCACCATGCCCGTCACGTGTGACTCGTCACCCGTTCCGTCTGCGTTATCCCTGTTTCGTCTGTCCCGGTTGTGCAGCCGGCGCAGCCTGTGGCGGAGGCACCGATTCCGGCTGACCCATCACTTGCGCCTGCACTTGCGGCGGCGCCACCGGCGGCTGTTCGCCCGGCGTCACATCGATGGCATCAGCCTCATGGACCGACTTCTTGAATCCCTTGATCGCTTTGCCCAGCCCCTCGCCCAGTTGCGGCAATTTGCCCGCGCCGAAAATGATCAACACGATGATCAAANNATACCTAAATCGCGGGGAAGGCTATAGAAAACTCAAGGGCAAGTCAAGGAAAAACTCAGGGAAGGCGCGGAGGAAGCGGGCAATCGAAGAGAGAGCTGTCAGCCGTCAGCTTTCAGCCGGAGCAACTGATTTTCTGACTGACTTGGTCTTCGATCCGGAGCTGAGAGCTGACGGCTGTTCTCCCGCTTCACTTGCAGTGGAAGTGATGATATTCAATCGGGCTGGGCGGCGCGGTGAGCGCCACATTCAGCGTATCGGGATCGTAGCCGACTGTTTCCAGATCTTTTGACGTCGCGGACAATTCTTCTTCGGTCAGGTAGGCTACCGTGTCAGGCACGCCGGTGCGCTTGAGCGAGAGCAACATGCCGTTCAACGTTTCCCGCTCTTCCATCGGCATGTTCTTCTGTAACGGAAACTCCAACATGCGGCTGTAGGGGCTTTCGTAGGCCTCGTTCAAGGCCTTGATGGTTTTCAACACCAGTCGATCCTGCTCCCACGGCTGCAACTTCGGCCCTGCGGACGGATGGGTCGCCAACAGATCCATGAGCGTGATGACATTCGTATTCAACGACCGGCCGATAAATTCCCGCTGCGGCTCGATGGTGACCCCGCCCAACCCCAGATGTTTCGCAATCACCTCGACCAAGGCAAAATTAATCATGAAACTGTACTGCCCGCCGAACTGGCCATAGCACGGCTTGTCCGGATCGTTGAGCACCTGCATATCCGCCGTGCCGGCATCGAACGCACTGAACCCGATCGCGCCCGGCGCCAACAATCGCTTGGCTTCCTTCAATGTCGCAAAGGCACCCAGGTTGATCGGCACGAGAACTTGCTCATCGATCGTTTTCAGAAATTCGGTGATCGTCTTGCGATAGGGCACATCCTTCCACTCCACCTTCCGGTATTCCTTCTCCCAGACCAGATCGTCGAGGAAGGGGGGAAAGGTCTTGAGCGTGTCGATATCCTTCGCCTCGAAGGCCCGGACAAAGCCCGACCAATCCTGAATGGTGGCATGGAGCGATTCGCTCAGGTTGGGGCGGAGAAACTCTTCTTCGATCTCGCCGGCGTTCTTCGCCATGAGCTTGGTAGGCAGGTCGTTCCACAACTCGTTGCAGATAATTCGATCGACGGAGTGGTCTGCAGCTCCTGAGACATGATCGACAGTGGCCAGCTGAGCCTCAACGCGATCTTTGTGCGGCGCGAGATCCGGATGCGCCAGCGCACGATCCAAAACAGACTGTTCCCAATCGACCAGCACATAGGTGACACGCGGATAGACCTGTCCGGCTGTGTCGATCGTTTTCAGGTGACTCAGAAAACAGGCGGCGAGATTGCCGTTCCCCGGCCCCCATTCATGCACCACGAGCGGAGCGGTCGTCGCCCCTTTCGCCTTATCCCGTTTCGTCACCTTCTCGAAATAATCCGCGGCCAGCGCATGCGCTAACCGATAGTCTGCCGACGCGAAGGTCTGGTAATAGGTCCGCAACTGGTCGCCACGGAGGCGATAGAACAGCGTATTGAGATGGGCTTGCCACTGATCCAGCGGCTTATAGTCCCCGATCAGCTGCGGCAATGCATCGGCGTCTTGTAACGTGCTCATGGTGGTTCAGTTCCTGGTAAAGAATTGCGATTGTAACAGACGGTTCGAAAGAGCCGCAATCGGGGAATCAATAGCTGTCAACCGTCAGCGATCAGCCAGAGCAAACTAACCTCCGAGTTAACTCGGTTTTGCTCCGAAGCTGAAAGCTGACGGCTGATAGCTACCCGCGCTCTGCGGGGGTTCACCTTGACTCTCACTCCGCAGAGGGTGTACCCCCTGCATATGATCCGGCTCCTTCTTATTGCCTTTACTACGCTGATAGTTGAGCCAGCCTCCATCTGGGCCGGGGAACTGCCAATCACAAAAAATCTTCCTATCCCGGAGTTTCAAAATCGGCCGGAAGATGCCAAACCGTACGACTTCGATGCCCCCCCGCAGGGAATGTTCCGCTCCATTACGATGGCCGAGGGATTTGAAGAGGAACTGGGCTTTCGCCAGACCCACGAAATTGTGCCGGTTAAGCCGACCGAACGATTTGCCGCTGATATACCAGCCATTTTCATCGTCTTCGCGCTCCATCAGCACTATCAGGCCTTCAAGGTGTTCGGCCGATGCTTTCCCGAAGGGATCGCGGGCCTCGAACCAGGAACAATCGTCAGCGAGGACGCCATGCACATGGCGCTGGAAGATGAGAGCGGATACTTGAGACTGCTCCCGCCGAAAGAACCATGGACGCCGGGCCGTTACAAAGTCGAAATCCACGCCGGTGAACAGGTGAGCGAGATGAGTCTGATCGGCACCATGCGGTTTACGGTCGTCGCGGGGAAATGACGAAGACACTCCCGGCTCGTCACTTGTCACGCATAACCGCCCTTCGATTGACGGCCGGACTGCAGGCGTATATAAGCATTGATAGATTCCTTACGGTGATGGGGTTCACCGGAACCGCCTGCGGTCTCTACCCAGGCTGATAACTCCTACGCACCCTCTGGTAGGAGTTTTGTTCATGGCCGCACAGGACCCCGCATTCTCTCAGTATCAGCTCCGCAACATCGTCGACGGCATCCTCGGCCAATTGGGGTTACTGATCCGGCTTGAGCGAAAGATGCTCGGCATCATCGCGTCCTATGCCGTGGCCATCGGAATGTTCATGCTCTGCGTCCCGATCGCCGTGCAGGAACTGGTCAGCACCTTTTCTTTTGCCGTTCAGCCGGCCATGATCTTCACGCTGGCCCTCGTGGTGGGCTGCGCCCTCACCGGCGTCGCCGCCTTCCGCATCCTGCAAGGTCGGGCCGTAGAAACCTTGCAACAACGCATCTACACCCGCATCGCCATTGCCTTCACCGAGACACTGCCGCGCCTGCAGGAAGAATCCTTTCTCCCGCAGCATGCGCACCGCTTTGCCGAAGCCGATCTGCTGACCCGTGCCCTCGTCGCCATGGTGGCCGATCTGTTCAATGTGGCCGTGGTCGGGAGCATCGGCATGACCATGCTGGTCCTGTTCCACCCCTATTTTCTGCTCTACAACGTCACGCTGATCACCGGCTTCGTCGTCCTGCTCACCCTGTTCGGACGGGGCGGTTTCTTGATCACACTCGAAATGTCGCGG
>CXWL01121897.1_pt1 | contig 12288 bp, 6 predicted proteins | sample 590931 | NCBI WGS metagenome assembly CXWL01 (sample SAMEA3498368, study PRJEB10139) | groundwater metagenome | biome: water well; material: biofilm material | place: Germany | collected 2015-04-27
AGTTCGAACCGGAGGTCGACGAGCTCAGGTTACTGACTTCGGTGGCGTCCGTGTAGGTGTACGACAGATCCCAGCGCAGCGCGTTCTTGCGAGCGTTCGACAGCGACAGCGATACCAGGTTGCCGCCGCCTTTTTTCGTTTCGGTAACCTTGATCACGTCATTGAACGACGCGTTCGACAGGGCCTTGGCGCGGAAGCCGGAGCACTGGGCGCCGCCAACCGTGTTGGTGCTGTTGAAGCCGCCGGTGCCGTTGGCGCAACCAGCGGTGTAGCCTGGCTCGGTCCAGAACAGTTCGCGGCCGTCCGGGCCGGTGCGGGTTTTGCCGCCGATGTTCAGGCTCTGGAAGTACAGACCCTTGTTGACCTTGGTGTGCAGGTATTCAACGCCTACGACCAGACCGAACCATGGCAGCTCATGCTCGCCGCCCAGGTTGGCTTTCCAGACCGATGGCTGGGCCAGGCCTTTGGACAGGATGTCGACGTTGGCAGCTGGCGTGGCGCCGGCTGGTGCACGCTGGTTGTTCACGTCAGGGCTGAACAGGCCGGTGCCGGTACAGGCGGCAAAGCCGCTGGTGCCGCAACCGACGGTGGTGGTCGATACGCCAGGGTTGGCGAATGGATTGCCGAGCCAGACGTTCAGGGCTGCGCCGCCAAACAGGCCGACGCCGCCGCGCAGCTGGGTAGGACGGGCGCTGGCGAAGTTGTAGTTAAAGCCAAAGCGCGGCTGCACCAGCGAGTCGCCGTCGATGGTCTGGGTGTTGTCCAGGCCAAAACCGCCGGTTTCACGCACGATCAGGGTCGGGTTCGCGTTGTAGGCGCCGGCCACTTTGTCGGTGGCAACCTTGGCGTTCTTGCGTGGACGGTCGTCGGTCGAGTACTGGTCGTAGCGCACGCCGAAGTTTACCTTCAGGCGCGGGCTGACAGTCCAGGTGTCTTGCAGGAACAAGCCGGTGTTGGCCAGTTCCCACACGGCTGCGGTGTCGTTCAGCGAGACGCCGGCGACCGGGGTCTGCAGCAGGTAGCTGATCAGACGGCCGCGGGTGAAGTTTTCGATGGCCGCTTTTTCGATCGTGGCCGCTGGCGAGGTCTGGCAGTTCACGGCTCCGGTCACGGTGGTGTAGGTGACGGTCGCGCTTGAGTTGATACAACCGAAAGTGTAGTTACCCTTGGTGTTTTGCAGGAAGGCGTTGAACATCGAGTTCTTCGCGTAGTCCGCGCCGCCCTTGACTTCGTGGTCGCCCAGCACCCAGGTTGCGCCACCGTACATGTCGATGGTCTTGGTGTCGAGTTCGTTGAAGTGACGGCTGCGCTCGGTACCGAAGTTGACGAAACGGTTGCCGGTACGGGTGCCAGCCGGTGCTTCGGCTGCCAGCGGACCGCTGATCTGCAGGCTCATGGCCGGCAGGTTGGCCGAGTTCACATAGCTCTTGCCGCTGTCACGACGCGAAATTTTCGCTTCGGTCGAGAAGGTCGGGGTCCAGTCGCCGAACCACTGCAGCACGGTCGATTCAATCTTCTTGGTTTCATTGTAGTTCTGCGACGACAGGCCAACGCCCGAGTTGCTGTAACCGGAAATGATCGGCTCTTTCTGAACCGTCTTCTGCCAGCGCAGGTTGACGCGGTGGTCGTCGTTGACGTTCCAGTCCAGCTTGATCAGGCGGTCGGCCACGGTCTGCTCGAGGCCGTCCGGCACGTTCGGGCTGCCGGCGTCAAAGCCGTAGACATCACGCGCCACGCGCTGGATTTCAGCGAGCGTGTTCTGGGTGATGCCAACGTTGTTGGCGGCGCTGCCCAGCGGGCCAAAGGCTGGCGCGGTGCGGGTGCTGGCGAAGTCTTCGCCGCTGACGAACATGAACAGCTTGTCCTTGATCAGCGGGCCGCCCAGCGTGAAGCCGGTGGTCTTTTCCTTGAACTCGGCCGGGTCACTGTAGGTGCGGTCAGCCGGGTTGTAACGGTCGCCGGTCAGGCGGTCGTCGCGGTAGACGTGGTAGACGCTGCCCTTCCAGGTGTTGGTACCGGACTTGGTCACGGCGTTGATGTTAGCGCCGGTGTAGCCCTTCTGAGTCACATCGTAGTTCGAAATATTGACCTGCACCGACTGGATCGAATCGATCGAGATCGGCTGCTTGTTGGTCGGCAGGCCATTGCCTTCCAGACCGAAGGTGTCGCTGATCGACACGCCGTCAATGGTGATCGAGTTGAAACGGGCATTCTGGCCGCCGGCCGAGATTTCGCCGCGTTCCTTGTCGGTCTGCGACAGGCGCGGATCGAGGCGGGCGTAGTCGGACAGGCTGCGCTGTACCGAACCGAGTGCTGCCAGTTCCTTGCTGCCGATCGTGGTGCCAGCGCCCATCGAGGAGCTGTTGAACTTGCCGCCGGCTGCGCGGCCGGCGATGGTCACGGTCTGGATCGCAGGCGCGCCCAGGGTGGCGTCCACATTGGCCGTTTCAGCCAACTGGAGGAATACATTCTCAAACTTCTCTGCCACGCCGTCTTTGGTGATCGTGACGGTGTACGGACCGCCTACGCGCAGACCGCGCGCCGAGTAGCGACCTTGCGCGTCGGCGACAACCTTGCTGACCGAGCCCGATTCCATGTGGACGATCGTGACCTGGGCGCCGGCAACTGGTGCACCGCTGGCATTGGAGATGCGGCCGCCGATTGCCGAAGTCGTGTTCTGCGCCAGGACTGGCGTCGAGATGGCCAAGGCCATGGAAAGCGCAAACGCGAGCTTGGTAAGCTGCAGACGATTGTGATTGATCATTGTATAACCCCAAATTGAACTAAAAAGTGATGTCGGCAATCCAAAACAGACCGCCGTTCGTAACTTTGCTGCTGTCTACGGAGACGTCGCAGCGAACGCGTCCCTCTTTCATATAAACAAACAAATCTTGCAACGCCGCAAGCTTATGCGAGCTCTGTGTCAGCTTGATGACACGGAAAAGCACTAACAATTTGTTACGTATTCGGTCAACTATGCATGAACGGGCTTGGAAGTGACAAATACCTTTTCATTTAGCTATTTATATGGGAAACATATAAATTAACCAATACATGCAGACATATTTACCTAAACTGCCGTGTTCCATAGCGAGAAGTACTAGGCCCGATTATAAATGAGCCATTCTTGAGAGAAATCCTTTCATCGTGATTTTCGACAAAGGTTGGTCCGCGCACGCAAATGTGTAGCGGGCTGACCACACACGTGCACATTGCTTAATATTTTGAAATTAACCGATGAACATCGGCTTGGAGAAAAGATTGTATTTCCGGCAGCATTGCGCTGCCGGATGGTGCAATTTAGCGCTTGGCGGCAACGGCCGCTTCAAATGCTGCATAGCGCGCGTCGAGCTGCGCGCTCAGACGTTTCTTGTCAGCTGCCGGCAAGAAGGCGTAGCGCAGGCTGTTGTACGACACTTTCTTGATTTCTGCATAAGTTGGCTGGTAGCGGCTGGCAAACAGCAGATACTCCTGGGCCAGCGTGTGGCGCGTGACCCCTGCGTCATCGGTCGAGATCACATATGGCACGCCATACTGGCGGTACAGCGTCAGCGGGTGGTTCGCGCCTTTGACGCCGGAAATGAAAGCGTTGCTGGTCAGGTTGATTTCGACCGGCACATCGCGCTCGCGCATGGTTTTCATGATGGCCACCGCGTTCGATTCATGGGCCAGATCGATGCCGTGGCCAATGCGGTCGGCGCCAGCCACGTTCAGGGCCTGGTCGATATGAAAGCGCAAGCCGTCCGGCGGCACGTCGCCCAGCGCCAGCTCGCCCGCGTGCAGCGCGATCTTGACGTTCGGATATTGTTGCTTGAGAAACTTGAACATCTCCATGTGCAGTGTGTAGTCGCGCATGGACGGCGCCGCGCTCTCCTGGCCGACAATATTGACGCCCACGATCAGCGGCGACTGGCCAGCCGCCTTGAACGCGGCCAGCATCGAGGAAAACACCTGCGACGGCGCGAACAGGCGCACCACATAGGCCTGGTAGCGCATGGTGAAGCGTTCATCGTCCACGTTCGCATGCGCCTGGTCGATCTTGGTCACGAAGTCGGCCACGCCCTTGTTGAAGCCGGCGTCCTGCTCCAGCGCCGCGCTCCAGCTGCGCAAGGTCCCGGCCACATCGCCGCCGGCGCGGATCTTGGCGTCGAAGTCGGCGTTGGCAGTCATCGGCGCCAGCTTGAACATGGTCTCGATATAGCCGACGTTTTCCTGGATGGCGCGCTTTTTCAGCTCCAGCAAGCCTTCGTTGAAGTTGTTGTTCGAGACCGCGCCGAAGAAGCCGAAGGTCTGGAAGAACTGGCGGTCCGGCGGTGGCTGAATCGCGCCGTGGTTGTCGAAATCCTTGCTCGACCAGCGCTGCAGCAGCTCGCGGTAGGTGTAATCGTCGGCCAGAATTTCGCCGCTCGACAGGCAGCTGCGTTCGGCGGCTGGCTTGTCGCGCTCCCGGGCCACCGTCTCCTTGTTGGTCTCGATGCGGTAGCTGCTCTTGTGGACGCAAAAGCCCTGCTTGTCGACCCAGTCGACATATTGTTCCGCGTAGATCGAGCCGGAATAGTGGTGGTGCAGATCGCCGCCCTTGGGCATCTGCGAGAAGAACAGCGTCAGTGCGGCCAGTTGCGGCTCGCCCGCGACCAGCGCGGCGTAGTGGCGCGCGGTGGCCGCTTCGTTGGCCTTGGCCGACGGCGCTTTGGCGTATGCGCCGCTGGCCAGGGCCAGGGCGACAATCAGGCTGCTCGATTTGATGATCATGTGGTTCCCGGTGAGGTGTTTACATCCGCGTGCCGCAAACGTAGGTGGCATGCACGGCGCGGTCGTCGCCCAGCAGCGCCAGCGCAAACAGCAGCTCCTCGAGGTTGTTGCAGCGCTCCGTGCGGCGCGCCAGCAACGGCGTCGCCTTGGGGTCGAGCACGATGAAGTCCGCCTCCGCACCCGTCACAAAATTGCCGATCGTGCCTTCAAGTTGCATGCTGCGTGCTGCACCCAGCGTGGCCAGGTAAAACATGCGCGCGGCCGGCAGATAACTGCCTTTCAAGCGTGCTACTTTATAGGCTTCATTCATTGTTTGCAACATCGAGAACGAGGTGCCGCCGCCCACGTCGGTCGCCAGCGACAGCGCCACCTGGGCGCGGTCGGCCTTCTCGAAATCGAACAGGCCGCTGCCCAGGAACAGATTCGAGGTGGGGCACACGGCCGCCGCCGCGCCCGACTCGGCCATGCGCGCAAAATCGCGGTCGTCGAGCCAGATGCAGTGTCCATACATGGCGCGCTCGCGCATCAGGCCGAAGTTGTCGTACACGTCCAGGTAGCTGCGCGCGTTTGGAAACAGCGACTGCACCCATTTGCATTCGTCCGGATTTTCCGACACGTGGGTCTGGATGTAGGTGCTCGGGTAGGCCTTGGCCAGCTCCCCCGTCAGGCGCAGCTGCGCTTCGGTCGAGGTGGGCGCAAAGCGCGGCGTGATCGCGTACATGTTGCGGCCCTTGCCGTGCCACTTGCGGATCAGGTCCTCGGTCTCGCGCGCGCCGCCCTCGGCGGTGTCGCACAGGAAGTCCGGGCAGTTGCGGTCCATCAGAATCTTCCCGGCTGCCATGCGCAGATTGCGCGCCTGGCTGGCCTCGAAGAAGGCGTCGACCGACTCGCGGTGCACGGTGCAATACACCATCGCGGTGGTGGTCCCGCAGCGCAGCAGCTGGTCGAGGAAAAACTCGGCCACTTCGCGCGCGTGCGCCGGGTCGCCGAACTGGCGCTCGGTCGGGAAGGTGTAGGTTTCCAGCCATGGCAGCAGACCGGGNNACCTTGCCGCGGTAGTCGGTCACGGCGACGTCCTGCGGCAGCGTGGCGGCCAGCGCGTCGTAGTCGCCGGCGGCCGTCACCTTGCCATGTTCGACCACCAGCAGGCCGTCCTGGTGCCAGGCGATGGCGTCTTCATTGAGGGCGGGATCGGCGCGGAAATGCAGCACGCTCGCGCGGTAAGCCTGAATGGCGATTGACATCGGATTCTTTCGTATTACGTTGAATATGAGGCTACCAGCCTGAGGGCCGGCGCGCCAGCACTGGCGCTTGCGGCTTGCTCCCAGACGGTGAGCAGCTGGGCGCACACAGATGCGGCGATCACCGCCGGCGCCTTGTTGCTGATGCCAGGCAGCCCAACCGGGCATACCATGGCGGCGATGCGCCCGGGGGCCGCGCCCCGTTCGCGCAGCCGGTGCTCGAACTGGCGGCGCTTGGTCAGCGAGCCGATCAGGCCAAACCAGGCGACGCCGTCGCGCGCGATGATCGCTTCGGCCAGGCGCTGGTCGAGCGCGTGGCTGTGCGTCATGACCAGGTAGGAGGCGCCGGCCGGCGCGGCCGCCACCAGCGCTTCGGGAATGTCGGACGCTTCGACCGTCACGTTGGCCGGCACCTGTTGCGGGAACATGTCGTCGCGCTCGTCGACCCAGGTCACCGTGCACGGCAGGTGCGCCAGTGCGCGCACGATGGCCGCGCCCACGTGGCCGGCGCCAAACAGCACCAGGTGTGCGCGCGGCGCCAGCACCGGATCGACCAGCCAGCGGCGGCCGTCGGCCTCCTGCATCACATGGGCGCCGCCCGCGCGGTCAAACCGGACGGCGGCGCCCAGCAGCAGATGGCCGTCAGCGTCGTACACCGCGCTGTCGGGCGCGCCATCGAGTGCGGTCAGGCGCCAGCTGTCCTGCTGGCGGCGCGTTTGGAGCAGCGCAGCCTGCGCCGGCTCGAACAGTTCGAACGCCAGGTGCACCACGCCACCGCAGCACTGGCCCAGACTCGGCCCCAGTGCAAAGCGTTCGATGTGGCGCTGGCGGCCATCATTGAGCATGGCGCGCGCGATCTCCACCGCGCGCAGTTCGAGGTGGCCGCCGCCGATGGTATCGGCCACGCCCTGCCTGGCAACGAGCATCTTGGCGCCCGCTTCGCGCGGCCCGGAACCTTGCACGACGGCGACCGTGACCAGCACGGCGGGACCGTCAAGCGCGCTGCAAAGCCATGCCATTTCAGGCCGCCTTCTCGACTGCTGCGATGGCATTGAGAATCGCCTCGCTGGTGGCCGGCGCGTTCAGCGGCGGATTGACCTGGTGAGCGCCAACGGCGGAGATGGCGTCGCGAATGGCGAAAAACACCGAGAACGGCAGCAGCAGCGGCGGCTCGCCGACCGCCTTGGAGCGGTGGATGCTGTCTTCGACATTGCTGTTCTCATACAGGCGCACGCGGAAGTCCTCGGGGCAGTCCGACACGCCGGGGATCTTGTAGGTCGACGGCGCGTGCGTCATCAGCTTGCCGGCCGGGTTCCACCACAGTTCTTCGGTGGTCAGCCATCCCATGCCCTGAATGAAAGCGCCTTCCACCTGGCCGATGTCGATGGCCGGATTGAGCGACTTGCCGGCATCGTACAGCGCGTCGGCGCGCAGCAGCTTCCATTCGCCGGTCAGGGTATCGACCACCACTTCGGCCACTGCCGCGCCGTAGGCGTAGTACGAGAACGGATGGCCGCTCATGGTTTTCGGATCCCAGTGCAGATTGGGCGTGGCGTAAAAGCCGTCGGACCACAGCTGCACGCGCGCCAGGTAAGCCTTTTGCACCAGCACCGGGAAGCCGATTTCATGGCCGTTCACGTGCACCACGTCAGCGGCAAACACGACCGCCGCAGCGTCGCCGCCATACAGCTTGACCGCATACGCGGCCAGGCGCTCGCGGATCTGGCGCGCGGCGTCTTGCGCCGCCTTGCCGTTCAAGTCGGCCCCGGTCGAGGCGGCCGTGGCCGAGGTGTTAGCCACCTTGCTGGTATCGGTGGCGGTGGCGCGCACGTGCGCCATGTCCACGCCCAGTTCGTGCGCGACGACCTGCATCACCTTGGTGTTGATGCCCTGCCCCATCTCGGTGCCGCCATGGTTGACCAGGATCGAGCCGTCCACGTAGACATGCACCAGCGCGCCAGCCTGGTTCAGGTGGGTGACGTTAAATGCAATGCCGAACTTGACCGGCGTGAGCGCCAGCCCTTTTTTCAGCACCGGGCTGGTACTGTTGTAGGCGGCAATCGCCGCGCGCCGCGCGCGGTAGTCGCTGGTGTGCTCGAGCTGCGCGCTCAATTCATGGATCACGTTGTCGACGATGACCTGGCCGTACGGCGTGACGTTGTCGTGCTCGCGCCCGTAAAAATTGAGGCGCCGGATATCGAGCGCGTCGCGCCCCAGATTGCGCGCGATTTCGTCGATGATGTATTCGATTGCGATCGCGCCCTGCGGCCCCCCGAAGCCGCGGAAGGCGGTGTTCGACTGGGTATTGGTCTTGCCGCAGGCGGCGCGGATCTCGACGTCCGACAAATAATAGGTATTGTCAAAGTGGCAGACGGCGCGCGTGGCCACCGGTCCCGACAAGTCGGCCGAGTAGCCGGCGCGGCTGACCATGTCAACCTTGGCCGCGATGATCTTGCCGCTGGCGTCGTAGCCGACTTCGTATTCGTAATGGAAGCAATGGCGCTTGCCGGTGACGAGCATGTCGTCATCGCGGTCGGCGCGCAGCTTGACCGGGCGTTTCAGCCTGGCCGCCGCGATGGCGGACGCCGCCGCCCACAGCGCCGACTGCGACTCCTTGCCGCCAAAGCCGCCGCCCATGCGGCGGCACTCGACGACGATGTTATGCGAATGCACGCCCAGCGCATGCGCCACCACGTGCTGCATTTCGCTCGGGTGCTGGGTCGAGCACAGCACCAGCATGCCCTTGTCTTCCTTGGGGATCGCGTACGAGATCTGGCCTTCCAGGTAGAACTGCTCCTGGCCGCCCACGTACAGTTCGCCCTTGACCGAATGGGGCGCCTGCTCGAACGCGCTCTGGAAGTCGCCGCGGGTGAGCTTCATCGGTGGCAGCACATAGGACTGGGCCGCGCGCGCCGCCTGCGGGGTCAGGATTGCCGGCAGCTCTTCGTAGGTGACCTTGCCCAGGCGCGCCGCGCGGCGCGCGTGGTCGTGGGTGTCGGCCACGACGATGAAAATCGGCTGGCCCACATACATGACCAGGCCGTCGGCCAGGATCGGGTCGTCGTGGATGATGGGGCCGCAGTCGTTGGTGCCGGGGATGTCGGCCACCGTCAGCACGGCTTTCACGCCCGCGCTGGCGCGGACCGCGTCCAGATCCAGCGCCAGAATTTTTGCGTGCGCCTTGGATGAGAGCCCCAGCGCCGCATGCAGCGTGCCCTGCACTTCGGCGATGTCGTCGGTATATGTGGCCTGGCCGAGCACGTGCAGCGCGGCCGACTCGTGCGCGCGCGACAGGCCAACGCCGGTCCATGGTTTGATTGCTGCTACGCCTGCGTCGTTCATCTTGTTCTCCTTACGCGCGCACGGCGAAAGCATTGACCGCGTTGGCGGCCAATGGGGCGTCCTGGCGCGTCTCGAACCAGAACCGGCGCAGCAGGTTCTGGGCGGTCTTCATGCGGTAGGCGCTGGAGGCGCGCATGTCCGACAGCGGCGCGTAGTCCTGCGCCAGCAGCGCCATGGCGGCGCGCACGGTGTCGTCGCTCCAGGCTTTGCCGAGCAGGAAAGCCTCGGTGGCGTCAGCGCGTTTTGGCGTGGCGGCCATGCCGCCAAAGGCGATCCGGGCCTCGCTGATAACGTCGCCGTCGAAACGGAACGCGAACGCGGCGCACACGGCAGAAATATCCTGGTCAAAGCGCTTGGCCAGCTTGTAGGTACGGAAGCGCACCTCGGCGCGTGGCAGCGGCACCCGCACCGACTTGACGAATTCGCCGGCCTGCAGATCCTTCTTTTGATAGGCCAGGTATAGTTTTTCGAGCGGCATGACACGCTCGCCCGCGCTCGAGGCCAGCACCACCTCGCTGCCCAGCGCGATCAGCCACGGCATCGAGTCGCCGATCGGCGAACCATTGGCAACGTTGCCACCCAGCGTACCGGCGTTACGGATCGGCAGCGAGGCGAAGCGCTGCCACATCTCGGTCAGCTCGGCCGGGTAACGCGCGGCCAGTGCCCGGTAGGCGTCTTCCAGCGTGACGCCGGCGCCGATGTCGAGCATGGCCCCGTCCACGGTGACGTGCTTGAGCGCGTCGACGTGGCCCAGATAGATGATGTCGCCCAGCTCGCGCATCTGCTTGGTGACCCACAGGCCGATGTCAGTGGAGCCAGCCAGCAGCGTGGCGGCGGGATGGGCGGCGCGCAGGGCAGTCAGTTCGGCCAGCGTGCGCGGGGCATGAAAGCGCTGGCCGGCCGCGCTGTAGGTGGCCAGCGCGTCGCGCTGCAGCGGCGCCAGCTGCGCGGCCACGCCGGCGCGGTCAAAGGCGACCGGCGCCAGTTCGCCCATGCGCATGGCAGCGTCAATGATGGGACGGTAGCCGGTACAGCGGCACAGATTGCCCGACAGGGCGTCGTTGACCTGGCAGCGGGTCGGCTGCTGGCCGTCCTGTTTCAGGTACATGCTCCACAAGGACATGACAAAGCCGGGCGTGCAAAAACCGCACTGGGAGCCGTGGCATTCGACCATCGCCTGCTGGACCGGATGCAGCGTGCCGTCGCTCTGCTGCAAGTCTTCAACCGAGAACAGGGCCCGTCCGTCCAGCGTGGGCGTGAGCTGGATGCAGGAGTTGACCGCTTTCAGTTCCAGCTGCCCATCCTGCAGCGAGCCGATCACGACGGTGCAGGCGCCGCAGTCGCCTTCGGCGCAGCCTTCCTTGGTGCCGGTGCAGTGCAGGTCTTCGCGCAGGTGCTGCAAGATGGTCTGCGTGGGGGCAGCGCTGCTGACTTCGCGCACGGCGCCCTGGTAGTAGAAACGTATCGGTTGTGACATTATTGCCTCGGCTTTATCCCAGTGTACAAGATTAGCACCGCAGGCAGGCGACGATATGGCTATTTGCTGATGTTCGTTATCATCAAAAAGCAATATTGCACGGATGGGTAGCCTTCCAGTGGCGCGCAATATCGATGCGCCGCGTGATCCACACCTTGTCATGGCTTTGCACATAGTCGAGGAAGCGGGCCAGCGCCGCCGCCCTGCCCGGGCGCCCCACAATCCGGCAATGCAGGCCGACCGACAGCATCTTTGGCTGGTTCAGCCCGTCCGGATCGCCCTCTGCGTACAGCGTGTCGAAGGCGTCTTTCAGGTAGTCGAAGAACTGGGTGCCGGAATTGAAGCCCTGCATGGCCGCAAAACGCATGTCGTTGGTGTCGAGCGTATAGGGCACGATCAGCTGCGGCGTGCGCGCGCCCTGGCCGTGCTCGACCATCTGCCAGAACGGCAGGTCGTCGCCGTAATGGTCGGCGTCGTATTCAAAGCCGCCATGCTCGACCACGAGCCGGCGCGTATTGGGCGAATCGCGTCCCGTATACCAGCCTTGCGGCGCCTCGCCGGTCAGCGCGCGGATGATCTGCACCGCTTCGGCCATGTGGGCGCGCTCGGTTGCCTCGTCAACATTTTGGTAGGAAATCCACTTCAGGCCATGACAGGCGATTTCGTGGCCCAGCTGGCGGAATGCGGCCACCGCTTCCGGGTTGCGCTTGAGCGCCATCGACACGCCAAAAATGGTCAGCGGCAAGCCGCGCTCTTCGAACATGCGCAGCAAGCGCCACAGGCCGGCACGCGAACCGTATTCATACAGCGACTCCATGCTCATGTGACGAGCGGGAAACGCCGATGCACCAATGATTTCGGACAAAAAAGTCTCCGAAGCCGGATCACCATGCAGCACATTGTTTTCGCCGCCCTCCTCGTAGTTCAGCACGAACTGCAAGGCAATCCGGGCCTGGCCCGGCCAGTGTGGATGCGGTGGGGTGCTGCCGTAGCCAAGCAGGTCGCGCGGGTAATGGTCGTCAGGGGTCATGGTCGCCGGAAGGGTCGTGGTATATCGAGCATCATATAGCGAGGCGCCAACACCAGTATATGATTCCGGCAATACGCAAATCATTTTCCACATATAGGAACACCATGGGCAAACTCAGTACCCACGTGCTCGACACGACGCAAGGCAAGCCGGGCGCCGGCGTGGCTATCGCGCTGTATGCCATCCAGGACGGCCAGCGCACCCTGCTCAAGCACGACACCACCAACGCCGACGGACGCTGCAGCGTGCCGCTGCTCGAAGGCGACGCGCTGCAAACGGGGCAGTATGAACTGGTGTTTGCCGCCGGCGACTATTTCGCAGCCCAGGGCATGGACTTGCCGTCGCCGCGCTTCGTCGACCAGGTCACGATTGCCTTTGGCATTGCCCATGCCGACCAGAATTACCATGTGCCGCTGGTGGTCACGCCCTGGTCTTATTCCACCTAC
>CXWL01022567.1_pt1 | contig 12284 bp, 14 predicted proteins | sample 590931 | NCBI WGS metagenome assembly CXWL01 (sample SAMEA3498368, study PRJEB10139) | groundwater metagenome | biome: water well; material: biofilm material | place: Germany | collected 2015-04-27
GCGCGCGCGGCTTCCTCGGCGCGACCCTCGCCGTTCAACACCTGACCTGAATAAAAGTGCGGCAGTGGATCGTTTGGATTGTCCCGAGCGGCCTCGGCGAGGACAGCCAGCGCCTCATCGACACTGTAGGTCGTGGGATCGCGCTGCTTCAGCGCCTCCATGCGATCGCGATAAGGTGCGTCCGCAAGTTCAGGGCGCCCGATCACCAGGTAAAGGCCAAGCGCGACGAGCGCCACGGCGCCGCACGCCGCTACCGCCAAGCGCGGCGACGTTTCGCCCCCGCCCGCACTACGGTAAGCGCGCAGCACCCAAAACGCCGCGCCAGCCGCGAGCACCGCCGCGATCAGAAGAACTGGAAGTTCGGTCATTCCTGGTTGATTAGGCCGCTTCCGCGCCCAGCGAAATCAGCGCCGGCGCCGCAGGCCTTAATCAGTGGCGGGTAGACGCAGCCGCGCCCTCAGGCCGCCCAAGTCGCTCCGCTCGAAAATCAGCGCTCCCGCATAGAGATCGACGGTTTCCTTGAGGATGGACAAGCCGAGGCCTTGCCCGGGCGCCGCCTCGTCCAACCGCGCCCCGCGCGCCATGGCGCGGGCGATATCGGCCTCGGAAAGCCCAGGGCCATCGTCCTCAACGATGATCTCAAACAAGCCGCCGCCCTGGCGCGGCGGCTCAATATGCACAACCACGCGGCTCTTGCCGTACTTGCAGGCGTTATCGATCAGGTTCGCCGCCATTTCGAGCAAGTCCTCGCGCTCGCCGCGAAAGGTGACGTCCGCCTCCGCCGCGATGGAAATATCGACCGCTTTTTGGTGGTCGTATTTCTGCTCCATCATGAAAACGAGGTCGGCGATATTCTGACGCACCGGCGTGCGATAAGCGATGGTCGGCGCCTGGGCGCCGGCATGGGCCTCCGCGCGCGCCGCGACCCGCGCCCGGCGCAATTGGCGCTCAACAAACCCTTCCATCTCCTCAATGCTTTGCTTGAGGACGCCATCTCCGGTCTTGCCGTCCGCCGTCGCGTTCTTCAGCACCGCGATGGGCGTCTTGAGAGCATGAGCGAGGTTGCCGACATGGCGGCGCGCGCGCTCCACCACTTCGCGATTGTGATCAACAAGGGCGTTGAGCTCCTGCGTCAGCGGCTGAAGCTCGGCGGCGTAATCGCCAGACAAACGCTCCGCCTGCCCGCGCCGCACGTCGGCGATGTCGCGCCGCAACTGACGCAAAGGCTCCAGCCCGATGCGCACTTGCAGCACCGTCGCCGCCACCACCATCAGCACGCAAAAGGCGATGAACACAGAGAAGGCGATTCCCACCAAATCGGCCGCTGGCGCCAAAGTCGCGCGCGGCTCCATGCCCACCAGGAAGAGGTAGCGCCCCGGCATAAGCGGCACCTCAACGATGCGCGCCATCACACGCAACGGCTCGTTGTCAGGGCCCTGGATGGTGAGATAGCGTGCGGTGAGCGGCGCATCCGGCGCGGTCAGTTCCGCGCGCAATTGAGGATCAAGCTCGATGGCGACATCGAAGAGCGAGGGTGAAATCACCGCGACGTCGAGTGCGCCATCCACGCCAATGCGCGCAATCTGATAATAACGCCCGCTCAATGGCTGCAAATAACGTGGATCGTATGGCAGGTCCTGCAACACTATTTCGCCAGCAAGGCCAGGCCCGGCATTCCCGATCAGATTGTCGGCGACGCTGAACAGCTCGGGATCGATCAGCAAGCGCAGGAGCTGGCGGTTGAATTGAGCGTAGGCAATCCAACTCATGGCGACGAGGCCGATGACGCTGACCATGGCGATGGTGAACAAACGCGCGGCAAGCGAGCGCCGGAAGAGGCCGCGGAAACGGCCAATCCACCCTTCGTGCGTAGGCGTCACTTTTGCTCGGCCGCGGGGTCAATCAAGCGATAGCCGAGACCTTTCTCGGTGATGATGCGATCGGTGCCGATCTTGCGCCGCAAGATGCCGATAAACACCTCGATGGTGTTGGAATCGCGCTCGTGATCCTGGCTGTAAATTTTTTCGGTGAGTTCAGTCCGCGACACGATGCGCCCGGCATGGTGCATCAGATAGTCGAGCACTTTGTACTGGTAAGCCGTCAGCTTGATGGGCGCGCCGTTCACTGTCACCTGGCCGGTCGCCGCGTTCAGGCGCAAATCCCCAACTTCGAGAACCGAGGATTGGTGATCGGTTTGGCGACGCACGTTGGCGCGCACCCGCGCCAGCAATTCCGCCATGTGGAACGGCTTGGTGACGTAATCGTTGGCGCCGAGATCAAGACCTTCGACCTTCTCGCTCCAACGATCACGCGCGGAGAGGATCAGCACCGGCATGGTGCGCCCCTCCTTGCGCCAGGCCTTCAGCACCGTCATGCCGTCCACCTTGGGCAGACCGAGGTCCAGGATCGCGAGATCATAGGGCTCTGTTTCGCCGAGGAATTGGCCGTCCTCGCCATTGTCGGCGCTATCGACGGTGTAGCCGGCGTCAGTCAGCGCGGACGCCAGCTGCTCGCGCAGGTTCTTGTCGTCCTCAACCACCAGCACCCGCATGCGCGTTTTCCTAGCGGATCTGTCCGCTGACTGCGTCGACGCGGAGGTCGCGAACCTCATTGTTCGGCATCCGCCAACGCAGCACATAAAGCGGCCTGGCGCCGTCCTCAAGGCGAGCGCTGATGAGATCGCCCCCAAATCGGGCGCGCACGCCGTCTACAATGTCCCGCAGCGAGCGAATTTCCTGCCGGTGGTTCTCGCCGCGGTCCTGGGCGGGCATCACCCACCCCGGCTCTATCGTGGGCCCACGGCCTTGCGCTGACGCGGAGCCAGCAAAGGCGTTGGCCGCGACAAGGGCGGCAAGGAGGAGTGTTCTAACCCACATGGCTTTTCCCGTTTAAGGGGAGCGCACTGAATGGGCGCTGAACGGCGCGTGCATATCACCTTAACCAGCCGGCCTGGGCGGCACATAGTCCCGCTTGGACCATTTTTTCACGAACTTCCGCAGGTCTTCGTCGGGCGCCTCGGGCAGCATCACCTGCAACCGCACCAGCTGGTCGCCCTGGCCAGCCACGCCCTTGCCCTTGAGCCGGAGCACTTTGCCCGTGTTTGATCCGGCGGGGATAGTCAGCGCCACCGGGCCAGCCGCTGTCGGCGCCTGGACCCGGCCGCCGTCCACCGCCTCGGTGAGCGAGATGTTGAGGTCCATATGGATATCCTGGCCCTCGCGGCGAAAAAAAGCGTGGGGGCGAACCTTCAACTCAACCAGCGCGTCTCCGGCCAAGCCGCCCTGGACCCCGGCGCCGCCCTGATTTTTGAGGCGCAGCACCTGGCCGCTTTCGACGCCAGCCGGGATATTCACGTCGAGCGTTCGCCCCTCGGCCAACGAGATGCGTCGCTTGGCGCCGTTTACGGCGTCAAGGAAATCCACATCCAGGGTGAAGCGGATGTCACGGCCGCGCATGCGCGCATGCGAGCGCGCCCCGCCCACGCCGGCGCCAAAGAGATCGGAAAAGATATCGCCAAGATCAAACGCGTCCTGTGGCCCAGCGCCCGGCGGCGCGCCAGCGCCAGCATGAGCGCGCGCGCCTTGCCTAGGCCGTGGACCAAAAGCCATGCGCTCGTTGCCGTCCGCATCGATTTCGCCGCGGTCGAAACGGGTTTTGAGAGCGGGGTCGGAAAGCAGATTGAAGGCGGCGGTGGCGCGCTTGAAGCGCTCCTCGGCTTGTTTGTCACCGGGGCGAACGTCCGGGTGTAGCTCCTTGGCGAGCGTCCGGTACGCGCGGCGAATGTCGTCGGCGGTCGAAGTTCGGCTGACGCCGAGGGAGGCATAAGGGTCCCAGCTCAAGGTGTCAGACTGCGCTCCGGCCCATTCTGGCCCAACTGAAAATGGCAGCGGCTCGGCCAGATTCGGTGGAATCAGCCTTGCCCCGGCCAAAGCACTATAATGTTATGGTTAACTCCGTCTTCAACCCTGTAGCGCCCGCGCCGTCCACTTGTCCTACTCGCAGGCGCAACGAAGCCGGCGGCGAGCCGAAATCCGCCGTTTGGGCGGCGGCTGTGTAAAGGTATGACGACGCACTTGTCGCGACTGCCCGTTTCACCACCACGCCGTCGAGAACCTCCAAAACGTACCCTTCGCTCGGCGCGCCCAGCGGCGGCTCGCCCGCTCCCCACGCATCCCCGCAGCTGCGCGCGCAGCGCACCCAAGAGATCTCAACATCATTGCCGGCGGCGCGCGTGGCCCGGAGGTGGGCAGGCGCCCATGGACGCAGAGCCGCGTGCGGGAGAATTACGTTCGCCAGCGCCGCCCGAGCGTCAGTCGCGAGCCCTCCCGCGGGAGGCGCCGAGAACGCCAGCGCCTCGGCCCATTCATGGGCGCCGATGTCCACGCGCGCCAGCGCAGCATCGAGTTTGATGGCGCGCGAGCCGACAGGGTGCGGCGCGCGCATGGCATGAGCCGACCCCAATCGTCCGCGCAGAAAGCCAGACAGCTCGTATTCGTTCGGCGCAACGAGGACGCAATTGCGCGCCTGCACAATCTCCCACTCGCCGTTTGATTCAATGGCGAACACATTGGCGCCGCCCAACACCGCGTCGGCGGTCGCACTCGCCAAACCGCCGCCGTAAAGCTTGATGCGGATGATATTGCCATCATCCCAGCGATCCACCGGCCCCGGCCACAAAGCCCACAACAATTCACCTACGACACTCGGTTGCGCGAGCGTCGCCCGGCGCGTCAGTGTCGCGCCCGCGTACAAATTGTGTGCGCCCAACCACGGCGCGGCAAACACAGCGGCCAACGGGCGCTCGTCTTCTTCCGCGCCTGGCAATGGCGGCAAATCCAGCACCGAGAATGCCGGCGTCGGCGCTGACGCCGGCGAGGGCGGCGCGTTCGGTTCAGCCAAGCCCAGCTGCGCGGCAGCGCCCGCGCGCGCGCGGCGCAGATCGAGACGGCGCGCCTCGGCATCTTCTATGCGGGTGATTTCAAATACGTCCGCGCCACCGCTCAGCGTAACACGGTCGCCCGGCTCCAACGCCAGGTGCGCAGGGCCGACTTCGATGCGCAGAGTTTCAGCGCCGGCGCGGCGGTCGGCCAGCACCAATTGCGCCAATGTTTCGGCTGCCTCCACCTCCAGCACCAGCGGCGCCTCGATGGTCTCCACTCCGCCTTCGGCGCTGTCACGGCGCCGCGCGCTGACACCCGCCAGCAGATAATCACGCCCAGGATCCAAAAAGCGGACCCGCGCTTCGATGGGCGCCGTTGCGCTGTCGCCGCGCAGCGCAAACGCATCGCCCGCGCTGGCGGCGGTGAGATCGGCAATTCCCACGTCGAACGGATCACCCGCATCGCCATGGAAAAACACGACCCGCCCCTCGCGCTCCACGGCGGCGAAGTCAAATGCCGCCATCAACGGCTCCAGGGCGCCGCGCGCACTGGCTGGGGCGTCAACGATGTAGCCGCTGACCGCGCCCGTAAGCGCGGACGTCTCCGTTTCGCTCACGCCCGCGCGCGAACACAGATCGCGCACAACTTCGCCCAGTCCCGAAAGGCCGGCGCGCCCGTTCAGCCAATGCCCGAGCCGCCAGGATGCGCCATCGGCCCACACGTCGGTACGCGCGGGAAAGGCAGGGTGCGGGCGCGCGTCCCAACACCAGAGCATCATCTCTTCGATCATGCGCTTGCCGTTGACCGTGGAGATGGGGTTATCGGTGCTCACTACGTCCCAGTGACGCAAATACGCATCCAACGCACGGCGCTGAATCAGATCGTCGCGCGCGCCGGTGGAGAAAGGCGGCGGCGCGCTTTCATCGCTCTTGGCGTCAACAAAAAGGTTCGGCGCGTTGGGGCCTTTGTCGATCGCCGCGCAGCCCAATTCAACGAACCAGATCGGTTTCGATTGCGCGACCCATGCGGTGGGCGTGGATGCGCGCGTCCCGCCAGGGCGGTCATAGTGCGCCCGCGCCCAGAAATTGCGTACATCCTTGGCGCGGTAAATCCACGGCTCGGAATGAGCATTGTCGGTGATGGAGCTGCGCGTCTGCGCGGCGCGGGCCGCATCGCTTGCGTAATAATAGTCGTAATTCTCCCCGGCCTCGATGCGGCCTTCAAGGTAGTCCGGATCATGGATCGCGCCTGCAAGCGCGGCATCAAGATGCGTAGCGCCCGCGCGCCAATCGGTGAGTGGGGGGTACCAGTCAATCCCCACAACATCGATGTTAGTGTCCGACCACAAAGGATCGAGGTGAAAGAACACGTCGTTCGAGCCGTCCTGCGGTTGGTGGCCGCCATACTCGCTCCAATCGGCGGCGTAGGTGAGCTTGGTCGCCCCACCCACCATCGCGCGCACATCGGCGGCAAGGGCTTTGAGCGCAGCGACCGAGGGATAAACCGTCGCGCTGTTGCGTGCGGTCGTGATTCCACGCAGCTCTGAGCCGATGATGAACGCGTCCACGCCCCCCGCCAGCGTGGCGAGCTTAGCGTGGTGCAAAACGAACCGCCGGTAGGACCATTCGCTCGGTCCGGTATACGTCGGCGCGCCGCCGCTGACGCCAAAATGCGCGGGCGTCGCTGTGCCGAAGAAAGCGTTGACTTGCGCGGTCGCCGCACTTGTTTTGTCGGGCGTTCCCGATTGCCCGGGCGCGGGATACAAGCCCACGCGTCCGCGCCACGGATACGCTGCTTGTTCGCCGCCGCCATAAGGATCAGGCAGCGCGTTGCCCGCGGGCACGTCCCGCAGCAGGAACGGATAGAGCCCCACCTTGTAGCCGCGCACTTTCAACTCGGCGATGGCTTGCAGCACGCAATCGTCGCTCGGTGTGCCTCCATAGGCCGGCGCGCCTTCGAACTGGCTCACAACATGCGCGCCCGCGCGGGTAACCCCGCCCGCGCGCCACGCCAGCGGCGTGGTTTCCTTGGCGGCGATCTCGACGCCCGGCTTGATGTCGCACGACCCGCACCGTAGGTCATCGCCGAACCAAGCCACCACCAACATCACGGTTTCGCAATTGGGAAAATCCGCTTCGAGCTGATCGAGCGAAACCAGGAGGTTGGCGCGGTCGCGCTCGGCGTGGACGTTTTCAGCGGCTTCTTGTCCGGGTCCTATTTTGTGCAGGATCGGCGCCGTCGCGTACACAAATTCGCCCGAGCCAGGGATCAAGCACACGCCCTTGACGCGCTGCTCGAAACGCACATCAGATGTCGGCGCCGGGCGTACGATTTCAAACGACAGCTGCGGGATGGTGTTGCTGAACCGATCCAGCGGCATATCCTCGAACACGACATAAGCGAGCCCGCGATAAGCAGGCGCCGTGTCCGCGCCTTCGATGGCTTCGATCAGCGTATCCGGCGTTTGGCCCTCCGCGCCATTGTGCAAGCGCCACGCGACTTGCGACACATCGAACGGTTCGCCGTTCGCCCACACCCGCCCGATGCGCGCGATTTCCCCCTCGCACAAACCCACCGCGAACGACAGAGAGTAGGAATAGCTGGTCGTGCTTACGCGCGGACCGCCGCCACCTTTGCCGCCGGTGCTCGTCTCGGTGGTTGCGACGTGCTCCTTGAAGCGCGCCGCCCAGATCACCTGGCCGGCGATGCGAACGCGCCCATAAATGGCGGGGATGGACGCCCCTTCCGTTGATCCTTGGATGTGAAGATCGGTGAGCCGGGCGCCTTCACGGCGCAGGTTTTCGCCGAACAGGCGCTGGTCGATCGAGCGTCCTAGCGCGGCGCCGCCCGCGCGGCCAAGCGCGGCGCCGATGGAGCCCAAAACGCCAGGCAAACGCGCGCCGATAGCTTGGCCAATCGTCGAAAGCACTAACTCGGCCACGGACCCGCTCCAGGAAAAGAAAAAGCGGCGGCGCAACGCGCGCGCCACCAATGCGCAAACCGCGAACGCACCACCGCGCGTCCCCAATACGCGTGGATCAGGCGTTCATCGGCATCGAGGATGGCCGCGTGCTTGATCGGCGAGCGCGCATCCATGCGAAACAAGAGCACGTCGCCGGGCGCCGCCGCATCAGGCGTCGCTTCCAGCAAGTGGCGGCGCGCGGCATCGAGCAAGGTTTCCGCGCCGTGGCGCTCAGCCCAGTCTGGCGTGTAAGCGGGCGCGGGTTCGGGTTCGTCCCCATGGAACGCACGCCACACCCCCCGCACGAGGCCAAGGCAGTCACACCCGGCGCCCTTGGCACTGGCCTGGTGCACGTAAGGCGTGCCAATCCACTCACGCGCCTCGGTTAGAATCGCCTCGCGAGAAATCATGAAAAGCGTGAGCTTCCGTCGAGCGGCTCGCCGGCGACAGGGCGCGACTGTACGACGTCATTGCCGGGCATGTGGGGGTAGCCGCGGAAATTAAGCGTGTTGGCGAATTTGGCGCGGCAGGTCTCAAAGCGTTTGTCGCAACCCGCGTAAACCGTGAACGCCGCGCTGAGCGCAAGCGCCGGCCCCGGCAAGTCGAGCAATTCCAGCACCGCGTCGCCGCCCTCGACGCGGTGCGCCGCCACCTCGTTCTCGCCGCCTGCACTCCACACCAGCCGCCCGCGCGTGAACCAACCTTCGGCGAACGCCTCCAAGCCATCAGCGCCAAACGCGCCGCCCATGAGCAATGCCGTGACAACGCCAGTTCCGCGAAACACCGACGTCTCAATGTCCTTGTCGCAACGCGCGTCGCTCAGATCTGCGTCGCAGAACCGAGAGAACACACGCCCAACCGCGACATTCAGCGGCGCTTGCAGGCCCCGCAACTCGGCCTCGAACGCCTGCGCGCCGCGCTGCACTTCGCCGATGCGGCCCGCGAACACATGCGCGCGTTGCGCCGTGTCGGTCCAGTCTACGCGGTAGAGTTCGACCCGTGCGCCGTCCCACAGGCCCAGAGCCAAATCTTGCTCGGTAACGGCCTCGGAAGACAGCGCTCCGATAACGCCGGCTGAATCAACGCCGAGACCCAAGCTCTTTTCGGTGGCGCCGGCGCTCAACCCAGATATGGGCTCGCACATTAGTGCGTCGAACGGCAGCAGCTGATCGTGGTCGGTGAATGCGAACACTTGCGCATCGCGCCTCGTGATGAGCCAGACGTTGGCGAGCGTGGTCACGCCGCTCGCCAGGCTCGCGGCAAGAGCGACTGGAATGTTGCGCATCAGATCAGCACTTCAACCAAGGGCAGCGCCAGCGCGCGCCCCGCGCCAAACCCATCCAGCGACAGGTCGAGCCGGTCGATATCAAAGCGCACGGGCGTATCGAACAGAAAGCCAGCGCTGACGATCGCGCCCGTCGCGGGCGGCGAAACCAACGTCACTAATCCGGTCGTTGTATCCGCGCTGAACGCGGCCCCGCCCAGTGCAACGCCGTTCACCGCAACCAACACACTTCCCGCCACCGGCTTCGTGATCGGGCGCGAATAGACGTCCGCGCCCGCCCCATAGAGCTTGACCAGCTGAAAAGCCGTTGCGCCCGCGTCGCCCACACCGATCGCGTGGTCGAGCGCGGTCGGCGCTTGTGAAGGCGCGCAGGATTTGTAGTCAAACGGATCGCGAAAGCGAAAGCCGTGCAACTTTCCGCGCCGCGCCTCGAAGAACGCGGTCAGCGCGTGGAGCCCATCCAGCGTGCGCACGGCGCCGCCAATGTCATAGCGCCGCCGCCCGTGCGCCCATGGCGTGTTGCGCGACTCGAAACCGGAACCGAGGGCCACAATATCGACGCGCCGCTCCGGCCCGCCGCTGGCGCCGAGCGCAAACGGCAGTGGCAGCGACACTTCGTGAAAGGCGGTCACAGATTGCGTCTCCCGTAGGCTACAGCGCGCGCTACGGAAGCGGCGATCTGGCTTTGGTGGCGGCTGATGGCATGTGCGTCCGCGCCGGCGCCGAGATGGAAATGCACAGAGACCGCCCCAGATTGCTGGGCGATGGCCCCCGATTGGCGCGGCACGAACACCTCGGGTCCGCGCTCACCGACAAGATAGGCCCCGCCCATATTGACAGCGCCGCCCGCCGCCTTGGCCCCAAAGAAGGACGGCTGCTTGCCGCCTTGCGTGAAAATGCGCTCCAGTGCGAGCTTGGCGAATTCCTCAAGGATCACCTTGGCCAGGCGTTTGAACGCGCCCTCGCCGCCGCTCGCTGCGCGTCCCAGGGCGTTGGCGATGCGTTGCCCGGCGCGCTCAAACGAAGCGCCGACATCGCTCGCAGCGCGCCGGGCCGGCCCTTGCGCGAACTCTTGCAACGCGGTCGAAGCCGCGTCTAGATCGGTCTGAAACTTCGCGAGGTCAAACCCCGCCTGGTTTTCGTTCATGTCAAATCATCCGGATGCATTTGCGCTAACGCGGAAAACGCGGCGCGCGAGAGTGCTCCTTCGCCGACGGGAGCGATCAGCGCGCGCCATTCCCTGAGGCTCAGGCGCCAGAAATGCGCCGGCGTCACACCGAGACGAACCGCCGCCGCGATCATGGCCGGCCACGGAATTGCTTCAGGCTTCATCAGCGAAAGCGATACGAAAGGCTTCGCCGACAGCGGCCGCCGCCGCTTTCGGATCGATGCGTGCCGCGGCAATTTCAGCGCTGCTCATGGGCTCGCCGCCGCCGGCTGTCAGCGCGGCAATGACAACGATCAAGTCCGAGGCGGTTAGCTGCGCCAGGCGCTCGCCAAGTTCGCTCAACGCGCCGACATCGAACGCCGCCTCCAATTCCGCCAGCACGCCCAGGGTCACGCAAAGCCGACGTCCGCGTCCATCGATACCAAGCAGCACTTCACCGCGTGCGAGATTATGGGGCTCGCGCATCTCAAGTCGCCGTGAAGGTGATTGCGCCAGCCGAGGCAAGCGTCACCGCGAATGTCGCCTCGCCATCATGGTCTCCTGCATAGTCCAGCGCTTCGATCAGAAATGGGCCCTGCAGAATGCCGAACGCGGGAATGATGAGTTGGAAGTTACGCACCGTTTGCGCGAAGAAGGTCGTTTGCATCGTTGCGTCAGACGCCGCGTCCTTGAACACGCCCGCGCCGCTCACGCTGGCGGATTTGACGCCGGCGCCGGCAATCAGCTCACGCCACGCCGATGGGCTTTCCCCGGACGTGCCATCGACCGAGCGCGCATTGAGCGAAATGGTTTTGGCGCGAATGCCCGCGACCGTGGTGAATACTTCAGTGCCGCCGCCGTCGCCGATCTTGATCAGCACGTCGCGACCTTTTTGGCCTGCCATTTTGGGTTCTCTTATTCGGGTTCGGTAAGGGCCCTGAGCCGCAGCACGCCGAGCGTGGTTTGTCCGTCGCCGGAGCGAAACACGTCGGCGAATTGCGCAAACAGCAACACGAGCTTGCGGCCTGTGACCGTGAGCGGTGCGTCATGCAACGCCTCGCGCAGCGCGCCAACGATCTCGAGCACTTCGGCGCGCCCGCCATAGCGAGACCATGCATGCAGCGTCACTGTATGCTCGATGGCTTCGACGTCGCTTGAATCCACGGCGCGATGTTCCACCCGCGCCAGCGTCACGTAGGGAAATGCCGCGTCAGGCGGCGGCTCATCGTAAAAGCGAGCGCCGATTAGAGACTGCACGCCGGAATCCGCGAGCGCGGCGGTGCGCATGGCGACAACCAGGTCACGGTCGGCGCTCATCGGATCTCCTCTTCGCAAATAAGTTCGATGCGCGCGCCGCCCTGGTCGCGGACGCCAAGAATGCGAAACACCCGCGTCGTCCACACAACGCGCCAACCCGCGCGCACGTCGGCGCGGCGATTTATGATCAGCGTATAGGCGCTCACCGATGGCGCGGCGTCGAAGTCCGCGCCCTGACCCGCCCCGCTGGCGATAATCTCGGCCCACACATCGCCTTGGTTTGCCCAGGTGATCGCGGCGCCGCCTATATCGTCGCTGGCTCGCGTAGGGCTCTCCAGCCGCACCCGCGCACGCATGACGCCAATAACGTCGGTCATAGCCGCGCCGGCGCGAACGGGGCCATCAACGCGCGCGCGGCTAGGGGAATCCCCGCTTCACCGAGCCGCGCTTCGTACAACGCGCCGACGACGTGCAACGTCGAGAGTCGCAAACCGACAGGCAAACTCGCCGCGTCGGGCGCAAAGCCGGCATCGTATTCGATCTCGATGCCGCCGGCCGATCGCAACGTCGCCGGAACACCGGCTTCAAACACAAGGCGCGGGCGATCGCCACCGCCTTCGAGGCGATAGCGCGCGGGGTCGATCACGCTCTGGGCGCCGTTGCTGGCGATGAGGCGCACCGCGACGATGTTGGTCACCGGGCCGAGGCCGAGCACCGCGCCGCCCACGGCATCGCGCCGCCAGATATCAAGGC
>CXWL01012289.1_pt1 | contig 12278 bp, 10 predicted proteins | sample 590931 | NCBI WGS metagenome assembly CXWL01 (sample SAMEA3498368, study PRJEB10139) | groundwater metagenome | biome: water well; material: biofilm material | place: Germany | collected 2015-04-27
GTCGCGTTCATCAATTTTGCGCTGATCGTCGAGGGCTTGCGCTAGTGTTAACAGGCCCTAGTTTGCAATATGGACAATGATAGTCCGAAAACTCAATCACCGCCACCGTTGCATCGGCAGCGCCACGAACAGGCGCCCCGTCTGAGGACACTTCAACACGCACAACCGGTGCAGGCGGCAGACGATCAACAACCCGCGCCTGGGATCGCAGCACACCCACTAACATATTTCGCTGAACAGCCCACTTATGCTGTCGCAACGCAGCTCTAACCTTCTCGCGACCGACAGCCTCATCCTCAGGTAAACGCGATCTGTTCTCTTGATAGACCGCCTCGATCTCTGCCTCGGTGAGCGACAGAGTCTTTTTTGTCACTTCCGTATCCAATAAGGTCTCGACAGAAATCCCACGCTTGTCGGCTTCCTGCCTTAGAAGTCGCTCCGCGATAAGATAATTGAGCTTGTCGCGCTTAAGAGCATGGATCTGATCCTCGTACTGCGCAAGTTTTACACCCAGCGTATGTTCAAGATCCTTAGTTGTAATCGTCTCCCCATTAATTTCAGCCAAGACGGTCATCGCAGTAGTTTCGGCTCGTCCTAAGGATCCATCCGGCGCCAGCGAAAATAGCACACCACACAGAAATGCCACACTCCGTAGCCGGTACTTCAGTACCACCCATGCCACCATTCGTTTTTTAATGAGAATTGTCCCTGGGCAGGAACTAAGTTCATCTTTTTTGCAACCAATTCCTGCCCATCAGTTCTGATCAGTCTGTCAGATATGCAATTCGTCTGACCGTTGACTTCTAACATCAGTCGTCTCCACTGACTTCGGCACGAAACCATCACTTCACGGACAGGGCGCTTTTGTACAATAACACCTCGTCGGATTTCCCTTGATACAGGTCGTCGTGTTATCTCCAAAGGTGACCGTATCGAAATCCCTCAACACTTCTCCGTTGACCACCAAATCCCCTTCTGGTACTCCCGAGAAACATGGGTTCGCCTGACCTGCCACGCATGCCCCAGCCACTGGCCGGCCATCGGCGCCGTAGGTGACCGACACATCGAGCTTTCCACCCCCAAGCTTTAGAATGGCTGCGGGAGAATATGGTGTGAACGTGCCGCCTGGCACCCCGGGACCTTGAATGAGACAAAAGCCTGACTTGTTTCCGGCGCGCGAACCGGCTGTGGATACGCGCGGGGCGGCGCGCGTTACTACTAGCGTAGCGTCGAGAGTGGATGCATTTGAATTGAATCTGACCTGGCGTTGCTCGCACACAGAGACGCCGATTTTAGTCGTATCGTCGCCGGCACATGCCCCATTGGGGCCTGTTACTTCGATGTTGCCTGCGGGACTGGCTACATAGATGTCCAGGTCGGAGGATACCGAGAGAAAGGACTGCGAGAGAGTGCTCCCGGTCGACGACGTAAAGCGATAGGTGTATTCCGAACATGTGGTGCCCGTCCCTCCCGGGCATGGCACATCATGCGGGAACAGCAAACCGTCGGCCCCTGCCTGAATCGTGAGAGTTCCACTGCCGAACGGCACCGTGCAACTGAGGGGCGCGGTGAGTGCCGAAGCAAGCTGTGCTCTGGCCTCTGTGACTAGCACACAGGCAAACACAACGATCGCTACTGCGGAGAATCGGGCCATCTTCTTTGTCAGCATGACTTCCTCCTTCGTTCGTTAATCCATCACCGAACTTCAAGGACAGGGCGCTTTTGTACAATAACACCTCGTCGGATTTCCCTTGATACAGGTCGTCGTGTTGTCTCCAAAAGTAATAATCTTGAAGTCCCGCAACACTTCTCCGTTGACCATCAAATCACCTGCTGGTGATCCCTCGAAACAGGTGGTACCAAGCCCGCTCAAGCACTGCCCCCCCACTGGTAGGCCATCGGCGCCGTAGGTAACCGACACATCGAGCTTTCCACCCCCAAGCTTTAGAGTGCTTGCGGCGGCATATGGTGTGAATGTACCACCTGATACCCCGGGACCTTGGATGAGACAAAAGCCTGAGTGAAATCCGACGAACGCACCGGCCGTGGCTACGCGCGAGGCTGATCGGCTTACTACTACCTTAGCGTTCAAAGGGCTTGCACTTGAATTGAACCTGGCCTCGCGTTGCGCGCACGCAAGGAGGCCGTTTGTGGGAGTCTTGTCTGCAATACAATCGTTAATTTGAATGACGCCTGCCGGTGAAGCCTCATAGATGGTTACGTCGGAAGATAGAGAGAGAAAGGACTTCAAGAGAGTGCTCCCGGTCGACGACGTAAAGCGATAGGTGTATTCCGAACATGTGCCCGTCCCTCCCGGGCATGGCACATCATGCGGGACCGGAAGACCGTCGGCCCCTGCCTGAATCGTGACAGTTCCGCTGCCTACTGTCGCAGTACAAGTGAGGGGTGCGGTGAGTGCTGCAGCAGGTAGTGCTACCGGAATTTCAAAGTCACCAGTGGCTCTGGCCTCTGTGGTCAGTACACACATAATACCGCCGAACGCTACTGCGGAGAGTCTGGCCATCTTACTTCTCAGCATGATTTCCTCCTTTGGTAATCTATCGACGACCGTTCGTTCACCTTTCTCATCACGAAACCAGAGCAAGTGTGCTCTGCGACCTCTCGACCGGGCATGCTTATTTCCCTTACTCCATAGCTATGGAAGCGCGATCGTGAGTTGTATAAAGACTAATCTCTTGGGGGACACAGTAGGATTACGGAGATCAGTTTCCTGAAACTGGAAGTTCTCGTTAAAGAGATTTCTGGCACCAACCGTGAGTAGTCCGTACCGATCCGGCATGCGGTAACTCAGCCCGGCATCGAAGACCCAGACACTCTCTTCCCCGGATTGACAACAGGCTGCTGCGGTCCGTGTCTGGAACGAGCCCTGTTGGTGGATAAACGTCGGACGCACGGAAAAACTGAGTCCTGAAGGATGGAATAGGTTCAGGCCGAGAGGTATCCGCTGGGTCTCCACATTCTTGACATTAAAATTAAGGACTTCACCACGAATGAATCGTTCGTACTGATATTCAGCTGTGAGGGCGACCCAATCATGAGGAGTCCAGAACAGATATGCTCGGCCCACCTTTTCGTGCCAGTCTTGATTGATCGCCGTCAAACTGCTGCCGATTCCCGTTTGAGCGGCTAAGGGAACATCCATGTCTCGCTGCGAATATTCCACTCCTCCGAAGACTGTTCGAGAGAATTTCTGATTCACTGCTGCCCCATAACGCCATGCCTCCGTCGACTCAAGATCATTGTAAAACTGGTTAAACCCTGCCACCTGTGTCGGCTCTAGAGTCTGACTCGTAATCAGCGATCTCGTCAGCGATCGAAATGCAGCAGCGCGCACGGTGGTCCCAGGCAATGGATTCCACACCATTCCGAACTTCGGATTAATTTGGTTTTGATCCGGAGCCACTCTGGCATTTTTTGTATCATAAAAATCCCCGCTTACACCAAGTGTGAACGTGAGATTGCTCAGGGGATTGATAAACGAATATATATACGCATTGGTTTGCTTGGCACCAAGATTCTCTGTGGAATTGTCAAGATTGATCGTTCCACCTCCCCCAGCAAGAATCAGATCTGCGACACTGACTTGCATTCTACTGAAATCAAAATGTCCGAATCCGCTCGTTACGTTGATATATTTCGATCGGAAGAGGTGTTGTAACTCCCCGCCGTGCGATTTCTGCCCCGGCGTCTGAAGATCAGCGCGCAATATATCTCCGCCCCCTACGTCAGCATCAGTTCGAGTTTGATCAGTTCGTGTTTGATACATATACGAACCCAAGAGCATGGAGTTCGGCGAGAACTCATGCCGCAACCCAACGCGATACATATTTCGCTCAGTCTCTTCCCGAAGGTTCTGGTCAAAATCTCCTCTGAAGAAATTCAGTTGAAGATCACCGTTCTTTGTTTTCCTGTGCCGGTATTCTGCTTGAATCATGGTTCGAGGCGTCAACTCGTATTGCAGGAAGGCATTCCCGATTTTGTCGTTTTGGTTGGCGTTGTTTCGCCATCCATCTGTGTCAAAGCTGCTCCAGCCGCCGCTGACCGACAGTTTATTGAAAATTCCGGAAACGATCGCCTCTCCCGCGAGTGTGTGTTGCGTACCTGCCATCCCGTTTGCCTGGGCTGTGAGCCTGTTTCGGTTTACCATGAGCGTATTGAACTCGTTGAAGGAGGAGGCTAGGGGACCAAGCGCACTCAGGAGGAACAAATTGCTCTCGGCGAGGCTGGGTTGGATCGGCGTCACGTTGAGGGGTTGGAGCAACTGCGACCGGAAGAGCTCACTCACTCGTGCCACTTCGTGTCGCGGCAATGCAGCGTATGAATCAGCCAAAAATCGGTGGGCAGTAAAGCTCGTGTCATCTGTGCCAACCGATGACCATCCTTCCACCAATGCCACTTGCTGAAAACCAAGGTTGCTATAGATTCTAGCGAGACTTGAACTGCGGGCAGCCACGTCAGAATCCATCTGCAACTGGGATCTGTACACCGCTCGGTTCTTGTTCAGTTTAATTGCTTCCTCCATGTCCTGAAGAGCTTCCACCGGCCGGTTCGTGAGCTGTTTCTGGAGCGCATCGTAGAAGAACGGCGTGGGATCTTTGGGATCCAACTCCTTGGCATTCTTGTATTCGCGCTCCGTGAGGTCATCGCGCTTTTCTTCGAAGTAGGCTTTGCCCAGGTAACTGCGGATCATGGCATTGTTCGGGTCTAAGCTGGCCGCGACTTCCATCTCGCGACGGCCCTCTTCGACCTTCCCGTCTCTGAACTTGGCCAAGCCGAGTCCCAACCTGGGCATGGCATCCGCCTGATCCAGTTCGATCGCTTTGTTGAAGGCGGCTTTGGCTTCTCCCAGATCAACCCGCAAGAGATGGGCAAAGCCCATGACGGTTTGCGTCCTAGCAATGTTCGGATTAATGGCCACTGCCTTCTGCGCAGCCTCCAGCGCTCCGTCCAATTCGCTGAACGAGGCCCGCAACTCGGCGAGTCTTGCCCAGGCTAGCGCATTATCGGGATGGGCTTGGACTTCCTGTTCCAATGTTTTCCGGGCCCCGTCCAGATCGAACCGGGCCTGTTGCGCATAGGACAATGCCGTCTTAGCCGATGCCGAATTTGGATCTGCCGCCACGGCTTGTTGGGCCAAGGTCAGTGCCTTGTCTTTGTCGTTCTGCACCACAGCGATGATAGACTGAAGCGACAATGCATCGCTGTTCTTGGGATCGAGTTTTAGCGCTCGATCAATATCGATATTGGCCTCATCGACGCGCCCGACAGACAACGATCTGGCGGCCCGACCCGCCAGTGAACGTGGATCGTCTTCCTTCACTGCTGCGTCAGGCGAGACCTCCATCACAGGAGGATAATACAGCGCCCACTGCACGGCATCTCGCGGCTTCACGACGGTTTGATACGAAGGCGCTTTGCCTTTCTCCGCGACCACCGACTGCCCGTCGGTGATACTGAGCGTGCCGCTCTCGTTTGCCGCGACCACCTTGCCTTCAAAAATGGTGACTTCCGCCTTGTCGTCCGTCACCCGGATGACGCCTTCAGTGCCTTCGACACCGGCGTTCACGAAGGCGGTGCGGACTTCCAGATTGCGTGGCACTCGGCTGAAGAAATGCGTCGCGCCCTTGACGAGTTCGATCAAGGAGCCCCCTTCTTTCTTGATGCCGCCCAGCGTCATCGTGGTGTTCTGATCGAGGCGCAACATTGGTTGATTCGACAGCGCAACGTCGGCCCTGCTGCGTTCCTGCACGCGAATGACGTCGCCCGGACAAAAGGTATCGTGGAGTTTCACTGGCTGCCACTGCGTTTCTTCTGCATAGCGCACATCGACCTTGCCTTCCACGGCCATCGCCTTGGCAACGGATCGCTCACAAGTCGCCGCAAAGGATGTGGCGGGGAACAACAAGCCTGTCAGGATGCCTGCGCAGACCAAGAGACTTGAACAAGTCGTCTGTCGGTTCGCCGCTTTACCCATCACACACCTCATTTGTCGTCCTGAATGTGTTGCATTGGCAACCCCCCTAAGGGGTTATATGGACCTCATGCGCAAGCTTTATTCCAGAGTGTTGTCGTGCTGACGAGGGATAGGCGCAAAATTCCAAACGATAGGATTGGCACCATGTTTGGCAGATGTGCATCACCGCTCTTCCATACAATAGGTGATCCATGCGACATTCCGTCTGAATCTAAAATGATTCTGGCTGAATCTGATCTGATTCTCAGAGCAAGCATCCCTTTCTAGCAGGATGCTGAAAAAGTCCTCCAGCCTGTCTGGTTCATTTGCTCTGTTCGGTCTGTCTCGTCTGTCTCGCTTAGTTGGTTAAACCAGATAGACCAGATGAACCGGACAAGCCATGTCCTCAGATGCCGCTTTATTCACAAGTTTTGCCCTTCAATTACGCTCATTTAAAAGGTCTGCCAATCCCCACAAATGGGCTCCCCTCATAAGAGGGGATAGGAAGCCAGGGAAGGCGGGAGGGGCAAGGAAGTTCTGAGTTCTGGGTTAGAAACGGATAAGAAAAGCGAGTCGTGCGAAACTATTTCTTTTCCAGCGTGACGACGGCGTCCCAGGGTTCTTCTGACGGGGGAGTTTTGAGATACTGATCGCAGAGGGTGAGATAGAACTGAGAGGGCCCGTCTTTTCCTGTAAAATCAATGCATTGCTGAAAGCTGGCACGGGCCTGGCCCCATGCACGGTTTCTGAATGCCGTCAGCCCGTCGGCGAAGACCGCGCAGGCTTCGCGTTGCGTCTGCTTCACCTGTTCTGAGCGATTCACCAATTCATGAAGCCCCAGCGGCTTGCCTTTGCCTTTGAGTCGGAAGGCGCCGAGTTCTCTGGTCAGCAGACCGTCCAATCCGCGAATGACTTCGTCGCTCACGGCGATTTGTGTCCCGACATATTTATTGAACCCTTCGACGCGCGACGCCGTATTGACGACATCGCCGGTCGGTCGATATTCGTAGTGATCCATGGCTCCGACCGCGCCGATCGTTAATTCTCCGGCATGCAGACCAATTCGTGTGGGCAAACTATACGGCGCCACGGACTGGTTGAAGCGAGCTACGGATTCGGACATTTCCAGCGCTGCCAAACAGGCTTTTCTCCTGAGCGCAGGATCGTCAGCCGGCCCTTTCCAAATGGCGAGAATCGAATCGCCTTTCAAGTCCACGATGAGACCATCGTGTTTGCGAACCGGCTGGAAAAGCGCTTCGAAATACCGTCCGAGGAAATCGCTGAGCTCCTTGGGCGTCATTTTTTCTGACAGTGCAGTATAGTCTCCGGCATCGGTGAACAGGCATGTTCCGAAGACCACCTGGGTAGTACCTTTGATATTGGCCATGTCCTTGGCCAATTGATCGACCACGTCGTTCGGCAGATAGAGGCCGAAGGCTTTGCGGATGTTCTTTCGTTCCCGATCCGATTCGACATAGTTCCAGAGGACCGCACCACCGAATCCGATCGGCAACTGCACCAGGAGCGGAATCACAAGTGGAAACCACGATTGGTGTGACTGGAATTGATAGGCAGTGACAAGAAGATACAGCGCACCAATCCCTGCCATCGATCCTGAGGCTAGGCTGATTGGGAGCATCCTACAGAGAGCCCCGACGATAACCCCCCAGCATAACAACAGCCCGACGTGAGCCGGCAAACTGATCGGCACAATGGTCGCATCATCGAGAATGTTAAGAAAGGCACTTGCGGCAATTTCTACTCCACCGATGAATACCCCGTTTCCCTGCGAGAAAACTGTGTAAAAGCTATCCTTTCGTTCTGCGAGCAGAATTTCAGAAAGGCCGACAAAGACCGCTTTCCCCTTCACATCGAACACCGGCCCTGACTCAGTTCCAATCTGCAGAGCCTGATCGTACGGGATCGTGGGAATCGTCCCGGGCGGCCCATAGAAGTTGATATACCGGCTAGCCTGTCCCCCATACATATTGATCAGAGCCTTCAGAAGGCGATAACGGTCCTCATCCTTGGCTCGCAGGCCCGATCGATCTAATTCGTCACATACCTGTTCAGCGAGTGCCGGATCTCCTTCAAACAGATCGCGCAGATCGCGGATAATTCCCACAAGGCCTCGTGTGATTCGCTCCTTCTCAACATCGCTTGGCAACTTCTCCGCATAGGCCGGATTGACTTGTTTCACCAACTGAACCAAATCACCGAACCCCTCCCACCCGTACTGCTGCAATGCCACAACCGGAAAGGTCGGGGCATCGCCGGCTCCCTGCTGAAATGTCCAATACTGATTCACCTTGAAAGGAATTCTGGGGAGGACGAATGGAGCAGTTCCCGTTGCCGCCTTTGCAAACGGCTCAAAAGGCTTGGTGAGCTTGACGATGTTGGTGGTGCCGGAGGCGCCGTTTCCAGCCGATGAGATTGGAATATCTTTCGCCCTCATAGCATCGGCGAGGACCACATTTCCAGCACGGCGAATCGCCTGTTCGAAAAGTTGATCGTCTTCCGTTATCTTAGGTTCGATGAAATGCACGTCGAACGTAATGGCTTTGGCGCCAGCTCGTAAAAGGGTATCGACAAGCCTGGCATGCACGGACCGAGGCCATTTATCAGGATTGTCAGGAATTTTGAGATTTTCAGCGGAATCTCTATCGATACTGACGACGACGGCTTCCGGGGGTGGTTGTTGAATACCTCTCAACTTGAAAAGAAGATCGAGACCAAGATCCTCCTCAAAACCTCTCGCCATGTGCGTGAAGCTGAAGACGAGCCCCACGACCCCGACCGCACATCCCCACGCAAGTGCTTTAAGTATTCCCGTCATAGCCTCAGACTGTGAGCCTTTTTCCTACCCCCGTAGCCGCAACTCTTAACATTTCAAGGGTCTCAAATCATCCCCACAGACGAAGCCCCCTCAAATGAGGGGATAGGGTGCATGGGGAGGCGGGAGGGGCGAGGAAGTTCTGAGTTTTGAGTTCTGGGTCCTGAGTTAGGGGCCAAATAAGATCGGCAGGACGGGAGGGAAAGGCGACAATGTAAAGAAGTTCTGAGTTCTGAGTTCTGAGTTCTAAGTTCTAAGTTATAGTAGACAGGACGGGCGGGATGGGCGGGACACGTGGGAAGTTCTGAGTTAGAAACGGACGGGGTGTGGAAAATCCTCACATGGACGGAGCTAGGCCGAGATTCCCCTTGAATCCACTGGTTGACATATTGATGCGTTATCGGTATGTTTTGATGCATGCGTACGACCATTCGACTCGACGATCAACTTCTCAAGTCCGCAAAACGGTTTGCCCATGACACGGGGAAGTCGTTAACGGCGGTCATTGAGGACGCACTCCGTCAAGTTTTGTCGCGTAAAACGACCAAGCATCCTCGCAAGCCGGTGAAACTCACGACAGCTTCCGGGCTTGGCGTCCGTCCCGGAGTCGACCTGGACGACTCTGCTGCCCTCCTCGCCTTCATGGAACAACAGCATGGTTCTTCTTGATGTGAATGTACTGGTGTATGCCCACCGCCAGGATACTCCCCACCACCTTCAGTATCTCGCATGGCTTGAGAACCTCATCAATTCTGATCATGCCTACGGACTTTCCGATCTTGTCCTGAGCGGATTTCTCCGCATCGTCACCCATCCCGGAGTGTTCAACCCGCCGAGCAGCATGGAGAAAGCCTTCGCCTTCGTGGAAGACATACGTAACCAACAAACCTGCATTGTGATCAATCCTGGTCCACGTCATTGGGACATATTCTGCCGGTTGTGCAAAGCTGCCGACATTAAGGGCAACCTTATACCGGACGCGTTCCTGGCCGCTTTGGCCATTGAGAGCGGCAGCGAATGGATCACCGCTGATCGCGACTACCATCGTTTCTCCGGCCTTCGTGTTCGCCATCCGATTAACTAGGAGCCGGCTCTGAGTCTGCCAAGTGCCGTTTTGGTTCGTTTTGATGTGCCTTGTTTATTTGGTTGATTTGGTTTATCTGGTTAGTTTCGTGCAACCAAATAAACGAAACAAACCAATTAGGACATTACCAATGACTCACCCACCCTCCCCTGATAAGCAAAACCAGCCAGGCGCCGACTTCACGCAATTGAGTAAAGCCGATGCTATAGAGCTTCTCCACTACAAGACGCAACTCGAAGCGGTGGAACGAATCAGCCAGGCCCTGTTTCAGTCGTTGGATCTCGATGAACTCGTCGAAACGACCCTGCATAGCGCGTTGGAAGAGGTCGGCGCTGAAGCGGGCTCCATTTTGCTCGCTGATCTGGAGAAAGAAGCGCTCATCTTTCAGTATTCGATCGGCGATAAGCCGGTCCCTCGCGGTACGGCCATTCCCTGGGATAAGGGTATTTCGGGCTCCGTCTTCCAATCTGGGGAAGCCCGGATTGCGAACCGGGTTGACCACGATGCCAGACATCTTCACCAGATCGATCAGGCCACCGGCTTCGTCACTCACGACATGATCACGGTGCCGCTCAGGCGCTGGCGCGGCGAGCCGATTGGTGTCTTGAACGTGCTGAACAAGCGGGAGGGGCTATTCACGAATCACGATCTGGGACTGCTCACGATCATCTCCGCGTTTGCCGCGCTGGCAATTCAGCAGGCCCAGCAATTCGAGGATTCCAAGAAAGCCGAAGTGGTGACGCTGCTCGGCGACATCGGCCATGACATGAAGAATCTGCTGACACCGGTGCAGACGGGTGTTGAATTATTGCGCGATGTCGCGAATGACCTGTTCGGCGAAATGAACAGCGCGGAGCTGGCTCACAATGAGACCAACAAGAAGATCTGCGATGAGTCAGTCGAGATCGCTCAGAATGGCATCAGGCGCCTGCATGATCGCGTCCAGGAAATGGCCGACTGCGTCAAGGGGTTGAGTGCGCCTCCCAACTTTGCGCTCTGCTCGGTCGGGCAGGTCATCCTCGATGTGTTTCAGACGCTTCAGGGCCTCGCTCGGAAAAAGCAGATTACCTTGCGGACTGACGGCCTTGAATCGCTGCCGGAATTCCACGCCGACGAACGGAGGCTCTACAACGCGTTTTACAATCTCATCAATAATGCCATTCCGGAAACACCGCCGGGGGGCTCCATTACAGTGCGGGGGCATCTCGATCAGGACACAGGGGGCATTGCGCTCGCTGTGGTAGACACAGGACGCGGGATGCCTTCCGAGGTTCGAGCCCAGCTCTTCTCAGCAAAGGCGATCAGCACCAAGAAGGGCGGGACTGGGCTGGGAACAAAGATTATAAAAGACGTGGTGGATGCGCACAAAGGCAAGATCTGGGTGGAAAGCGAGTCTGGTGTGGGAACGACGTTCCATCTCCGGTTTCCCCTCGACCCCACGACTAAGCATACATAATGCGCGTGAAGCGAGAAAAAAGCGAACGGGCTGGACTCAAAGTTTTGAGTTCTGAGTTTTGAGTTCTGAGTTAGTTCCGGATAACTCCGAACCTCCCAACACAGAACTTAGAACTCAGAACTCAAAACTTCTTTGCCCTCCTCAACCTTAACCTTATCTCTCAGGCCTCCTTGACAGCCCTCTTGATCGCGCCCAATAACTGCTCTTGATTGATCGGTTTTGCCATAAACTCTACACCGGCGTCCTTAAATAGTTTAGCGGATTTATCCATCATTTTTGATCCGCTCACGACGATGATCGGACACGACGGGAACTGGGAACGCAAATAGGGAACCACGATGACCTCGTTGATCTTCGGCATATTGAGATCGGTCACAATCGCATTCAAGGGCAGCTTATTCGCTCCCGATTTTACCAAGGCAACTCCGGCCTCCGGATCTTCGGCTTCATCCACATCGTACCCTGCCTTCGATAAAATGAGACGCACGGATTTTCTTATATCCGCCTCATCGTCCACCACCAATATTCTCCCTTTACCCATATCGTCGATCCTCCTTTTCCAGGTTAGACCATTCCCCCAAACCCTCTCTGCGGGGGCAGGGTATCAGGTATACGGAATTAAGATCAATGCCTATCCCCTCAGATGAGGGGTGTCCCTAGTTGAGGGGATTACTTGAGCGACGCGAGAGGGAGATAATTGCCGTGGTCATACAGTGCTAAACGGTCTGTCTGGTCTATCTGGTCTGTCCGGTGGATCTGGTCCGTGCGATCAGTTGACTAGAAAGACAGGACAGACCAGATAGACCAGACAGACGGAACAGACCAGACAGACCAAATAGACCAAACATTGGGACGCTACACCGGGGCTCGCATGACAACTCCACGACTCTCCGGCGCCACATCAAATCAAATGCCTACGCCCGAATCGCAT
>CXWL01003494.1_pt1 | contig 12274 bp, 10 predicted proteins | sample 590931 | NCBI WGS metagenome assembly CXWL01 (sample SAMEA3498368, study PRJEB10139) | groundwater metagenome | biome: water well; material: biofilm material | place: Germany | collected 2015-04-27
TATTGTCACTTTTGTCGACCCTGTGTTAACATCACCCACATTCAGTGGTGTCATGCGATGTATCTTCCTCTGATCTAACGTTCCCACGAAGGAGATCTGGATGAATTCCAGGGTGAAGAACCTGCTCTTTTGGGTGGTNNGACTCACGCGCCCGAAGAAGATGTGATATTTAGCGATTTCATGGCCAAGATTGAAAAAGGCGATGTTGAAAAGGCCATTATCAAAGGGAACCACATCAGTTCGGTGTTGAAAGATAAGACGCGGATTCGGACTTTTTCGCCGGACTATCCGGATCTGGTGAAGGTCTTGCGCGAGAAGGATGTGCAGATCGAGGTCAAGCCACCGGAAGAAAGCCCTTGGTACATTACCTTCTTGGTGACCTGGGGGCCGTTCATTCTGTTCCTCGGACTCTGGTTCTTCTTGATGCGCCAGATGCAAGTCGGGGGCAATAAAGCCTTGTCGTTCGGGAAGAGTCGGGCGCGGATGTTGACGGAAGACCGCAAGAAGGTCACGTTTTCAGATGTGGCGGGGATTGAAGAGGCGAAAGAAGAAGTTCTTGAAATCATCGAGTTCCTGAGAGATCCGCGCAAATTCCAAAAACTTGGCGGAAGAATTCCCAAGGGCGTCCTGATCGTCGGCCCTCCAGGAACCGGTAAGACGCTACTTGCCAAGGCGATTGCAGGCGAAGCCGGAGTGCCGTTCTTCAGTATCAGCGGGTCTGATTTCGTTGAAATGTTTGTGGGGGTTGGCGCGTCACGTGTGCGCGACTTGTTCGAGCAGGGGAAGAAGCATGCCCCCTGTATTATTTTTATCGATGAAATTGATGCGGTAGGACGGTTGCGCGGTGCTGGCTTAGGTGGTGGGCATGATGAACGGGAGCAGACGCTCAATCAGTTACTGGTTGAAATGGATGGATTCGATACGACCGAAGGTGTGATTTTGATTGCCGCCACGAACCGGCCTGATGTGCTGGATCCTGCGCTGTTGCGGCCTGGCCGGTTTGATCGGCAGGTCGTTGTGAATCGGCCTGATCTGAGAGGCCGTTCTGAGATTCTGAAAGTACACACGAAGAAAGTACCGGTAGCGGCTAACGTTGAATTGGAAAAGATCGCTCGTGGGACGCCCGGCTTTTCCGGTGCGGACCTGGAGAATCTTGTCAATGAGGCCGCGCTCTGGGCTGCCCGTCAGAATAAAAAAGAAGTCGAGGTCGTTGATTTTGAAATGGCCAAAGACAAGGTGCTGATGGGTGCTGAGCGTAAGAGTATGATGTTGACGGATGAGGAAAAGCGCACGACGGCCTATCATGAGGCCGGCCATGCATTGATGGCGAAGCTCTTGCCGGGTACGGATCCGGTTCACAAGGTCACTATTATTCCGCGTGGACGGGCGTTGGGCGTCACGATGCAGTTGCCGACCGATGACCGGCACAATTACTCAAAGGACTTCCTGTACAACAACCTCGCTATCTTGATGGGAGGACGAGTCGCTGAAGAGTTGGTGCTCAACCATGTCACGACTGGGGCTGGAAACGATATTGAACGGGCGACGGATCTGGCGAGAAAAATGGTCTGTGAGTGGGGAATGAGTGAAAAGCTGGGCCCTCTCACATTCGGGCGGAAGGAAGAAGAAATTTTCCTGGGTCGGGAAATCGCTACGAAGCGAGACTTTAGCGATCAAATTGCGCTGGATATCGATCTTGAGATCAGACGTCTTGTGACGGAGAATTATGAACGGGCCAAGCGGATTCTGACCGAGAATATGGTCAGTTTGAAGGCATTGGCTGAAGCGTTGCTTGAAAAAGAAGTACTCGATGCACCGGAAATCGATGCGATTCTGTTGCAATCTTCCTCTCAGACCGTTCCTGCCTAATCTGCTTCAATACTCTGCCGCGCTTCCTGTTTGGGCACAGGAAGCGCGGCATCAGTCACTTTGTAGGCGCCGATAGACACAACGACGGGTCGCGGGCTATTATTTTTTATTGCCGTCGCAGCGCTGATCCTCTGATATCTATCAGGGCTCAGCGCTGTGAGCCGACGTATGTGCGGAGGATCTTAGTGAAACGCTATACCGTTCTTGCCAAGGGACGGACGATTCCAATCCTGGATTGTCCGCTCATGATGGGCATTGTGAACGTCACTCCGGACTCCTTTTCGGACGGGGGGCGCTATGTGACGGTTGATCAGGCTGTCGAACGGGCGGTGGCACTCGTGGCACAGGGCGCGGATATTCTCGATCTGGGCGCAGAGTCGACGAGGCCTGGGGCGACACCGGTCGGCGAGCAGGAGGAAATGGATCGCTTGCTGCCGGTCTTACATGAGGTGGTGAAACGGACGGCCGTGCCGATTTCTGTGGATACGATGAAGTCCCGGGTGGCTCGGGAAGCGCTCAATGCGGGCGCCTCAATCATCAACGACGTGACGGCCATGCGTTTCGATCCTGACATGGCCGCTGTGGTGGCGCAGTATGGTGCCGGAGTTGTGATGATGCATATGCAGGGCATGCCGATGACCATGCAGGAANNGGGATTGTGAAAAGCCAGATCGTGCTTGATCCGGGGTTTGGTTTTGGTAAGCTGCTGATGCACAACTTGGAGCTTTTGAACCACTTGTCCTCATTCGACCAATTGGGCTGTCCTGTGTTGGTAGGACTCTCGCGGAAAGCATTTTTAGGGAGAATTCTCGATCGTCCGGTGCTGGATAGGGAATGGGGAACGGCTGCGGCAGTCGCGCTGGCAGTGGATCGTGGCGCCTCGATCATTCGCGTGCATGATGTGGCGAGCATGAAGGATGTCGTGATGGTTGCTGCAGCGGTCCATGCGGCGTCCCTTACTTTGAAACAGGAAGATTATGCGTAAACTATTTGGAACGGATGGGATTCGCGGGGTTGCCAATCTGGAGCCGATGACGAGCGAAATGGCGATGCAGCTCGGGCGTGCGGCCGCACATCTGTTTATGCGCCGCGCGGGGCGCCATCAGATCGTGATTGGGAAGGACACGCGCATCTCCGGCTACATGCTGGAATCCGCGCTCACGGCGGGCATCTGTTCCATGGGCGTGGATGTGCTGCTGGTGGGGCCGATGCCGACGCCGGCCATTGCGTTTTTGACCAGGAGCCTCCGTGCGGATGCGGGGGTCGTGATATCGGCGTCTCACAATGCGTATCAAGACAACGGCATTAAGTTTTTTTCGAATGATGGCTTTAAATTGCCGGACGAAATGGAAGCCCGCATTGAGGACTTGATCGTGTCGAACGAGATCAGTCATTTGCGCCCCACCGCGGATTTAATCGGAAAGGCGTTTCGTATCGATGATGCGGAGGGTCGCTACATTGAATTTGCCAAGCGCTCCTTGCCACGTGACTTGGACTTTCAGGGGATCAAGTTGGTGGTGGATTGCGCCAATGGAGCTGCCTACAAGTTGGCCCCAAAGGTCTTACGAGAACTCGGGGCCAAGGTTGAGGTGATCGGGTGCGAGCCCAACGGTATGAATATCAATGCCGGATGCGGGGCGGTGCATCCTGAGCAGTTGCAGGAAGCCGTACGGCGTCACAACGCCGACATCGGGATCGCGCTTGATGGGGACGCCGATCGAGCCATCTTTGTGTGCGAGCGGGGGACCATTGTCGACGGTGACCATGTGATGGCGGCATTGGGACTCGACCTGCATCAGAATGGACTCCTCGCCAAGCAAACCCTGGTCGGGACGGTTATGAGTAACTTCGGACTCGAGCTCTGCATGGCTAAAGCGGGCGTCACGTTGCTTCGGACTCCCGTGGGTGATCGCTATCTCCTCGAACGCATGCTCGCTGAAGGCTACAACTTCGGCGGCGAGCAATCCGGGCATTTCATCTTCCTGGACCATAATACGACGGGCGATGGCCTGATCTCCGCGCTTCAAATGATCTCATTGATGAAGCGGACGGGAAAACCGCTTTCCGAATTGGCTCAGGCGATGTCCGCCGTTCCGCAAATTCTGCTCAATATTAAGGTCAAGCAGAAGCCGAAATTGGAATCAGTGCCGGATATTGACCGGGCGATTCGTGAGAGTGAACGTCGGTTGAATGGGAGTGGTCGTGTCCTGGTCCGCTATTCCGGGACGGAACCGCTTCTTCGGATCATGGTCGAAGGTGAGCAGGATACTGTGATTAAAGAAGTGGCCGAAGATCTCGCGCGCCTTGTGCGCACGCACCTCACGTAGTAGCCGTTTCTTTGCAGGGAAGGCTCATGCTGCCATCCCTTTGTGTCGCCTTTCTCAGCGGGCTTGTGGCCGGTTCGTTCCTTTCATTCTTTCCCGTCGCTCTACTCTTTGTTTTACTTGTATTCATATTGATTCTTTCGGCTCTTGAACGAGCTGGAGTCATTGATCTGCCAAAAAGTTTCATGTGGTGTGCGGCCCTTTGTCTGGGAGTGGTCTATTGGACAGGGGTGACGCCGCCGATCTCTGGCCACGCCCGCGATGGCTTCTTGTCGGGATCGAGCGTGGAGTATACGGGGCGAATTGTCGGTCTCGTCCAGCATGCGCCATCTCGTCTGACGATGGTGGTCGAAATCACCTCAAGTTCCGACGAAGGATCACTCACGCGCAAAATTAAGCTGACGTGGCGAGACCCCGGCGATGCCGTATGGGCGGGCGATCAGATTGTGTTTTGCGCGAGTTTGCGCGTTCCGACGGGATCTCTCAACCCTAGAGGATTCGACTATGCGTCCTATGTCGAGCGGCAAGGCATCGAGGCCGTGGGGACCGTCACAGGGCCTGAAGCCGTTCACCTGCTTCCGTCGGCAAGTGAGCTGAACTGGTGGTGGAAGGGGTGGGGGCACATCGATCGTTGGCGAAGTATCATTCGAGAGAAAGCGATCCACTCGTTAGCCCAGCCGGCCCGCGGTTTGTTTCTGGGGATCGTGATCGGAGAGCGGGGGTATGTCGAGGAGGATCTGCAAGAATGGTTCATGACCACGGGAACCATCCATCTGCTTTCAATCTCGGGTTCGCACTTAGGACTCATCGCGGTGGTGGTGTTTGGGGTGATCCGTCGAGGGCTCACCTTTCTGCCAGTCGTAATGCTCTTGGGAATGTCGAGATTTGTCACGCCGACTCGTGTGGCGATCCTCTGCACCTGGTTGGTGGTCACGTTCTACGCCCTCCTTGCCGGCGCTGAACTCGCGACCATGCGGGCCTGGATCATGATTTGCCTGGGGCTGGCTACTATTTGGATCGGTTCGGAACGCCATCTTCTGCATGCCCTGGCCGGGGCGGCGTTCGTGATTCTTCTGCACGATCCACGTGCGATCGGAGATATTTCGTTTCAACTGTCGTTTCTATCAGTGCTGGCAATCATCTGGGTCGTGGTTTCTCCGTCTTGCCAGGATAGTCTTGACGAGCAAGCCGGCACAAAGCGGGAAGTCTGGGGCCGTCATGTTCGAGAGGCGGTTGTCCTGGGGGCAGCGGTGACGCTGGTGACGACTCCGCTGGTGGCCTGGTATTTCAATCAGGTGCCATGGCTTGGCCTGGTGACCAATCTGGTCGCTGTTCCCTTTACAGGAATGATCCTTGTCCCTTTCGGTCTGCTGTCCGCATGTGTGACGCTTGTGAATGTTGCCGGAGACATCCCGCTTGCGCTTATCCAAGAACGGTTACTGGAGTGGATGGTGCATGCGCTGCACTGGTGTGCGACGCTCCCAGGGAGCGACTGGCGTGTGCCTGCTCCTCCTCTTTGGGGTATGGCAGCGTTTTATCTAGGCGTGCCCCTTGTCGTTGGTGCCATACGGCTTCGGTATCACCGGGCCATTGGGAGTGTGCTCGTCGGGACGGCGCTGGGTGGATGGATCTTGTCTGGAATTCCGATCTCAGACGGTGATCGTTGGCGGGTCACCTTTCTCGATGTCGGACAGGGAGACAGTGCGTTGCTTCAACTTCCTGATGGGAAAACGGTGTTGATCGATGGTGGGAGAAAGTATGAGCGGTTCGATATGGGGCGTGGTGTCATTGCGCCTTTTCTTTTGAATCAGGGGATTCGCCGGCTGGACCATATCATTGCCACACATCCGCAACAGGATCATGTCGGTGGGCTTCCCTGGATGATTCGTCACCTTGAAGTAGGGGAGTTCTGGCATACGGGCATTGAGCGATCCGAGCCGCTTTTCAAAGAATTGCGCGAGGCCNNCCTGTCGGCTCACGGTGCTCAATCCGATCGGGACCCAGAACGGCGCCGTGCCCATCCACGGGATCAGCGGGACATTTCTCAATAATGTGTCCGTCGTCGTGCAGTTGATCTGTGGTCATCAGAGCATTTTGTTTGCCGCTGATATTGAGGCAGACGGGCTTCACCGTCTGGCGGCCATGGGCCAAGACCCGGTGACTGTGCTCAAAGTTCCCCATCACGGAGCGCGCAGTTCGTTGGATCGTGGCTGGATTGCATTGGTTCGACCTCGCTACGCGGTATTCTCGGTCGGGCGGCATAATTCTTACGGACATCCTGTTCCTGACGTGGTTGAGGCCTATTCAGCCATCGGGAGTGAAGTGGCCAGAACGGATCGGGATGGGGCGATCATCGTGACAGGCCGGCTCTCCACATCTGACATGCAGGTACGAAGAACGCGCGATATGGTTTTGCAACCAGTGATACTGCAAGAGTGCCTCTGGATTTGTGAGTGGCGCAACTGGCATCGAGTGTGGATGCAGGCGCGTGAATTCTAAAAAAATAAGAAATTCCACCTACGCAGTCACTCCACTTCAACTCCGATTAGGTCTTAGTCAACTTCGTACATTGATGGCGTACGAATGATTGTTTATGTCCATTCTTGTCCACAATGCTGGGGTATCCCATCACAAGTCCGCGAGTTTACTCAGTATTGCCACAATGCTAGCAAGGCATAGCATGTGCACACATCTCATGCTCTGGGAATCTATGACCTGAGGAGTATGACCATCATGGCTAATCTTGTTCGTATTGTCATCCAACTGCCGCTTGAGCTGAAGGAACAACTGGATGCCTTGAAATCGCAAGGCTATACGACCAGTGGGTTTATTCGGGCGATGTTAGAACGTGAGTTGAAAAAGCCAGAATTGAAGCTGGTGGGCAATAGTCGACGGCCATCGGGTAAATCGTCTTAGCCTGTCACGCTTACGAGGAACGTCGATGCGGCTCTCAGATTTAGTCCGAGATCAATTCCCAGACCCTCGCGAGGCTGCTGCTGGGCAACGGCTGGCCCTACCAAGCCCGCTATCCGACCCGGAGAATTCTTTTGGGGAGAATGTGTCGTCACTCAGGGGAGCAGATGCTCATGGCGCCTGGTATGGGGTTGCACGCAAGGAAATGGCTGCGATCGGAGAGGCTGTTCGTGCGAACCGTGGGCTGACGTTCGACCGGTGTCACCGATTGGCGGAAGATCTCGTCACGATGCTCGCAACGAGCGATGATCTGATTCTACGCATGATGAGAGAAGATGTGGAGGCCTATCAGGTCTCGAACGCCATTCATGTTGCTATTCTCAGCGTGAAGATCGGCCAGGGCCTCAACTATGACTCCGCCGCACTGGAACGTCTGGCTATGGCTGGGTTACTGCACGATCTTGGCATGTGGCTGGTCCCTCAAGAGATCGTTGAGAAGTCCGGTTCGCTGAATGCGGATGAGTGGTCTGGCATTCATGCGCATCCCGAGCAAGGGCGACGTGTGGTGGCCGAGATGGGCGAGTCTTTTCACTGGCTGGCTACCGCGATCGCTCAAGAGCATGAACGATGGGATGGCAGTGGCTATCCCTGTCGGTTGAAGGGTGGAGCGATTGCCGAAGTTGCGCAAATCATCGGACTGGCCGATGTGCTCGACGCCATGATTAGTCCGCGGCCCTATCACGCGCGGGTTGCTCCGCATCAGGCGCTGCGCTCGTTGTTGGTCCAGTACAAGCAGGCCTTCCAGCCCCGTCTCATCAAGACGTTNNGGTCATATCGGGGTCGTGTCGAAGGTGAATTCCCGCTATCCCCTCAGGCCGGTCTTGCTCGTTCATCGCAACCGTGAAGGGCGGACGACCGGGGAAACAGCGGCGGTGGATCTCTGTCGGGAAACATCCATGCATATCGTCGAAGTCTTGCCCGAGACGCGCGCCGCGTAGGAGGAATCAGGAGGGGCTATGAGCATTCGCATGCAGACATCGATCGGATGGAGTCTTCTCGCCTTTGCGGTAGGACTTCAGGTATTGCCGGGTTGCCGGAATCCCGGACAATCATCTCTGCCGCCTTCAGCCATTAGTTCTGCGGCGCAACCGTTGCCTCCGATGCCGAAGGGCGATGTCTACGCGGATGAAGCTGTGCCGACGGCGGAGACGCCGATTGAGCCTGGTGACACGCTCGACATCGTCATTCGCCGCGGGGCGGGAGAAGAGAAATTTACGAGTGTCGTTCGGGAGAATGGACTGATTGGAGCATCTTTCTTGGAAGTGACGGTGAGCGGGTTGACGGCTCAGCAGGCCGAGGGGAGGATTCAGGAGCAGGTCATTCCGTATATGCGGAATCCCAGAGTCCAGGTTGTGCTCAGGAAGAAATCTCTCAAAATTAAACGGGTCTTTGTGTTTGGCGATGTCCGGAAGCCGGGAGCCGTGCCGATGCCGAGAAGTATGACGGTGCTGCAGGCCTTGGCGGCAGTGGAGAACTATAACGAAACGGCGTTGCTGGAGGAGATCCGCATTGTGCGTGGATCACTGGATCGTCCCTACATCGTAACGGCAGACTTAGCCAGAACCTTTACCTACGGCGATCTGTCGAGAAACGTCGCGCTTGAAGAAAATGATGTGATCTTCGTTCCGCGAGAACACATGGGCGATGCCTCGGAGGCCGCCAAGAAGATTATGCCGATTGTACAAATGGCGATTGCTCCGTTCTACCCGGCGTTCTTGCTTCCGGCGTTCTTTCCAACCGCCACGATACGATAGTAAGGAGACGACGGTCCGATGGCACAATATGAGCTGAACGTAATCGACTATTGGCTGATCATCAAAAAGCGGAAATACCTGATCGTCCTTGCCACTGCGTTGGTCGTGGGATTTACGGTGATTTTTTCCCAGCTGCTGCAACCGCCGCCTGTCTATGAAGCCTCGGCGCGAGTGAAGTTCGATCGGTCAACGACAGTCGTGCAACAGCTGTTGGAGTCCATGTCCTTCTCCAATGCCAACGATCTGATCACCCAGTCGGAGTTCATCCGCAGCTTTCCTGTCATAGAACGGGTGGCTGTGGAACTGGGCGTTGTGCAGGCGGATCTGACTCCGGAGCAGAAGCGATCAGCCGAACACCTTAATGCGATCTACGATTTTGGCCAGCAGATCAAGACACAACGGGAAGGTGATACCAATATTATCCGGATCACGGCTGCCGCGGGGGAAGCCAGGACGGCCGAACGGATGGCCAATCTCGTTGCCGAGTCTTATCGCCAGGAAAATATTGCGGCGAGAAACCGGTTGGTCACAGAGTCTCGCCGATTTGTGGAGGATCAGCTCCGGGAGCTTGAGGGTAAACTTGCCGAGGCTGAGGAGGCGTTGCGACGCTTCAAGGAGCGGGAAGGACAGGTCTTTCTCACCGACGAAGCGAAGGCCGCGCTCGAGACCTTCACGAAGCTGGAAGATCAGCACAATACCGTTGTACGCAATCGGGGCGAGGCTGAACGCCAGATCGCGGTCTTGAGCCGGCATGACGGCACATTGGAGCAGGATAATATCCGCATCTTTACCGAAGAGCAGTACGCTCAACTGACGGCGCTCAATCAGCGTCTCCTGGACCTTGGGCAGGAACGAACGGCCTTGCTGATTAACTATACGGAGAGCCATCCGGTGGTGAAGGAGATCTCGCAGAAGATTGCCGGGGTAAAGGCCGAAATGGTGCGGGAGTTACGCTCGAAGCAAAAGACTNNTGATCAAGAGCGCGGGACAGATCGAGGAAGTGACCATCATTGCCCCAGCCATTACCCCAATGGCTGCAGTCAACGCCTCCAATATGCTGTTGAATATCATGGTCAGTTCGCTGATGGGACTGTTCATGGGAGTGGTGCTGGCGTTTGCCCGGGAATCGTTCGATACATCAATCGGGACGATCGAAGGGGTGGAGGAGTTTCTCAAGGTTCCCGTTCTGGGAATCATTCCGCAGTTCGATCATCGTGAATTAGTGGAGCAGGCCAAGGCGGTGCTACCTGCTTCGACGCCGCCTGCGACAGTGGAAAGTTTGTCTCGGTTGATTTGCCTGGTCGATCCCAAGTCGGTGCTGTCAGAGAGTCTCCGGTCACTACGCACGAATATTCAGTTTGCCAGCATGGACCGGAAGGTGAAGTCCATCCTCTTTACGAGCGCCGGGCTCGGCGAAGGGAAAAGTACGTCGGTCATCAATCTGGCGATTACCATGGCGCAGGAGGGACAGCGGGTGCTCCTGGTCGATGCGGACCTCCGGAAGCCCATCGTGCATCAGCGGTTAGGGTTGGATCGCGAACCGGGCTTGGTCGATGCCTTGATCGGCACGACGTCCTGGCGGTCCTATGTGCGGTCGGCGTCGGATTTGATGTTGGGACCGATCGGAGCGGATCGGATGATGAATACGCCCGGGCTGGATAATCTGCATGTGTTGACGAGCGGATCCGAGTCGGGCAATCCGAATGAGTTCTTGAATCTGAATAAGATCAAAGTGCTGGTCGATGAAATGCAGCAGGACTATGACATGGTGTTGTTTGATACGCCTCCGATCCTGCCGGTGACCGATGCGGTGGCGTTCAGCTCGCGGGTCGATGGGACGATTCTCGTCTATCAAGTCGGGAGGATCGGACGTAACGCGCTGAAACGCGCCAAGTTCTTGTTGGACCATGCACAGGCGAACATCATGGGCGTGGTGCTCACCAATGTGAAGTCAGAAGTGACTCCTGAATACGGGTTGTACCGTTACGAGTATCGGTGAGTGTGAGATGGGAGTCCGGAACCTGTGTATTACGCGACTGTTAAACCGAACGATGTGATCGTCGTCACAGCATTGGCCGTGATGCTCGCGCTTGGCTTGACGCTGACCACTCCGACCGTCGGACTGAAGGCCACCTTAGGTTTCTTTCTCGTCCTGATCGCGTTCACCTCGGTGCCCGCCGCGCTGTACCTGCTTATCTTTTCCATGCTGCTGTCTCCGGAAATTGCGGTTGGTCGAGTCGAGGGGCGGGGAGTCGGTGTGCGCGAGTTGTCGTTTCGGTTGGATGATGTGTTTCTTGTCATTATCGGGTTCGGATGGCTGGTCAAGACGGTCGTATACAGAGAACTCGGGCTGTTTCGGGAGACGCCGCTCAATCGTCCTATCGCGGCGTATATGATCGTGTGCGTCGTCGCGACGCTGGTGGGAGTCTTGGCCGGTCGGGTGCAGCCGGTTACAGGCTTCTTCTTCGTTTTGAAATACTTCGAATATTTCTTCGTGTACTTCATGGTGGTGAATCACGTGACGTCCAAGCAGCAGGTCGTGGGACTCGTGACCGCGCTGCTCGTGACCGGCTTCATTATCAGTCTCTATGCCATTTATCAGATTCCGAGCGGGCAACGGGCGACGGCGCCGTTCGAGGGAGAAGTCGGCGAGCCCAATACGCTGGGCGGCTATCTCGTGTTTCTCCTCGCCATCGTGACGGGGCTGTTGATTCACATGAAGACCGGTCCGATCCGTGTGGCGCTTCTGGTCCTGGGCGGATGTGGGCTGCTGGCCTTGATGGCCACACTCTCACGCTCTTCCTATCTGGCCGGAGCGGTGCTGGTCGTGGCTGTCGGGGCGTCACAATGGAGAAAGCCACGGGTCGTGGTCCTGCTATTGCTCGCCATGGCACTCTTGCCGCTTTTTGCCCCGGACAACGTGAAGACTCGTATTAACGAAACCTTCTTTGGTCGCCAGTACGGAGGCGAGATTCAAGTCGGCCAGGTGGGGCTGGATCTCTCGACATCGGAGCGCCTCCGGTCCTGGGCCTATGTGCTGCAGGATTGGGTGCACAATCCGATTCTTGGCCGCGGGATTACCGGCTATGCCTGGGCCGACGCGCAGTACGTCAAGATTATCGGTGAGACCGGCCTGGCCGGCCTTCTCTGCTTCATCGTCATTACTGCGCGGTTGTGGCTGAGTACTCGAAGGATTTATGCGACGGAAGACGATCCGTTTGCGAAGGGACTGGCCTTAGGCGTCTGGCTTGGCCTTGTTGCGCTGTTGGCTCACGCCGTGGGAGCCAACACCTTTATCATTATCCGCATCATGGAGCCGTTCTGGTTGTGCGCTGGGCTGGTGATGATTCTGCC